>Ga0310786_10008397_pt1 | contig 13263 bp, 8 predicted proteins | sample AusTroGonzalo_MG_FD_203881 | JGI IMG/M metagenome (GOLD analysis project Ga0310786, IMG submission 203881) | Bovine rumen microbial communities from tropical cattle in Woodstock, Queensland, Australia - Gonzalo_03 (v2) (version 2) | ecosystem: Host-associated > Mammals > Digestive system >... | reverse complement strand
GATGGATTTTACACCTTCCGGGATGATCAGGTCGGAGTCGAGCACAGCGTATGCATAGCCTGCCAACGTACCGTCGGGCAGGATAAGGGCCTTACCGTCGCCCGAAGCCAGCGGGCCGTGGAAACGGGCGAGTTTTGAACAGGCTCCGAAAGCATTGTATCCCACGTACTTGAGATTCTCGGGAGTATGGAAATCCGTTATCGATGAATATCCGAACGACATTTCTCCTATCATTTCGATGGAATTCGGCAGGTTGATCTCCGTCAGGCGGTCTGTGGAGAACGCGCCCGCGATGTTCTCGCTTATCTTGGTGACAGGCCCGTCGAAGAGGATCACACCCTTTCCGTCCTTGTATTCGTTCGAAACGATCTTCCTGTCGAATGCCTCCGCCGGAGGATTTATCGGCTGGTCATTGCTGGTCTTATACCAAATCTGGTCGTGAGGTATGTCATCCGGATCGATGACTCCGTCGGCATCGCAGCGGAACGGAGCGATGTAGCGGCACTGCGAACGCTCGAAGGTCACGTCGGAGTGGATGGTGCGCGTGAAAATGCCGGAGAAGGTCTCGACCTCGACCGAGAAGCCTCCCTTGTACGTACCGGCAGGTATCACGATGTAGAAGTCCGTCGCCTTGTCATCCTTGAGCAGCAGGCTTGTACAGGACAGCGTCACACGCGGCGAACCCCCTTCCGACATTACAAGTTCGGGAGCGTCCTCAAAATCGGTACGCACGGTTGCGCGGCCGCTGACCGCCATTCTTTCATCTTTGGGGACGAAACTTATGGATTTGACGTACACGTCTCCGGTCATCGAGACCTTCAGGGCCGCACAGAGGTTCTTGAACGGCAGTTCATCCCCCTCGCTGACGGCAAGCATGGGGAAAGCCCCCTCGCCGAAAGAAAACTCGGAATACACCTGCGTATCCGGAAGCACGAGGCTGAGTACATTGTCCTTCAAGCCTTCCCCCTGAACCCGGTCGGAGTAGGGGTAGAGCGCGACATAGCGGTTGCCCGTCACCGAACCTGCGAAGACTCCGCTTTCGGCGCCTGCACCCTGGGACAACACATACTTGTCGGGGTGCATCGTGCCGTCCACGTACACGGCCAGTTCATCCTTGGCCGTCCAGAAGGCATAGTACTTGCCGTCGGCGGCCTTGCCGAGCTGCGACTTGGTCACGACGTTGCGCTCCATGGAAGCCTTCAGGAAGTTAGAGGGAGCGGCCGGCTGTTCAATCTCCTTTTGCTGGCATCCTGCCGCAATCAGCAGGAGAGCGAAGGTATGGAATAGTATGTTGAATGTCTTTTTCATAATCTGCTCCTCCCGTTATCTGATTTCATCACCGTTACCAATCTCTTCGTTGCCTCCTCCTCCGCCACTGCCTCCGTCGTCACCGACCAGCGCAAGTTTCAGGGACTCACCCAGGGGAACGGTGGCGCAGTTGTCCACATAATAGTCGCCGTAATCATCCGACTGTATCTTCGGCGCGGAACCGTACGCCTTCTGGATGTAGGCGAATACACGCATCTTGCTGAGGTCGCAGCCGTCGGGAACCGTCACCACATAGGAGAAGGAGCGTTTGGACAAGTCCTTGTTCATTGTGAAGGACTCACCCAGAATGTCAGTGACAGCCAGACGGACCACATTGTCGTGGACATAGTCGTTGCCGCCATTAACCTGGGGGTGTACAATGCCATCCTCCACCAGGAGCACCGTGATCTTGTAGGCGCCCGCCGTCTTGAAATACGCATCCGCATCAACGGTCAAACGCCGTCCGGCCAGGGAAGAACTGAGGGCGATGCCCGAAGCCGTTCCATATACCTCCTCAGTCTCCTTGGAGGCCTTGATGTAATCCAGGGCAAAAGTGTCCGTCTCCATGCCGTTATCCATCAGGATGCGTCCGTCCACGATACCGGTGGGGTATGAGTTGGACTTGAAGACGTTCATCAGGTTCTGCACCGGACCGTACTGCAGGTCGCTGCCGCCGCAGTGCAATGCCAACTGCTGTATCTTGCCGGGATAGAGTTCCTGCGCACGGATGATGGCCTTGTTCATATAAGGGCACCACGTACACCAGGTGGCAGTGAAGCGGAATACCAGAGACTGGTGATAGAACGGGAGTTCCTCCCAGTTGCCGTCGCCTGCTCCAATATTGCCCGACTGGACGATGTTAACGAAGTACTTGATCGCTCCGTCCGCGGATTCAATCCTTACCATCCCTTCACGTGCACGGGAGGTCTTGTTCCTGTCCACTATGATGGACAATATGCCATCGCCCGTGCCTGACCTGGGAGAGACCTTCATCCAGTCGGATCCGGAAAATGCAGCCCAACTCACGCTTGAACTGATCGATATGATCCTTGTAGCGCCTAATGACGGGGCGGAGAATTCGGTTCCGCTGATTTCAAGATAAGGCGCACTCTGGGTGACCTTGAGTTTCCTGGAAGCCCCGTCCGCACTCACGAACTCGATGACTCCCTTACGCTCCTCTCCGGTATTGTTCGCAGTGACGGTAAAGGAGTGGAGGTGCGTGTGGGGCCTGTTATCCTTCTCCTTGACTGCCCCCTTCCTGATCCAGGACGGCAGGGAAACGAGGGAATATCCGTGGTTGGAAGTGACTTCCACCTGGAAATCACCACCCTTGACGATGAAGGAAAGTTCTTTCTCGGAAATGTCGAACACGGCATTGTCCTGGCCCGGCATCTGGGCATCCAGATCCGAGTGCGAGGGATAGGAGCCGGAAGAAGGATACTCCCACCCTGACAGAGGGAAACGGGGAGTCCTGTCGCCGCCCATTTTGTTGTAAGCGTTGACGCTCCATTCGACCGCTCCTGCATTCAGGGCGTCTATCAGGCGGTTGAACCCCTCGCCGTTCTTGGGAACGGTGTAAAGGACGCCGTCATAGGCGGCACCCTTCATCTGTGCCTCGGTCAGCGCGAAAACGTTTTCCACGATTCCGGGACCGCCTCCGACACCCTTGATGCTGCTGCTGTCATCCTTCAGCCAGTAACTGTTCTTGACCCAGGCCGCGTCCAGGGGCTCATCGCCCAAAGGCGACTCATTCTCTTCCAGTCCTACAAAAGAGGCCAGCCAGCCCACGTGGGTACCGGCACATGAGACCTTGCCGAGGTTGACGCTGTTGGCCACTGTGCCAGGGCCTTGATAGGAAGTTGCCATACTGGACACGAAAGCGGCTATTCCTCCCACGAAATCAACACCCTTCACCTCACCGAAGTTGATGCTGTTCAAGACCTTGGCTCCCTGGGTGAGATAACCTGAGATACCTCCTACGCGCGCGCCGCCCTCCACTTTTGCAAGGTTGACGCCGTCAAAGATTTTCGTACCGTCGGCAGATCCCGTGATTCCGCCGGCATATCCCTCTTCACAGGAAATCGTACCGGCATTCGTGCAATTCTCGAAAGAAGTGCCGTTACTGCAATTGGCGGCAATTCCGCCGACATATGCACCACCGCTCACGGTCGCTTCGTTGCGGCAATATATGAACTTCGTACCGCCGGTACTCGCCACCAGACCACCTGCCTGATAGTACAACGAGTTGACCTCACCCTTTGCAATACAGTTCTCGATGACGGAATCGAAGGCATTTGAGGACAGTAGTGCGGCATAACTTATTGCAGACACCTCTCCACTCACCGTAAGGTTACGGACGGTTGCATTCGAGACAGCCCCGAAAAGGGCTTGTTCGTAATCATCGACATTGATATACAGATTCCTGATCTCATGACCTCCCCCGTCGAAGTATCCGTTGAAACTACGGTCGTCGTTGAGTACCGAGTATCCGATCGGAATCCAGTTCTTCCCGGATTCCTTGCCGCACAGGGGGCTGAGGTCCAGGTCGGTGGTGAGGAGATAGTGAGCGGACCGTCCCGTGACGTTCATTCCGTCGGAATCCTTGATCACTCCTGCCTTGGCGTTGACCGCATCCCTGAACAGCAGCAAGTCGGCAAGCGAAGATATCAGGAACGGTTCCCTTTTGGTACCGTGGCCCGCCAGGGTCTCGCTGGTCTCGATACCGCCGGTAAGTTTGACCTTCACGACACCGGATGGATGCACCCGGGAGCGCTCCATCCTGAAGTCGGAACCGCTTCGCTTGTCCATATAACCAGTCGTCGTATACACGCGGACGGTGAATCCTCCTTTGTAGTTCTGCGCAGGTACGACCATGAAGAAATCCGTCGCATCCTCGCTGTCCAGCACCACTTCTCCGACATTGAGCACCAAGCTGTCCTTACCGGCGGAAGACATCGTCAGGGCCGGTGCGGACGGGTCGGCAAGGGATACAGTCGCAGGACCGCTCACCTTGATGCCGGGATCGTTGGAGCGGAATACTATCCTCTTCACCGTCTGGCTTCCCGTCAGGGACAGTCTGAGTACCGATGACACCGCCTTGAAGGCAAGTTCGTCGGTAGAACTCACCGCGACCATCGGATAGGAACCGCTCCCGAAAGATCCGGGCACGTACTCCTGCTCCTCCGGTACATTCATCCGTATTGTCTCGCCGTCCAGTTCCAGGCCGTCACCATAAGGATAGACCGCCACGTAACTGTCACCCCTTCCCGTTCCCGTGAATGATGCTTTCCTGCTTCCCGCTCCCTCCTTGATGGAGAAACCGTTGGCCTGGGAAGAGCCGTCGATAAATACGCCGATGGCGTCATTATCAGACCACAGGATGTTCGAGACGCCTTCTTCCATGGGTGAAAGGGACGACTTCGTATCCGCATCCGATCCCGTCGTCGCGGTAAGAACCGTAAGCCCGGAACCGTCCGGAAGACTTTCTTCCAACTGCATCTGGCATGCACTGAGTGCAACGGCCAGGATTGCGCCAGAGATATATCCGTACTTTCTCATAGCCTTACCAATTAATCGGTTTACCTTCAGTAGCATCCTCATTGTCGCCGCTGGTAACGGTGACGATTGAAGGAAGCTTCGTTTCTCCGGCCTTGCCGGAACTGCAGTTGTCGACGTAATAACCGTCGAAATCCGTGGAAGAGACCTTCTGCATCTTTCCGTAAGCACGTTGCACATACACCAGGATACGGAGATTCTCCTTAACGTACGAGTCCGGTATGGTCACCGTGAACTTCTTGGATTTCACGGTATTGGACGAATATGTCTTGAATGATTCGCCCGTTATGCCGGTCAACGCGATCCGCGCGACTCCGTCGTGGACGTAATTTTCTTCATACACGCCATCGTCGTACTGTTCACACTTGACCCCATCCTCAAGAAGGAGGACGGTGTATTTATAATCGCCGGCTTCCTTGACGAAAATATGGGTATCGACAGTAAGCTTATTGCCGGAGAAGGAAGAACTCCATCCTATGGCGGAAACTGTCGGAAAAGCCGACTCAATCTCTTCCAGCGACTCCAAGATCATCAAGTACAAATCGTCATTCCCCCAATATTCATACGCCTTCTTCCTTCCGTCAATGACACACGTCGGGGACCAGTTGACATCGTATGCCGAGATCAGGGTCTCCACATCTTCGAAGAAAATCTCATTCCTTGAATCATAGAAACACAGTTTCTCGATCTTGCCGGGCACTCTGGCCTGTACATCCTTGATCTTTCTCTCGTATGTAGGGCTCCTTCCTTCCCAGGAGGAGGAGAAAAACATGACAAGGGACCTGTGGTAGAAGTCCTTGCTCCAATCCACCACGTCCGGTCCTGCGAGACGCTTGGCCTGCCTGACTTCCACCGACAGGCAGGTGCCCTCGTCGTCGCAGAATGTCACCACGCCCTTACGGGTTTCAAATTCGGGATTGGCCACGACCTGGAAGGTGTGCACCTTGTTCTTCTCCGAGACCTCGCTGATCCAGTCAGACATTCCGCTGATGTGATATCCGTAGGAAGAAGTGATTTTCACGTCGAAGGTGCCGCCCTCCTGCGCAATGTCCACAGTATAGGGATCCAAGCCAAAAGGCACTATTCCGTACTGGTCCACGGCGATGGTCTTGACCAGGCCTTTACCGGTCTTGATGGTCACGGAGGCATTGCGCCAGCCCTGGCCGCCGTATTCGCCTACAGCGACTTTCAGCGTTCCATCACCGCTGCCCGATGCCGGGGAGACCGTACACCAGGATGCGTTGGCGGAGGCCGTCCATCCATCGTTCGTAGTGACAGTAATGGAGACATTCCCGCCCTTGGGATCGAACTCGAGACTCTCCGGAGCGACAGTCAGATATACCTCCGCACCGGCCTGCTTCAAGCTGCAGGGCAGGCACACGCCTTCGTCATCGCAGAATACTATGACACCGCTGCGCTCGTCGACACCCGCATTGGCATTGGCTTCGAAAGTGTAGACACCGTCCTTCACCGACTTCTGGGTCACCCAGTCGGGAGTTGAACTCAGGTGGGTCGGGTAATTGGCGGTGACTGTAACCTCGAAGGTGCCGCCGTCAGCGCTGAGATCGACCTTCTCGGGAGAAACCGAGAAGAACTTCGCGGCGCCCGCCTGCTTCAAGCTGCAGGGCAGGCACACGCCCTCGTCGTCACAGAATACTATGACACCGCTGCGCTCAGTAATTTCCTTATTTTCCGGTACTTCAAAAGTATAGACACCATCCTTCACCGACTTCTGGGTCACCCAGTCGGGAGTCGAACTCAGGTGGGTCGGGTAATTGGCGGTGACTGTAACCTCGAAGGTGCCGCCGTCAGCGCCGAGATCGACCTTCTCGGGAGAGACCGAGAATACCTTCGCAGCGCCTGCCTGCTTCACGCTGCAGGGCAGGCACACGCCCTCGTCGTCGCAGAATACGATGACCCCGCTGCGCTCAGTAATTTCCTTATTTTCCGATACTTCAAAAGTATAGACTCCATCCTTCACCGACTTCTGGGTCACCCAATCGGGAGTCGAACTCAGATGGGTCGGGTAATTGGCCGTGACTGTAACTTCGAAGGTGCCGCCGCCAGCAGCGAGATTGACCTTCTCGGGAGAGACCGAGAAGAACTTCGCGGCGCCCGCCTGCTTCAAGCTGCAGGGCAGGCACACGCCCTCGTCGTCGCAGAATACGATGACACCGCTGCGCTCAGTAACCGCCACGTTGGCTGTCGCTTCGAAAGTATAGACTCCGTCCTTCACCGACTTCTGGGTCACCCAATCGGGAGTCGAACTCAGATGGGTCGGGTAATTGGCGGTGACTGTAACCTCGAAGGTGCCGCCGCCAGCAGCGAGATTGACCTTCTCGGGAGAGACCGAGAATACCTTCGCGGCACCGGACTGATTCACGTTGCAGGGAAGGCACACGCCCTCGTCGTCGCAGAATACGATGACGCCGCTGCGATCCGTAACTGCCACGTTGGCTGTCGCTTCGAAAGTATAGACTCCGTCCTTCACCGACTTCTGGGTCACCCAGTCGGGCTTGGAACTCAGGTGAGTCGGGTAATTGGCGGTGACTGTAACTTCGAAGGTGCCGCCGGCAGAGCCGAGGTCGACCTTCTCGGGAGAGACCGAGAAGACCTTGGCCGCACCCGCCTGCTTCACTTCGCAGGAGAACTTCGTGCCGGCCTCGTCGCTGATAACGATCGCGCCGCTGCGTTCGGTTATCTCCTCATTCGCCGCCACCTTGAAGGTGTGTACCTGGTTGGAGACGGACTCTTCCGTGATCCAGTCAGGCTTGGATTCGACATTGTACTTGCGGGTGGTGACGACGGTAACCTTGATGTCACCGCCTTCGGCCGCGACGTCGAACGAGGTGGGCGTCACGTCCATCACGTCCACAAGGGCCGAGGCGGACTTGCCGCCAGCCTTGGCCGTGACGGTCGACGTGCCGCCCTTCAGGGCCTTGACGTTGCCGTCGTTATCCACCGTGGCGACGCTTGCGTCGGAACTCTCCCATGTCACGGTCTTGTCCGTGGCGTCGGAGGGCATGACGGTGGCAGTCAGTTTCGCCGTACCGCCTATCGTCAGGTCAAGACGGTCCTTGTCAAGGGTAACGGATGTAACGGAAACTGTAGATTCGCTGACTTTGACTGAGCAGGAGGCGGACTTGCCACCTGCAGAAGCAGTGATGCTGGCCGTACCGACGGCAACGGCCTTGACTTCACCGGAAGGCGACACTGTAGCGATGGACTGGCTTGAGGAAGTCCATGTCACAGTTTTGTCCTTGGCATCGGCCGGCAAGACGGTTGCGGACAACCTGACGGTTTCACCGACCTTCAACTCCACGGAAGTCTTGTCCAGGGACACGGATGATACAGGAACGTCCACCTCGGGCGGGTCACATGCGAGCAGCAGGAAGCCCAGGGAAACGAGTGCGATAATTCTTTTCATCCCCATGAGTTTTATTGGTTATTATGTTATTTCAATATGTGAAATCACCCCCTCTCACACAAATATAATATTATTTTGCCTTTATGTACGCGTGCGCGAACATTTTTCTTACGGATTGATGACGACAAAACGCCATTTTCGGCTGATAATACCGATGCCTGTGCTGCAGTTTGGCCCATGCTCCCGTTATCTTTGGAGGACATGGTCACATATTATTGCATATCGCTCGAAGAAGCGCTCAGGCGCGCAAAAGCGGCCGGCAAGAAGCCCGGCTGCTACTACGGCGGCATCATCCTCCCAAGCGGCCGGAGAGGATTCGCCGTTTACAAGGACGGCAAAGCCGTCGAACAGTACACGGCTTCAAAGCTTGAAGCGGACGTATTTCGACGCTAGGATGCTGGCGGCGGCGATCAGCAGGCCGGCCGGCACGATGCCCCAGGCTGGGAGCATCGGCAAGCCGGCCGCCCCCATCGCCGCAACGGCGTAAGGAATTATCACCCACTGGATCAGATAGATGGTATTCAGGCGCCGCGAGATGAATTCCGCCCAGCTCGCAAAAGACGTGGGAAGGATCAGCGAGATGCGGAAGCAGACGAACAGCTGCAGGCCGATGACGCACAGCGTCCACAGCGTCTGAGGAAGATGCTGGATGTAATAGGCCTCCCCTGCAAGAGCGAAATTGTCGAACAGATTCCACCCCATATACCTCATTCCGGCGCTCAGCCCCAGGAGCCCCGCCGCCGACAGCAGGGCGATGCGGTTGTACATCGTCTTCTTGTCCCCGACCGTCTGCAGATACTCCCCGAAACAGAGTCCGAAAGCAGGGAACACGTACCACAGCGTCAGCGGGAAACAAACATTGGGATTGGTATGGAAAAACAGCCCGACGGCGTACTGCGCCGCGGAAGGCAGTCCGTCGAAACTGTGGAGGAACACTGTCCCAACCCCCTGGAGCACCAGGGCGGCGGCGAGTATCCCCCACCGCCCGGCCTTCCACTTCTCGAGCAGGGCCGTCAGCAGGAATGCCATTCCTGCAAACTGCAGTATATCAATGAGTCCTATCGTATCAACCACCGTCCAATGCCCCCACGAATCCCCCGAGAGACGGGCCAGATAGAAAGGAATGGTCATCCTGACGACGTTGAGAAGATATGAGGCCAGAAGGAGTCTGAGTCCGCGCATCGCGAAAGCCCGTGGAGTGCGGTGCTTCGTATAGACCATCCCCACGCCCATCGCGAACATGAAAACGGGAGCCGCGAGCGGACCCCCCAGAAACTCCAGGACTACGCGGAACAGGCTGTCGGGCCTGGACCAGTAACGCACCACGCTCATCTCCTCGTAAACGTGTATGATCACCATGTAAAGGATGGCGAACACCTTCGCCACGTCCAGTTCAACCTGCCGCCCGGTATTTATCCTGTCTTTCACCTTTCCTGAAGTCTTCCAAATGCAAATATAAAAGTTTTCCCTCAACAACCCACCCCTTCCCGCCACAATCATACCCCTTCCTTCCCCCCTTCCTTTGTGCCGGACAGGAAAAAATGAATGCAAAGGAAAGTCTCCGGTGCGGAATCACATACGGAGCGAGGCAAACTTGTCCGGAACTCGCAAATAATTGCTACATTTGTGGAAAGCGCCAGCCGACTGGCCGGGAAACGCTGATCACCGCATCACACAATAAGACGCTGAGACGATACAACCATGTCACTGATTATCAACAAGATCAACACCGGGAAGAAAGGCGGGGCCTTTCTGCGGTTCATCAGGATACTGTTCCTGCTGCTCATTCTTGTCGGGCCGATTGCAGCGGCGTCGCTGTTCGACCTTTCGGGCCTCGAAGGGGCCGCGCGATGGTACTGGATCGCGGCATTCGTCGTGCTGTTCTTCGTCTCGTTCGAGATAGTCGAGAGCAAATACGACAAGAAGGGGAAATACATTTTCACGCATTCGTATCTGCTCGGCTTCGCCTGGCAGCTGCTCCTTTTCATCCCTTTCATCCTCATGAACCGTCCCGGCGCGGAGCAGGCCTGGAACTGCGCGCGCTCGATCGCGCTCGCAGGCGGCCTGACCGCCGCCTTCTTCATCATCGAATTCCTCGAGAACCGCATCTTCACGAAAAGACGCTAGCGCCATGGTCGGAAAATACCCCGTCATCACCCTCTGCGGAAGCACGCGCTTCAAGGATGCGTTCCTCGAGGCGCAGAAACGCCTGACGCTCGAGGGCAACATCGTAACCAGCGTCGGCCTGTTCGGGCACTCGGGCGACGACGAAGTCTGGACCGAGGGCACCAAGGAGATGCTCGACGACATGCACAAGCGCAAGATCGACATGGCCGACGCGATCTACGTCATCAACGTCGGCGGCTACATCGGCTCGAGCACCCGCAGCGAGATCGAGTACGCCCTCCGGACCGGCCTCGAGGTCCGCTACCTCGAGCCTGCCGGGGTCCTGCAGGACGCCTCTCCAACAGACAAGCATTAATGCATAAATATTCAACGACTATGAAAAAAAACATCATTCTCACAATCGCCATCATCCTGGCGACATCGTGCTCGGCCGGCAAGGGCTGGGTGAAGGTAAAGGGGAACAAATTCGTCGACCCCAAAGGAAATGAACTCATCTTCCGCGGACTCTGCTTCTCGGACCCGGTGAAACTCGTCCGGGACGGGCAGTGGAACGAGCGCTATTTCGCCGAGGCTGCGGACTGGGGCGCGAACATCGTGCGCTTCGCGGTACACCCGTCGAACATCAATTCCTTCGGATGGGAGGAGACCTTCAAGGCCATGGACCAGGGCATCGAGTGGGCGAAGCAGTACGGGATGTACGTCATAATGGACTGGCATTCCATCGGCAATCTCAAGGAGGAGCGCTTCACCTCGCGGATGTACGACACGACCAAGGAAGAGACGTTCAAGTTCTGGCGCACCGTCGCACAGCGCTACAAGGACGAACCACAAGTGGCTCTATACGAACTGTTTAACGAACCCACCATCAACGGGACCGGTCCTTGTACCTGGACCGAATGGAAGGAGCTTCAGGAACAGATCATCGACACCGTCCGTACCTACAACCCCAACGCCCTGTGCATCTGCGCCGGCTTCGACTGGGCGTACGACCTGACCCCCGTGGCGACGGAGCCCATCGACCGCCCGAACGTGGCGTACGTGTCGCACCCCTACCCCATGAAGCGCACCGAGCCGTGGGAGGAGAAATGGGAGAAGGACTTCGGATATGTTGCCGACACATATCCCGTCATCTGCACGGAAATGGGATACTGCCTGGAAAACGAGCGTGGTGCGCATGTCCCTGTCATGGCGACCGACGCCTATGGCGAGCACATCACCAAATACTTCGAGAAGAAAGGCATATCGTTCACGGTGTGGTGCTTCGACACAAGCTGGGCCCCGACGCTGATCAGCGACTGGGACTTCACTCCCACCACCCAGGGCCGTTTCTTCAAGGCCTATCTGCAGAGCAAGGCGAAATAATCCCTACCAGCGTTTGCCCGACAGTTTCAGGCGGCCGGCTACGGATGAAACCGTGGCCGGGGCCGCGGTGTCGGCAGTGCGGACTTCCTGCTGATAGCCGTCGATGTTGAACTCGATGGTTGAGCCGGATGCACTGACATCGATGGTCACGGGAGCTCCCATTACCAGCGGGAGGTTGACGTCGCCGTGGCCGCCCGGGAAGCCGCAGAGGACGGGTATGTCCCTGCCCTTCAGGTATTCGCACAGCATCGCCTCCACGTTCTCAAAGGTGAATTCCGAACCGCAATCCGAGAACTCTCCGAGAATGACGCCCTTGCAGCGCTCAAGCACCCCGTTGAGTGCCAGGATGTTGAACTGGCGGTCGATATTGTGCATCGACTCCTCGACCTCCTCGATGAAGAGAATGATGTCCTTGCCCAGCGTAGCATCGGCCTGTGTGCCCACGTTCGGGGCGAAGGTGCAGATATTTCCGCCGACCAGCACGCCGGTGGCCTTCCCCGCGATGTTCTGCGGATGCGCGGGCACGACATAGCGCGGGACCTTGCCCATCAGCAGGTCGCGCATCAGCGTGCTGGTGGCGTCGGTCCCGCCCGCCGCGAGGAACGAACTCATCGTCCCGTGGATGCTCATCACGCCGGCACGGCTCCAGAGCCCGTGCAGCGTGGTGATGTCGCTGAAGCCGACGATCCATTTCGGACTGGCGGCGAGTTCCTCCAAGGAAAGGTAATCGATAAGTCTTATCGTACCGTAACCGCCTCTGTTGCAAAGGATAGCCTTGATATCATCCTGCTTTAGCGCCCATCGGATGTCACTCACCCTTTCCTCCACGGTGCCGGCATAGCGCCCGGCTTCAATCTTCCCGACATTGGGTCCGATCACGGGGACGAGCCCCCACCCGCGGAGCACCTCGGCCGTCTTCTCCACATTCTCCATGGGAGTGTGGTACGACGGCGAGATGAGCGCCACCTTGTCACCTGCCTTCAGATAATCAGGCTTCACGCACTGGAGCGTGACAGCCTTATTGCCGTCGGGACGGTCCGGATCATCCTTTTCGCAGGAAGCCGTCAGAAAAGAGCACGCCACGATGGCGGCAAGCATAAAAGCAATCTTATGTTTCATCTTTCAACTGATAATGAAGGTCGAGGAATCCCCTACGGCCTGAACCGCACAAATATAGCAAATAGTATTTGAATATTTATTCAGCACAGATGCAATACGCATCGTCATCGCTCATCTAGTGGAAGATGGTCAGGAATTCACCGCCAGCCGTTCCCGCCCGGATGTCCGGCTTTATTATTTGAAGTATTGCAGACTATTGCTTACCTTTATGGCCGGAATCCGGGATTGCAATCCACACCGTGCCATGAAAAGAATCATCATAGTATTCGCCGCCATACTGATATCGATCTCCCTGTACGGACAGGACAAGAAAATAATACGCGTGGGAATCGATGCCAGCGTCGACTGGTTCGACCCGCTGGATG
>Ga0310786_10008394_pt1 | contig 13266 bp, 11 predicted proteins | sample AusTroGonzalo_MG_FD_203881 | JGI IMG/M metagenome (GOLD analysis project Ga0310786, IMG submission 203881) | Bovine rumen microbial communities from tropical cattle in Woodstock, Queensland, Australia - Gonzalo_03 (v2) (version 2) | ecosystem: Host-associated > Mammals > Digestive system >... | reverse complement strand
AAAGTGATAAGCTCACGTGCCAAGAATTTCTGGGCTTTGATGCGGGCGTGGTATTCGATATGTGCTGACGAAGTGACTGCAGCGGAGAGTTGCATTAAGTAGGCTGGGCCGCCAGCATCATCCAGATTATTCTGAGAATCGAGGTATTCGCGTACAGTCAGGATGTCGACAGGACGCTGCTGTGCACTAAGCGAACGGACGGCATCGAAAAGAAGTTGGTGACGACGGTCGTAGAAGCTCTCGGGGCGCAGGATTTCACTGACAAGCGAATAAGCGTCCTGTTCTATGAGCAAAGCACCAATGACTGCACGCTCCATGTCGAGGTTCTGCGGCTGCTGGCGTCCAAAAGCATCCTCTGCGGGCACAGCAACGTTTTTGGTTCGTGGGCTGGGTTTTCTATTGGGTGATGGCATTGTGAGAGCGTAAATTATTTAAAGGGGTTTGTGTTCAAGATTTCAATGTAGCCAGAAACATTTCAGCACGGGCGAGATCCTCTGGCGTATCTATACCGATGGTCTCGACCTGTGAGATTCCAACTTGAATATGATAGCCGGCCTGTAACCAGCGGAGCTGTTCCAAGCTCTCAGCCATCTCTAGCGGAGACTGTGGCAAGGATGTGATTTCCCGCAGAATTTCAGGACGATAGGCATAGAGCCCGATATGTTTATAGAACGTGTGAGTGGAAAGCCACTCAGACGGCTCCACGCCACGAAGATAGGGAATCACACTGCGGCTGAAATAGAGCGCACGTTGACAATCATCAACCACGACCTTAGGGCTATTGGGATTTTGAAGCGCCGACAACCCTTCCTGCGGAGAGAACGGTTTCACCAGCGTCGCAATCTGAGTCTCAGGGACTTTGAAACAGGCTTGAATAGCCTGTAACTGCTGAGGATGAATGAAAGGCTCGTCGCCCTGAATGTTGACAATTACGTCGTAGTCCTTGCCGATGCGTTCATAAGCCTCCTGCACGCGGTCAGTACCGCTCTTGTGGTGAACCCCTGTCATGACAGCTTTGCCACCAAATGCCTCCACGGCATCGAAGATGCGCTGGTCGTCAGTAGCCACTACAGCATCGTTCAATTGTCCTTCCACCTGTCTATAAACCCGCTCGATAACTGTCTTGCCGCCCAGCATAGCCAAAGGCTTGGCTGGGAAACGGGTAGAAGCATAACGAGCAGGAATAATACCGATAAATGTCATCTTTCTATATTTTTTTGCCTTGAAATTGGCGGTTCATTATTTTATTCGTACCTTCGCCTGCGAAATGAGCAAACTTAATATTATATATATAGGTATAGGTAGCAATCTGCCTGAGGGTGAACAAATGCTCCTGTGGGCTCGGCAGCGACTTGCTGAAGTGCTCGGCGGTGAGCAACACTATAGCACCATCCTACGCACAGAACCCATAGATTTTCCCTCCCCTCAACCGTTCACAAATCAAGTGGCACGGGTGGCAACCAGCTTGTCAGCAGAAGATGTCCAGCGGAAGCTGAAGAGCCTGGAGAGAGAGGCTGGTCGCAAACCAAAGGACAAAGCCCACGGCATTGTCAAACTGGACTTGGATCTGCTCTGCTTCAATGGGCGGGTACTGAAAACCGAAGACTGGCATCGCCAGTATATCGTCAGCGCCCGAAAGGAACTGGATTAATAGGCTGTTGGGTCGTCTATTTCCATATTCTCCAGAACATCGGTCCCTGTGCTAAAGAACTCTTCGTCTCCTTCGAGAATGGAGTTACAGGGGTCGAAACCAGCTGGCATCGTAAACTGCTCGTCTGATGAATAGCCTAGTTGCTCGTCTGCAAGTACTTGCTTGATGAACGCCGCACAGATAGGCAACGAAGCAGATGCACCCTGACCATATGCCATACTGTTGAAGTGAACGTCACGTTCATCACCGCCCACCCAAGCTCCGAAAGTCAGGGACGGAGTGTAACCCACAAACCAGCCATCGGAATTATCATTTGTTGTACCTGTCTTACCACCCATGGGAGCGTGGACATTGAAACGGAAACGCATACGCGAACCCGTTCCACCATCCATGACTCCCCGCATGAGAATCACCATCTTGGCAGCACTCTCCTCGCTAATGACCTCATTCATGCGAGGTACAAACTCAGCCAAAACATTACCTTCGTTATCTTCGATGCGGCTCACAAAGAGCGGAGCTGTCCTGATTCCGCGATTGGCAAAGGCCGTGTAGGCTGAAACCATCTCGATAACAGAGATATCACACGGCCCCAAACAGAGTGACATCGAAGGATGAATATCCTGATTCAGAATGCCAAATTCATGTAACAAACGGACAAAAGCCCTAGGATTCAACTGGCTCATGAGATAAGCTGAAATCCAGTTATTAGACTGAGCCAGCCCCCATTTCAATGTTACCATCTCTCCATAACGGGCACGGCTGCCATTACGTGGTGTCCAGGTATGGTCTCCCACCTGATAGGTCTGCTGTACATTGGGAGCAACGTCACAGGGAGTCCAACCATTTTCCATCGCCAATGCATAGAGGTAAGGTTTGATCGTTGAACCAACCTGACGACGCCCCATACCAGCCATGTCATATTGGAAATGACGATAGTCCAAGCCTCCAACATAAGCTTTCACACGCCCATTACGGGCATCCATGCAGACAAAGCCCGAACGTAGGAAACTCTTATAGTATTTAATGCTGTCTAATGGGGTCATAGTGGTATCTATGTCGCCGTTGACAGAATACACGGTCATCTCCACGGGAGTCCTAAATGCCTGTTCGATTTCCTCGTCGCTGAGCCCAGCCTTATGCATCGTGATATATCGCTCGCTCTGGTGCATGGCACGCTTGAGATTCTGCTGAGCTTTTTCCATACTGATGGAAGCTCCGTAGGGGGCATTGGCCTTGCCGCGACGTTCGGCATCGAATAGCGGCTGCAGGGTTTTGGCAACATGATTGAACATTGCTTCCTCGGCATAGCGTTGCATATGGCTGTTGATAGTCGTGTAGATTTTCAAGCCATCGCTATAAATATTATAGTTGGAGCCGTCCTTTTTCTTATTCTTATTGCACCAACCATACAAGGGGTCAACTGCCCATGCGAGGCTATCTTCATAGAACTTCTGATTCTGCCAAGAGGCATAGTTGCTACGTTCCGGCTTATTAGCCATAAGCACAGTACGCAGGTATTCACGAATATAGGTGCCAGCACCTTCCTTATGATCCACACGATGGAAATTCAGTCCCAAGGGCTGAGGTGCCAAGGAGTCGATTTCTGTCTGAGTAATATAACTTGCTTTCAACATCTGGGTCAACACCACGTTGCGGCGAGCCAAAGCGCGCTCCGGGAAGCGAACGGGATTGAAAAAGGAAGGATTCTTACAAAGGCCAACTAACAGGGCACTTTCGTTTATCGTCAATTGGTTTGGTTCTTTGCCAAAATAAGTCTTAGCTGCCGTCTTCAAGCCCACGGCATTGTGGAGGAAATCGAAGTGGTTGAGGTACATCGAAAGGATTTCCTCCTTCGTGTAAAAGCGTTCCAAGCGCACAGCTATCACCCATTCAATGGGTTTCTGGAAGAGGCGTTCCATCGTGGAGGAAGCGGTCTCAGAATAGAGCTGTTTGGCCAGCTGCTGCGTAATTGTGGAACCTCCACCAGCATTCTTTTGGCGCATAAACCCACGTTTGACGATAGCACGCAGAAGGGCTCGGAAGTCGATACCCGAATGTTCATAGAAACGAACATCCTCCGTGGCCACCAAAGCCTGTATGGTGGAAGGAGCAATATCCCGGTAATCAACAAATATGCGGTTCGAACGTTGGTAGCTCCAAGTACCCATCAATTGGCCATCCTCTGTCAGCACCTGCGATGCGAACTTGTTCACAGGATTTTCCAGCTGTTTGAGGTCTGGCATATAACCTATATAGCCTTTGGCTATGGACCAAAAAGCCACGCCAATAGCTGCAATGACAAGGAAATATATAGACCAAATGAAGATAAAGAATTTCTTTCGCATGACTTTTGAGTGGAAATAGGCTGCAAATATAGATGATTTATCCCAAATGAAGGTGAAGAAAACAAGAAAAGTTGTTATTTTTTCTATTCTTTATAACTATTAAGCTTTGGAGTTTGCCCATTTCAATCTTTTCGATTACATTTGCGCAAAGGATTTGGCATATCCCCTGCCTAATGTTCTAACAAATGTGATTGAACAATGAACAGAAGTCTTGTCACCATCGCCGACCATTCGCGAGAGAAAATTGAATATCTGATCCGGATGGCTCAGGAATTCGAGGCGAACCCCAACCGTCTGCTCTTACAAGGACGAGTCGTCGCCACTCTCTTTTTCGAACCTTCTACACGCACGCGTCTAAGTTTCGAGACAGCAGCCAACCGCCTTGGAGCCCGTGTCATCGGATTTGCCGATCCCAAGGTGACCAGTGGCACAAAAGGTGAGACGTTGAAAGACACCATCATGATGGTCTCGAACTATGCTGATGTCATCGTCATGCGACACTATCTTGAAGGCGCAGCCCGCTATGCTAGCGAGATAGCTCCCGTTCCTATCATCAATGCTGGCGATGGAGCTAATCAGCATCCTTCGCAGACAATGCTTGATCTTTACACCATTTACCAGACACAAGGAACGCTCAATGACCTGAACATTTACATGGTAGGAGACCTCAAATATGGTCGCACGGTACACAGCCTGCTCATGGCGATGCGTCACTTCAATCCCACGTTCCATTTCATTGCCCCTGACGAGCTTGCAATGCCTGAACTGTACAAGCAATACTGCCATGAGCATGGAATCAAATATGTGGAGCATCAGGATTTTGATGCCGATGTCATTGCTGGAGCAGACATTTTATACATGACACGCGTGCAGCGCGAGCGTTTTACAGACCTGATGGAATACGAGCGCGTCAAAGACCGTTATCTCTTGAAACAGGATATGCTCTCGAAGGCCAAGGACAATATGAGAATCTTACATCCCCTACCCCGTGTCAACGAAATCGAATACAGCATCGATGACGATCCTCACGCCTACTATTTTCAGCAGGCCCGTAATGGTCTTTATGCCCGTCAGGCTATCATATGTGATACTTTAGGGATTACGTTGGAGCAAATACAAAACGACAAAACTATCATCCTATGAAACGACAAGAACTGATTGTTTCTGCCCTTGACCACGGAACCGTTATCGACCATATTCCCTGCGACCGTCTCTTTGAGGTAATTAACTTGCTACACCTTGACCAGATGACATCAAAGGTAACCATCGGTTATAACCTCAAATCTAACAAGATGGGAACAAAGAGCATCATCAAGATTGCTGATAAGTTTTTTACCAACGAGGAACTAAACCAATTATCTGTGGTAGCCCCGGATGTTACTCTCGTCATCATCCGCGACTACGAGGTCGTGGAGAAGCGTCCCGTCTCGCTGCCCTCAGAACTCCGAGGAATCGTCCATTGTGATAACCCAAAATGTATCACCAACAATGAACCGATGCCTACCCTCTTTCATGTCGTCGATAAACAACAAGGCGTCATCCGTTGCCACTATTGCAACCATGAACAAGATATTAGACAAGTAAAACTAGTATAAATGAAACGAGACAACACTATTTTCGAGCTCATTCAAAAAGAGCGTGCGCGTCAGGAGCGCGGTATCGAACTCATCGCATCAGAGAATTTCGTCAGCCCACAGGTTATGGAAGCCATGGGTTCTCCTCTCACCAACAAGTACGCCGAGGGTTATCCTGGCCATCGCTACTACGGTGGATGCCAAGTAGTTGACCAAGTGGAACAGCTGGCCATTGACCGAGTCTGCGAACTTTTCGGTGCAGAATATGCCAATGTACAGCCTCACTCAGGGGCACAGGCCAACGCTGCCGTCTTTCTCGCCTGCCTAAATCCAGGCGATACATTCATGGGGCTGAACCTTGATCACGGCGGTCACCTCTCCCACGGTTCACTTGTGAACACTTCCGGTATTATCTATAAACCCGTAGGTTATAACCTGAACAAAGAGACTGGCCGTGTAGATTACGATGAAATGGAGAAGCTGGCCTTGGAGCACAAGCCCAAGCTCCTCATTGGCGGTGGTTCTGCCTACAGCCGCGAATGGGACTACAAGCGTATGCGTGAGATTGCGGACAAGGTTGGTGCCATCTTTATGGTAGATATGGCTCATCCCGCAGGTCTCATCGCTGCAGGCTTGCTCGACAACCCGCTCAAATATGCCCACATCGTCACCTCCACCACTCACAAGACCCTTCGCGGTCCCCGTGGCGGTATCATCCTAATGGGGAAGGATTTCGAAAATCCTTGGGGCAAGAAGACCCCGAAAGGTGTTGTAAAAATGATGTCCGCGCTGCTAAATAGCGCAGTGTTCCCCGGTATTCAAGGCGGACCGTTGGAACATGTCATCGCAGCCAAAGCCGTAGCTTTCGGCGAAGCCTTACAACCCGAGTTCAAAGAATGGGCAATGCAGGTGAAGAAGAATGCAGCCGTGCTAGCAGAGGAACTCATCAAGCGCGGCTTTGACATCGTCAGTGGCGGTACAGACAACCACTCAATGTTGGTTGATCTCCGCAGCAAATATCCCGACCTTACAGGTAAAGTGGCTGAAAACGCCCTCGTTGCAGCTGACATCACCGTGAACAAGAACATGGTTCCTTTCGACAGTCGCAGCGCCTTCCAAACCAGCGGCATCCGTCTCGGAACACCCGCCATCACCACACGCGGTGCCAAAGAGGACCTTATGGTTAAGATTGCCGAACTCATCGAACGTGTATTGAACGATCCTGAGAACGAGACGGTCATCGCCACCGTACGTTCCGAGGTTAATGAAATCATGAAGGGTTACCCCCTCTTTGCTTATTAAGTGACCATGGACGCGCAGCTGACTGCCACTGCTCCCGACTTTCTGTTTATTGATACGGTTCTCGCATCCTACCGTTTAGGACATGTAAAGAACGAGGAACAGAAAGCGGCGCTGTGGGCAGCAGCACGCGTGGCCAAGGATGCTATCTCTTTTCTGACGGCATTGGAGAATTTCGGTGTAGGACGTAGAACCGATCTACACCATTTTGCTGCACAGGTTCTTGCCAATCCCGCCTATTATCGGGCACATTATCCACGTATTATCGGATTATGGTTTAAGGGAGAGGCCATCGAGTCCTTTCTACAAAGCAATCGCCCTCTGATGTTGACACCAGCTGTGCTCACTAAAAGACAACAAGATCTGTTTTTTGAAGTATATTGGTGGTTTGTGCATCAACATCAACCAAGATTTTACGATGCGAAGAAAGGGCCGCAGAACGGTATCTATGCCCATGAGCCTCAGGACAATGCTTCGACTCTTGCACGATTTGAGGAGTATCTCTACCATCTGGTTAACCATAAGACAGCGCGTATCCGCGATCGCTTTAAAGGATTTCCAGCTGATATCGTCTTAGCCATTCTGAAGCGCACTTTTTGTTCCGAGCCTACCAGTGCATACGAAAATCAATAAGGCAGACCCACTGCAAAGTGGAGTTGGAAGTCGCGGCCGAACCGAGGATGGATAACAGGATAACGTTCAGGACCGCTTTCATAGGAAGGATTGATGGCTTTCATACCCCCATCCAAGCGCATAATAAAATAGCCGAAATTCAAGCGGATGCCTAAGCCATAAGCCACGGCGATCTGCTTCCAGAACGTATCGAAGCGGAACTGTCCTCCAGGTTGTTCCTCATAATTTCGGAGTGTCCAAATATTACCTGCATCAACGAAAGCTGCACCATCAATTTTCCAAAACAGGTGCGTACGCCATTCAGCGCTTAAATCCAGCTTCAAATCACCAGTCTGACGAATGAAATCTATTCGTCCATCGGAGCCTGAAAAACTACCAGGTCCTAATCCACGAACACTCCAGCCTCGCACACTGTTTGCGCCTCCGCTAAAATAACGTTTTTCATAGGGAAGAATATCTGAGTTTCCATAAGGAATTGCAGCTCCAACAGCCAGGTGAAAAGCCATAGAATTACGTTCATCAACCCGAAAGCTCTTCACCAAATCCACATCCAGCTTAACGTATTGCGCATAAGCGATGTTAAACAACGTATATGAGTCCAGAGAATGTGAATACTGGGCATTGAACAAGTGAGAGAGACCATAGAGCAAGTTGCCTGCCGTCTCTATGCCACATCGAACGCTATAAGCATTGAGCCCATAAATTGCATTATTCATCGTCGGCGGAACACTTGTATATTGGAACGAATAGCCTGCCTTCATAATGAATAGATCTTCATAGTTGTAGCGTAACACAGCATTACGTCCACCATTATCAGTCAGATATTCACGCTTGAAGGTCTCAGAAATCCATGGCATGAAAACATAGTTCAAGTCAATCAGGTCTACGCGGTGCTGGCGTTTGAGATGATAGCGGTTCCACCGGTAACGCCATGCTGCCGTTAAGACACGCCTATGAAATTCCGGACGGTCTTGAGAATCATACATCAAGGAAGCTATACTCTGGGCATTCACCTTGCGCTTGAACGACTTAGAAAGGTAGGGAAAAGCGAACTCAGGGAATTTTAGGTTGGCCTCAGCACTAAACTCGAAATAGTTCTGATCGGCATAACCTTCAAGACCTTTGATAGCTTCATAAGCTCCTCTCAGCTCTATCGACAACATTGCAGAATGACGGAAGAGGTTGCGATTCTGGTAACCAATATTCACTGCAGCCCCAAAATCACCAGCTGAATTAGTTCCTTCTATTCCCGCCGAAACAGCATGACGTTTATTCGGGATGATACTGATGTAAGAGTCAAGACAATCAGAAGATGCATCCGATTTTTCCATCGCAATACTTGTACCCATCACAGCTGACAAGCCGGAAATATTGCTATATGTACTTTGTATATTGCTCTCATCACAGATTTCTCCTGTTTCGAATTCGGTCTTACCTGTTAGGAAAGAAGGGCTTAAGGGTATCTTATGATGAAAGAAGAAATGACGATCTTTATAAGTTAGGCTGTCCCATTTACTATGCTCAGTCTGATACGAATGAGGTTCCACACCAACCAAATAGTTGACACGCCCGATTCGATAGCTCTGATGTTGGATTAACGTATCCTGATTTTGAGGTTGATAGAGAGGTATCTTCAAGCTTAAATCAACCTGATGATTACCTATAGTAGTATCTGCTTCAAACCTTATATAGCTTTTAGTGAAGTAGTAATATCCGTGGTCCTGGAAAAAGGAGGTCAACCGAGAACGTTCCTCATCCAACAAATTAACATCAAACGGGACTCCAATCTTTAATAAGGAGTTTAATGAATCTTGATGTATCAAGTTATCGAGAACAGGGTCGTCTATCGAATAATGTATCCCGGATATCAAATATCGGTCGCCAGCGTTTACCTCATACGTTAGCTTCATCTTTCTATCCGAAGGCTTCTCTAAAACAGACACTTGCCCATTCAAAAAGCCTAGATTGTGAACTGCAGCCTGCATGTCATTGCGACTGCGCTCGGCCAAAAGACTATCATACACAACAGGAGCTTCACCAATCCGTTGAAAAAAACGGTTAATGCTTCGCGTGGTGTCCGTACCACTTATGCAATAGACTCCCAGTGGTACTTTGAGAAGACTAAACCATTTCGCATTCGGACGTTGACGAACATAGTTGTTCAACGTTGCCGTCGAAACACGACGATCGTCAGTCTTAATAGCCACTTTCTCTAATAGCTCCTCGTCCTCGGATAAGAAACGCATTGGCGAACATCCTGAGACCATCAATAGGAAAGTCAACAGAAACAAACAAGGATATGGAGAAACTTCTTTGCGCATAAAAGCACTATTACCTGCAACATGCTGTCTGTTGTGTACGACGCCTGAACTCTGCTAGCGTAATACCTGTTGCCATAGCCACATTCAAGCTTTCCGTCGTTGTCCGTCCTGTGGGATAATTGGGGATCAACAGACGCGAGCTGCATAATGCATCAACTTCAGGGGATAGTCCCTTGCCTTCGTTGCCCATCACAAGAAAGCCATTGGCCGATAACGTTGCCTGCCATAGATTATCGCCTTGCAAAGATGTTCCATAAACAGGGATGTTGGAGGACAGAGAAGCAAACATCCGTGCCAAGTCAACATAATGAACATTTACACGTGCCAGCCCCCCCATTGTAGCCTGCACAGCCTTAGGATTCCAGATATCTGCAGTTCCGATAGAACAACAAACATGCTCAACTCCGAACCAGTCTGCTAAACGAATGATTGTTCCCAGATTACCAGGGTCCTGCACACCATCCAGAGCCAGACATAATTGTTCGGAAGCTATAGAGGAAGAAAAATTCTGAGTAGCGGGTATCTTGAACAATGCAATTACTTGCTGGGGGGACTGTTGAAGGCTTGCACGCTGCAATTCTACGTCATCAACAACCTCAAAAGGTATTTGTCCCAATACAACGGGTCGCTCGGACATCCATTTTTCTGTAGCTATCAGATGTACGCAATCAAAGCGCTCCCATAATTCGTGCACCAACTTGGGTCCTTCAGCGACAAACAAGCCCTCTTTCCGTCGTCCTTTTCGGGAATCCAGAGAACGGATGAGTTTGATGACGGCCTTACTCAACATAAGCTGAACGGACACGACTGAGTGTTTCTGGTGTCATTTGCAAGAAGGATGCCACATGAACCATAGGAGCACGCAAAATGATCTCCGGTTTACTCTTTAGCAATCGGACATAGCGTTCACTGGCATTCTCAAAGCGTTGGCTGTCAGCGTGTTCCTGCGAAGAGATCAAGGCATGTTCCAATATCTGACGATAAAGACGTGACATCTCCTTATCAGTTTCCACCAAAGCCAGGAACTCATCATGAGGAATACCATATACCACAGAAGCTTCCAGCGCTTCCACCATCAGTCGGGAGGGATTTTGTTTCAGGAAGCTCTCAATGCAAATGACAATACGGCCTTCATAACTGAAATGCTCAGTCACATCACGGCCGCCTTTATAATAAAACTGGCGCACCATTCCCTTCTCCACATAGAACATACTTTTGCAAACATCGCCTTCCTGCAAAAGTTTCTCACCCTTGGCCACCTTATAGGGTACAAGAATACTTGCCAACGTAGTGATACCCTGTGTTGACAGCGTACAATACCCACGGGCTATCTCGCGAGCCACATCTCTTCTTTTGTCCATAGTCACTTTCATATTTAATCTAACTTCAGCACGGCCAAAAACGCTTTTTGCGGAACTTGCACATTACCTATCTGCTTCATTCGTTTCTTGCCTCGTTTCTGTTTTTCCAATAATTTACGCTTACGGCTGATATCGCCGCCATAACACTTTGCAGTCACATCCTTTCGGACTTGCTTCACGGTCTCGCGTGCAATGATCTTGGCACCTATGGCTGCTTGGATAGCAATATCAAACTGCTGTCTCGGCAGGAGCTCCTTCAGTTTTTCGCACATTCTTCGGCCAAAATCCACAGAGTTATCCACATGGGTCAGTGTAGATAAAGCATCCACGGGTTCACCATTCAGAAGAATGTCTAACTTCACAAGCTTTGAAGGTCGGAACCCATCCTGATGATAGTCAAAAGATGCATAACCTTTCGAGATGCTCTTCAACTTGTCATAGAAATCAATCACGATCTCACCCAAGGGCATCGCAAACTGAATCTCTACACGGTTACCGCTGATAAAGTCCTGCCGAATCAACTCACCACGCTTACCAAGGCACAATGTCATAATGGGTCCAATGAAATTGCTAGTCGTGATGACAGAAGCATGAATATACGGCTCCTCTATATGATCTATGAGTGTGGGGTCTGGCATTCCAGCCGGGTTATGAACTTCCTTGACCTCACCTTGTTTATCATAAACCATATAGGAAACATTGGGCACCGTCGTGATGACATCCATATTGAATTCTCTGTCCAAACGCTCCTGAACAATCTCCATATGCAACAGCCCGAGGAAGCCACAACGGAAGCCAAAGCCGAGCGCCACAGAAGATTCTGGTTGGAAGGTCAGAGAAGCATCATTGAGCTGTAGTTTCTCTAACGAAGCACGCAGGTTTTCATAATCTTCTGTCTCAATAGGATATACACCAGCAAACACCATTGGCTTCACTTCCTCAAAACCAGCAATAGCTTCCACTTGGCCCAGCGTACTGACGTGTGTAATCGTGTCGCCAACCTTCACTTCGGTAGCTGTTTTGATGCCACTTACGATATAGCCAACATCACCACAATGCAGTTCCTTGCGTGGCACCATATCCATTTTCAGGACGCCTATTTCATCTGCCTTGTATTCTTTGCCAGTATTGATAAAGACCACCTCATCGCCGGTTTTGATACTTCCATTAATAATTTTGAAGTATGCAATGATTCCTCGGAAGGAATTAAAAACCGAGTCAAAGATGAGAGCCTGTAGCGGCGCTGTCTCATCACCCGTCGGATGGGGTATTCTATCCACCACAGCATCCAGAATCTCATCAACGCCCTCTCCCGTCTTGCCGCTGGCACGAATAATCTCTTCACGTTTGCAGCCCAATAGATCAACAATCTCATCTTCCACCTCTTCAGGCATTGCATTAGGCATATCACATTTGTTCACAACCGGAATGATTTCCAAATCATGATCAATGGCCATATAGAGATTCGAGATGGTCTGAGCCTGAACACCCTGTGTAGCATCAACAACGAGCAAAGCGCCCTCACACGCCGCAATGCTTCGGGAAACTTCATAGCTGAAGTCCACATGTCCCGGAGTGTCAATAAGATTCAAGATATATTTCTCGCCATCACGTTCATACTCCATTTGAATAGCATGACTCTTGATGGTAATACCACGCTCACGCTCCAGATCCATATCATCAAGCATCTGTCCTTCAGTAACCTGAATCGTATGAGTACGCTCAAGCAACCTGTCAGCCAGCGTACTCTTCCCATGATCAATATGGGCTATGATACAGAAGTTTCGGATATGTTTCATGGCCGCAAAGATAGTTATTTCTTGACTTTTACACAAAATATGAGCATAAAAATCACTTTCATCACATAAAAAATCCCATGTGAGACAAGCTCACACGGGATTCTTTGGGGTTGATTGAGTTTTTTCAGTCTTACTTCAGGTTGAAAGTAGGATCCTTTTCGTCACCAGCAACAACGAGCTTGTCCTCACGGAGCAACCAGCCGATTGCCAGATAAAGTTCCTTATCAGTCTTAACCTTTGCTGCTTTTTTCAGATCTTTGGCGTTCTGTGCGCCCTTCTCGTT
>Ga0310786_10008392_pt1 | contig 13268 bp, 11 predicted proteins | sample AusTroGonzalo_MG_FD_203881 | JGI IMG/M metagenome (GOLD analysis project Ga0310786, IMG submission 203881) | Bovine rumen microbial communities from tropical cattle in Woodstock, Queensland, Australia - Gonzalo_03 (v2) (version 2) | ecosystem: Host-associated > Mammals > Digestive system >... | reverse complement strand
CAGGGTGGAGCATACCTGATAAATGGTGTTGAGGTCGTGCCGGACGGCGGAGAAGCTGCGGCGGCCATCAAGGCAAAGACCGGAAAGGATATCTCAAAGGCGGAGGCGGCGAAGAATACAATCGCTTACGGAATCTTAGAGAGCCACAATACTTCCGACAACATGGAGAAGTTAAAGATCCGTTTTGACAAGCTGACCAGCCACGACATCACGTTTGTTGGCATCATTCAGACCGCAAGGGCTTCAGGACTTCAGAAGTTCCCCATGCCCTACGTGCTGACGAACTGCCATAACTCTCTCTGCGCAGTTGGCGGTACGATCAACGAGGATGACCACATGTTTGGTCTTTCCTGCGCGAAGAAGTACGGTGGCGTTTACGTACCCCCTCATCAGGCCGTTATCCACCAGTTCGCAAGAGAAATGCTTGCAGGCGGCGGCAGAATGATCCTGGGCAGTGATTCCCATACCAGATATGGCGCACTGGGCACCATGGCCATGGGCGAGGGCGGTCCCGAGCTGGTTAAGCAGCTCTTAAACCAGACCTATGACATCAACATGCCCGGCGTTGTCGGCGTATATATGACCGGCGCACCCGTGAAGGGCGTAGGTCCTCAGGACGTGGCACTTGCCATCATTGGCGCAGTGTTCAAGAATGGCTACGTAAAGAATAAGGTGATGGAGTTTGTGGGACCCGGCGTATCCAGCCTGTCCGCAGATTTCCGTATTGGCATCGACGTTATGACCACTGAGACGACCTGTCTGTCCTCCATCTGGAAGACTGACGATCAGATCAAGGAGTTCTATGACGTTCACGGCCGCAGCGAGGATTACAAGGAATTAAATCCCGGCGAGGTGGCATACTATGACGGCATGATCATGATCGACCTTTCTAAGATCCGTCCCATGATCGCAATGCCCTTCCATCCCAGCAATACCTACACCATCGAAGAGCTGAACGCAAACCTTCTCGACATCCTTGACGAGACCGAGAAGAGAGCTTTGGTAAGCCTGGACGGCGCCGTTGAGTATCACCTGAAGGATAAGGTAAAGAATGGCAAGTTTATCGTAGACCAGGGTATCATCGCTGGTTGTGCCGGCGGCGGATTTGAGAACATCTGCGCGGCAGCAGACATCTTAAAGGGACAGTACATTGGTGCGGATGAGTTTACCTTAAGCGTATATCCCGCATCCATGCCCGTATATATGGAGCTGATCAGAAATGGCTGTGCGGCGACGATCCTTGAGACCGGTGCCATCATGAAGACCGCGTTCTGCGGACCTTGCTTTGGCGCAGGTGACACGCCCGCAAACAATGCCTTCAGCATCCGTCACTCCACCAGAAACTTCCCCAACAGAGAGGGAAGCAAGCTTCAGAACGGCCAGATCTCTTCCGTGGCACTCATGGATGCAAGATCCATCGCTGCAACGGCTGCAAACAAGGGCGTCCTGACTCCCGCAACCGACTTCGACGGCGAGTTTGGCAAGTACAAGTATCACTTTGATTCCAAGATTTACGCTAACCGCGTATTTGATTCCAAGGGCGTGGCTGATCCCAACGCGGAGATCCACTTTGGTCCCAACATCAAGGACTGGCCTGCAATGGGCGCGCTGCCTGAGAATCTGGTGCTCCGCGTTGTCAGCGAGATCCATGATCCCGTTACGACTACCGATGAGTTGATCCCTTCGGGTGAGACCTCTTCCTATCGTTCCAATCCCTTGGGACTGGCTGAGTTTACCTTGAGCCGTAAGGATCCCGCTTACGTGGGTCTTGCAAAGGACATCCAGAAGGCAGAGAAGGCTAGAATGGCTGGCGAGCATCCCTGTCAGGCACATCCCGACGTAAAGCCCGTGATGAGTGCCGTAAAGACACAGTTTGCTGATGCTAGTCATGAGAACACTGGCTTTGGCTCAACGATCTTTGCAGTGAAGCCCGGCGACGGCTCCGCAAGAGAGCAGGCTGCTTCCTGCCAGAAGGTACTTGGCGGATGGGCAAACATCGCAAATGAGTATGCAACGAAGCGTTATCGTTCCAACCTGATCAACTGGGGCATGCTTCCCTTCCTGATCCAGGAGGGCGAGCTTCCCTTCAAGAACCTTGATTATCTCTTCATCCCCGGCATCAAGAAGGCCGTGGAGGAGAAGACGGAAGTGATCAAGGCATATAAGGTTGATGCGGCAAATGGCACCCTTGGCGAGGCCTTTGACCTGCGCCTTGGCGAACTGACTGACGAGGAGCGCCAGATCATCTTAAAGGGTTGCCTGATCAACTATAACAGAGTATAAGGAAGGGCAGAGAGATGCTTTTTAACGTTAAAGTAAACAATCCCATGCTGAGCGGTGCCATCGAAGCCCTGCAGATCGATCGGGATCCCAAGAAAAAAGAAGTAGTTTTGGAGCAGATCCTGAAGGCCACGTTCCTCTGCCCCGCAACGGTATCCATTCCGCCTGCGATGGACAAGGATGGAGACCTGTATCTGCCTGACGGCTGCGAGGTAAGTCACAACATGGTGATGGACGGGCAGGGACGTCCGCTTCTGATCGCTTTCACGAGTCAGGAAGAGATGGACAAGTGGATGCAGCGCCATGAGATCACGGATTTCACGTATGGCTTTGGAATGACGTTCACGGAGTATGCGGACATGATGCTCCAAAAGCAGCCTGACGGTAGCCGCGGACCCGCACAGGGCTTCGTGATCGATCCCTACGGATGCAACATGGTGGTTGACCGCGACATGGTTGCAAACATTTTTGTGAGACTGATCTCTCGTGACAGTCAGCCTACGAAAAAATCTTAAATAGCGTTTTTGAAAGACCTGAGGGAAACCTCGGGTCTTTTTTTGTATAAAAACCGGAAAAGCGGCAACAATAGAAGGCAAAGGACGATCTTGCAACAGACAGCAAAGAAAGGAAGAATGAGATGAGAAAGGATAATGATAACAGAAACTTAAAAAGAGAGCGTTTTATCATGCTCACAACCTCTGCCATGGTACTCACCGTGCTGACGGTGACGGGAGCCTACGTGAGAAATCATAACAAGAATTTAATGGATGACGGGTATACCATTGACTTTACGGCCCTGGAGGACCGGGCAGACAATAAGCTAAAGGAGATCCAACGGAATTCGGATCTTTCCCAGCTTGCAAAGAAGGCGGAGGAGGGCGCGAAATCCATGGATGCGCCCCTGGAGGCAGGCTCAGATGAGATAAAGCTGCCGGGGATCACGAAGGATAAGGGGGAGCCCATAAAGTCTCTGGATGAGAGCGGAAGTAAGAGCATGAGTGACGGCGCGGAGCTTGTCAAAAAGGAAACTGCTAAGAATACGGGAAAGAAGGCTGATCAGGTTGATAGCACCATCGTCATCGAGCGGGCGCCTGCAGAGACGGAGATTCGGGAGGAGGTCCTGACCCAGGATCAGCCTCTTGTGATCACGGAGGTGGCGGCAGAGAATCCAGTCGTCGCGGAGGAATTGCATTTCTCGGCTGAAAGCATGGTAAAGCCCGTTGACGGCGAGGTCATCATTCCCTATAGCATGGAGCATGGCGTTTATTTTGCAACGCTGGACCAGTACAAGTGCAATCCGGCCATCATCTATGGCGCGGCGGAAGGCGAGGCGGTTTTGGCATGTACTGCCGGAAGGGTGATCAACGTGCACGATGACGCGGTCCTTGGCCATATGCTTGTCTTGGATCTTGGCGATGGATACCAGGCAATTTATGGACAGCTTGATCAGATCGAGATCCCCATCGGCGGCATGGTGGAAGCTGGGACAAAGCTTGCATCCGTGGCAACGCCGACAAAGTATTACGGAGTGGAGGGCAGCAATCTTTATTTTCAGATCTTAAAGGATGGGAAGAGCGTTGATCCGGGACAGTTTTTTCAGGAATAGGGGCTTTCATTTTTGCATAGGATGAACAAAGCATTCAGGCAGGTAAAAAATGAAGGACCGAAATGAAAGACGAATGATGATCAGGAAATGGATGGCAAAGTGGGGAGGAATCGTGGCGGGACTACTGCTTCTCCTCGGGTTGCAGGCTTGCGATTACGCGGAGGGGAAGAAGGTGCGGGATTTGGACGCCGTGATCATTTCTGAGGAGGCGCTGCCCGCGGAGCTGAAGGAGATCATCGATTCCAAAAAGGAGAAGCCCTTTCAATTTACGTTCTCTGATCCTGAGTATTTATATATCTGCATCGGATATGGGAAGCAGGAGACAGGGGGGTATTGCATCACTTTGAATGACCTGTACCTGACGGAGACGGAGGTGGTGGTCGACACGACGCTTCTGGGGCCTGACTTGACGGATCAGGCAAAGAAAACGGCCACTTACCCGTTCATCGTCATCAGGACGGAACTGGCAGAGCAGCCGGTGGTCTTTCGATAAAACTTATTTTTTGGAACCGTAGAGCTGTTCGGAATATTTTTCCTTTAACTCGAAGTAGTTCTCGGAAATGAGATTCTGGAAGTAGGAGCCGACGTTCTTGCGGTTTTCCTTGTCCAAGTCCTTCAGGTAGATGGGCTCCCCGTAGCGGATCACCACGGTGGCGCGGCGGATCTTGGGAAGATGATCTTCAAATATGGCAGCGGTGTTCACGAGGGTGATGGGAACCACGGGGACGCCGCTTTTTTCTGCGATCTTAAAGCTTGCGTCATGGAAGGGGAGGAAGGTGTCTGGCGTATGATTTCTCGTGCCTTCCGGGAAAATGCAGATGGAAATGCCATGCTTTGCCTTGTCGATGGCAGTCAGGATGGTCTTAAGACCTTCCTTGATATTGTCACGATCTAGGAAGAGGCAGTGGAGGTTCTGCATCCAGCGGCGGAGCAGGATCCACTTCCACATTTCTTTTTTTGCGATATAGCCGGTTGGCCTGGGAACGCGTACGTAAGTCAAAAGGATGTCAAAATAGCTTCTGTGGTTTGCAACGTAGACGACGGCGGTATCCTTTGGAACGTTCTCCTCGCCCTCCACGATGACCTTTACGCCGGAGTAAAAGAGGCAGGCATTGAAACCGCATTTTACCAAGAAGAGGCTGGAACGATCCTTCCATTCAGGCTTGAACTTACCGATGATCCACTCGATGAGGAGCATGGGAATGTTGATGATCAGGAATAATACCACACAGATGACAACTAATATAAATCTAATCATAAAGCATCTCCGAACGTTTTCGTTAGTTGAATTTCTGCTCCATTATAGCACAAGGAATTGGAAAAGTATAGTAAAGAAATCTTGCTTTTTTGTGGCGATAAGTCCCAACGTATGGTAAAATAATTGGTAGTACGTGCTGAATGGAGGGCAGTTTGGAATGATTTTAATAAAAAATGGTTATCTGATAGATCCGAAATCCGGAAGGGAAGGAAAGGCGTCCATCTTGACGGACGGCGAACGGATCCAAAAGATCGTTTGGGAAGAGGACGACGCAGGGAATCTTGAGTCTCTGGCAAAGGATGCAAGCGAGGTGATCGATGCGACGGGGCTCATCGTGGCACCGGGTCTGGTGGACGTGCACGTGCATTTCCGCGAGCCGGGCTTTACCTACAAGGAGGACATTCAGAGCGGAGCGAAGGCTGCGGCAAAGGGAGGCTTTACCACGGTGGTTCTGATGGCGAACACGAAGCCAGCCAATGATAATGCCGAGACGCTGGCGGAGGTGCTTGAGAAAGGAAGACAGACGGGGATCCACGTGCTGTCCTGCGTGAACGTGACAAAGGGCATGAAGGGGCAGGAGATCGTCCCTATGGAGGAGCTCTCTGAGGCAGGGGCAGCAGGCTTTACGGATGACGGCGTGCCCATCCTAAGCGAGGAATTAGTGCGAGAGGCCATGAAGCTTGCGGCGAAGATCGGAAAGCCCATCAGCTTCCACGAGGAGGATCCAAAATATATAGAGAATAACGGCATCAATCGCGGCAAGGCGAGCGAATTCTATGGGATTGGTGGGTCCTCCAGGGAGGCGGAGATCACGCTTTCCGCGCGGGACATAGAGATTGCGAAGGAGACGGGAGCGGACATAGACGTGCAGCACATCAGCACGAAGGAGGCCGTGGAGCTTGTGCGCAAGGCCAGGGAAGCGGGCTTTTCCAACGTTCATGCCGAAGCGACGCCCCATCATTTTACCCTGACGGAGGAGGCGGCGATCAAGTATGGCACGAATGCCAAGATGAACCCGCCCCTGCGCGAGGAGGCGGACAGGCTTGCGATCATTAGGGGTCTTCAGGATGGCACCATCGAGATGATCGCTACGGACCATGCGCCTCACTCGAAGGAGGAGAAGGAGAAGCCTATCACCCAGGCGCCGAGCGGCATTATCGGTTTGGAGACGTCCCTGGCGCTTGGCATTACGGAGCTGGTGGACAAGGGGTATCTTACCATGAGCGAGCTCCTCGAGAGGATGAGCACGGGCCCGGCGAGGATCTATCATTTGGACGCCGGTTGCGTTTGCGAGGGCGGCCCTGCGGACCTGATTCTCATCGATAAGGAAGCGGAGATGATCCCGGGAAATTATGCGTCAAAGGCAAGCAATACGCCCTTTACGGGATGGAAGCTCAAGGGGCGCGTGAAGATGACCATCTGCGGCGGAAAGATCGCATGGCGCGAGTAAATGCGGTGATCAGGTTTCAGGTGGGACGAAAGATTGGGTTTAGGTAGCTACGATGAAAAAAGAAGGTTATGATTCCAGCGGAAGCTTCGCGGCGAAGGCGCACGTGACGAAGAAGACCCTGCGCTATTATGATGAACATGGATTCCTAAAGCCCTCCTTCGTGAACGAAAACGGGGCAAGGTTTTATACGGAGCAGGATTTCCAGAAGCTGCAGCAGATCCAGATGCTCAAGTATCTGGGCTTTTCCCTTGAGGACATCCGGGAGATGACCATGAAGGAAAGCAGGGAAGAGTCACTGGTTCCGACCCTGGAATTCCAGATGGAGCTCCTGGAGGAGCGCATGGAGCAATTAAAGCTGGTGCGGGAGAGTCTTCGGGATACGACGGAGCTTTTGAAAAAGGGCAAGACCGTAGACTGGGGAGAACTGATGGAGAGAACCTCCAAGTCGGGTCTGGAGCGGAGCTTAAAGCAGCAGTATCTAAATAGCTCTAACATTGGCGCGCGGATCAATCTGCATGCCAAGTATTCCGTGAATCAACAGGGCTGGTTTCCTTGGATCTTTGAACAGTGTGGGCTGGGCAGATCGGAAGGCAGGGACGCTTCGGTGCTGGAGCTGGGATGCGGCAACGGTAGCTTTTGGCTGGAAAATTGGGAGAGAATCCCGAAGGGACTTAGGGGAATGGTTTCGGATGCCTCCGAGGGAATGCTCAGGGAGGCGAGAAAGGCGATCAACGGACGCGGGACGGAAAAGAAAAAGGACGGAGCGAGGTTTGAATTCCGTGTGATCGATTTTCATGAGATTCCCTGTGAGGATGAGAGCTTTGATCTTGTGATCGCCAATCACGTGCTCTTTTACGCAAAGGATTTTTCGAAAGTGCTGCAGGAGATCAGGAGGGTATTAAGGCCTGGCGGCAGACTGATCTGCAGTACCTATGGCACGGCGCACATGAAGGAGATCAGCGCGCTGGCAGCAGAGTTTGACGACCGGATCGTGTTGGCGGAGCAGAGCCTTTACGAGATCTTTGGAAAAGAAAACGGTGGGGAGATTTTGAAGCCCTATTTCGAAACCGTGGAGTGGAGACAGTATGAGGATCACCTTCTGGTGACGGAGGCGGAGGATCTTGTGGACTACGTGATCTCCTGTCACGGAAACCAAAATCGGTATATCGTAAATGATTATAAGGCGTTTCGGCAGTTCGTGGAGGGGAAGATCTGGAAAGGCTTTTACGTGACGAAGGATGCCGGCGCGTTTGTGGCCGGGAAGAAATGACTGGCACGTGGGCGCCATGGGACGGAAAGCCGGGATGCAAGAGAAGAAGGAAATTTGACCGGAAAACGCATAAGTGAGTAGGAGAGACGGACAAGATGGATGAGGTAAGGCGGCTGGAAGAGATTGTTAAGAAGCTACGGAGCGAGAACGGATGCCCCTGGGACAAGGTGCAGACCCATGAGACGCTTAAGCCGGAGTGCATTGAGGAGGCGGCAGAGGTGATCTGCGGCATCAACATCCTTCGGGAGACGGGGAATCCGGAGAACCTGAAGGAGGAGCTGGGAGACCTGCTTTTGCAGGTGATGTTCCACGCGGTGCTGGCAGAGGAGGAAGGGCTCTTTACGTTTGAGGACGTGGCGAGGGGGATCTCGGAGAAGATGGAGAGGAGACATCCCCACGTCTTCCAGGGGATAGAGTTTGCTTCGGACGAGGAGCGGCACGCGGCCTGGGAGAAGATCAAGAGAGACGAGAAGGCCGGACGGGAGTGGGAGAAGGAGTATCTTCCCGAGGCGTTCCGCGAGGCGGAGGAATTAGTGCAAAAGGCAAGGGAGAGAAAAGGGCTCTGATGGGCCCCGATTGGGCGCAAAACTTGACAATCCGGGCATTTTTGTGTTAAGGTAAAGGGTACGATAACAGGAGGATTTTGACATGACAAATAAGGGAAAATATTATATTACGACGGCCATTGCCTATACGTCCGGCAAGCCTCACATCGGAAATTGCTACGAGATCATTTTGGCGGACGCGATCGCCAGATATAAGAAGGCTGACGGGTATGACGTGCACTTCCAGACCGGCAGTGACGAGCACGGTCAGAAGATTGAGACCCGAGCCATCGAGGAGGGCATGACGCCGAAGGAGTTCGTGGATATGACGGCGGGCACCATCAAGCAGCTTTGGGACATGATGGGAACCTCCTATGACCGCTTTATCCGCACCACGGATGCGGATCATGAGCGTCAGATCCAGAAGATTTTCAAGAGATTATATGAGCAGGGTGACATTTACAAGAGTTCCTACGAGGGCAAGTACTGTACCGAGTGTGAGGCTTTCTATACCGAGACCCAGCTGAAGGAGGGCAAGTGCCCCGTGTGCGGCGGCGCCGTGCATGACGAGAAGGAGGAGGCGTATTTCTTCAAGATGAAGAAGTATGCGGATCGCCTGATCGAGCATATCAACACCCATCCTGAGTTCATTCAGCCCGTGTCCAGAAAGAACGAGATGATGAACAACTTCCTGCTGCCGGGCCTGCAGGATCTGTGCGTTTCCAGAACGTCCTTTAAGTGGGGCATTCCCGTGGATTTCGATGAGAAGCACGTGGTTTACGTTTGGCTGGACGCGCTGAGCAACTATATCACTGGCATTGGCTATGACGCGGATGGCGCAAGCAGCGAGCTTTACAAAAAGAATTGGCCTGCTGACCTGCATCTGATCGGTAAGGACATCATCCGCTTCCATACGATTTATTGGCCCATCTTCCTGATGGCACTTGGCGAGCCCCTGCCGAAGCAGGTGTTCGGTCATCCCTGGCTCCTGCAGGGCGGCGAGAAGATGAGTAAGTCCAAGGGCAACGTGATCTACGTGGACGACCTGATCAACATTTTTGGACTGGATGCGGTTCGCTATTTCGTACTGCATGAGATGCCTTACGAGAATGACGGAACGATTACCTGGGAGCTCATGACGGAGCGCGTGAATTCCGATCTTGCGAACACCCTGGGCAATCTCGTAAACCGTACCGTTGCCATGAGCAATAAGTATTTTGGCGGCAACGTTGCCAATAAGCGCGCGGCAGTTCCTGAGATCGACGAGGACTTAAAGGCAGTCGTGACGGGGGCTTATGAGAAGGTTGAGAAGCTCATGGACACCCTGCACGTTGCAGACGCGCTGACGGAGATCTTTGGTGTATTTAAGAGACTGAATAAATATATTGACGAGACGGAGCCTTGGGTTCTTGCAAAGGATCCCGCAAAGGCAGACCGCCTTGCCACGGTTCTGTATAACCTCAGCGAGGGCATCATCATCGGTGCTTCCCTGCTTGCACCGTACCTTCCGACGACTGCCGGAAAGATCGCGCAGCAGCTTGGCATCTCCCTTCGCGATTTTGATCAGCTGGGAAGCTTTGGACTGAATGAGGGCAGCAAGGTGACGGAGACTCCTGAGATTCTGTTCGCAAGACTGGACAAGGATGAGATCCTGAAGAAGGCCGAGGAGGTTCAGGCGCGTCAGCGTCAGGAATTCCTGGATCATCAGAAGAAGGCCTTTGCGAACCTTGTGAAGGCAGGAAGAATGACGCAGGAGGAAGCTGACGCAAAGTGGGCAGAGCTCACGGGAGCCAAGGCTGACGCCGGAAAGGCGCAGGAGGCAGCCATCGACGTGGAGGCAAAGCCGGAGATCACCTATGATGATTTCGCAAAGTTGCAGTTCCAGGTGGGCGAGATCCTCGCTTGCGAGGCGGTGAAGGGCTCCAAGAAGCTTCTTTGCAGCAAGGTAAAGGTTGGAAGCCAGGTAAAGCAGATTCTTTCCGGCATTCACGGAACCTATGAGCCCGAGGAGATGGTGGGCAAGAAGGTCATGGTGCTCGTTAACCTTGCTCCGAGAAAGATGGCTGGACTGATGAGCGAGGGCATGCTGCTTTGCGCAGAGGATGCGGAGGGCAAGCTTTCCCTGATGACGCCGGAGAAGAACATGCCTGCCGGCGCGGAGATCTGCTAATTTCATGATGGAAAACTCGCATTGGCGGCACCGCTTGGGGAAGCGGAGGGGAGCCGCCGGATGCGCTTTTGGAAGGGTAACGTTGACAAGGGGTTTTGGAAAGACGGGGTTACGGTATGAGGAAGGAAGAATTTTCTTTTGATTCCAGGGACGGCGTTCACAAGCTTTATGCAGTGCGGTATCTTCCGGAAGGGGAACCAAGGGCGATCGTGCAGATCGTACACGGCATGTCGGAATATATGGAGAGATATGCCGGGTTCGCCGCTTTTCTTGTAGAGCGTGGCTTTATCGTGACGGGAGAGGATCACTTGGGACACGGAAAATCCGTGCCGGAGGGTGAGACCTATGGTTACGTTTGCCCGCAGGATCCCGCCACGGTCATGGTGAGGGACGTGCATCGCCTGAAGAAAATGAACCAGGAGAAATTCCCCGGGGTACCTTATGTTATTCTGGGGCACAGCATGGGTTCCTACGTACTGCGCAACTATTTATTCCGTTATGGCACGGGCATTCAGGGCGCCATCATCATGGGAACCGGAACTGAGCAAAAGGCTTCCGTGGCATTTGTCCGCATGCTCACAAAATGCATGAAGATGATCTATGGAGAGAAGCACCTGAGTAGAACGCTGGATAAGCTCGTCATGGGGAAGTATAATCAAAAGATCGTAAATCCCCGCACGGAAAGCGATTGGCTTTCCAAGGACGAGGAGGTCGTAAACCACTACAGGATCGATCCCCTCTGCGGATTTCCCTTTACCGTAAACGGTTATTCCACCTTGTTTGAATTGGTTTGGCGGTTATATGACAAGAATAATCTTTCTCACCTGCCCGCCAATCTCCCCGTTCTCATGGTTTCGGGCGAGGAGGATCCCGTCGGAGCATATGGGGAAGGCGTAAAGAAGGCATGGGCATCACTAAAGGATGCCGGCATGCAGCGGGTGGAGTTAAAGCTTTATCCCGGAGACCGGCATGAGATCTTAAACGAACTTGATAAAGATCAGGTTATGGAGGACATATTCAGCTGGTTGAATTCCGTCCTTGGATGACAGTCTGATCCGCGGCGAAGAGATGGTTTGACGTGGAGGTGGTTGCATGGATTACGTCATCAGATGGGCCAAACGGGAGGAATGGGATGCGACCATGGACATGGTCTGGAAAACGTTCCTAAAATATGACGGCGGGGATTGCTCTCAGGAGGGCATTCAAAGCTTTCGGAATTTCATCACGGACGAAAGATTGAAGCAGGCGTTTCTGGAGGGAAAATATCAGTTGTTGTTAGCCCTGTACGGAGAGCGCGTGATCGGTGCGGGCAGCCTTAGGGCGATCAATCATCTTTCGCTTCTTTTCGTGGATGGCGAATGGCACCGAAAGGGCGTGGGCCGCGCCTTGGTCGAAACGCTGTGTGACTATCTAAAGAATGAACTGGGGGAACGGTACGTCTCCCTGCAGGCATCGCCCTTTGCAGTTGGTTTTTACAAAAAGTTAGGGTTTACTCAAATAAAAACCCAGTCAGATACGCCGGGGGTACCGGTTGTCCCCATGGAAAAGATATTCTGATGGAAAGGAAACAAACATGAAATTTTTTGATTCAGACAGTCCGTTGATGCAAGGACTAAACAAAATGGCGGACTTGATGATTCTTGACTTGATCGCCTTGGTGTGCTGCATTCCCATCATTACCATCGGCGCATCCATGACGGCACTGCACTACATGGCATTGAAGATCGTTCGAAACGAAGAGGTTTACATTGTCAGAGGGTTCTGGAAATCCTTTAAGATGAACTTCAGGCAGGCGACGGTCATTTGGCTGATCCAAATCATTGTCATGCTGATCCTGGGTTTGGACTATTACATTGTCTTTTGGAATCCGGAATCCAACCCCAGCATTCCCGTACAGGTTTTGTTCCTGGCGACGGTCATCATCACGGTTTCCATATTTCTCTTTATCTATCCGGTATTGTCGAAATTTGACAATTCGATCGCGAAGACGTTTAAGAATACGTTTCTCATGGCGATCATGCAGCTGCCGAAGCTGATCCTGATGCTTGCATTCTGGATCGCACCCATCGCGCTCGGCATCGCCGTGATCCAGCTGTTGCCGCTGGTGGTGCTCTTTGGGTTATCCCTTCCGGCATATTTGTCTGCAAAGCTGTATAACAAATTCTTCAAGAAAATGGAAGATCAGGTGATCGCAAAAGCCATCGCGGAGGGCAGGATGCAGCCTGAAGAGCCTGGCAGTGAGGATGAGCACATTTTTAGCGACGTGATCAATCCGGCTCTGGATGCGAAAAAAGAGTCATAGAAGTGAAATTGTTCCAATTTTTCAAAAAGGGAAAGCAATAGGCATATTAACTAAAAAACAAACAATTCTATTATGCAACATGCCAAGGATGGCCAAAAAGGATGGCAATTCATACAATCCAAAGGAAAATCTTTGGTGAAATCGGTCATGGTCAAAAAAGCTGGTTCTCTGATATACTTACAATAGCTTGTTGGGTCTGTAATTAAAATCAAAATATGGCAAAGGCGAAATGAAAGGAGTTATTCAAAATGGCAAGTCTATCTTTGAAGAACATCTGCAAGGTATATCCCAATGGTTTCGAAGCTGTTAAGAACTTCAACCTTGAGATCGCAGATCAGGAATTTATTATTTTCGTAGGACCTTCCGGATGCGGTAAGTCCACCACCC
>Ga0310786_10008390_pt1 | contig 13271 bp, 11 predicted proteins | sample AusTroGonzalo_MG_FD_203881 | JGI IMG/M metagenome (GOLD analysis project Ga0310786, IMG submission 203881) | Bovine rumen microbial communities from tropical cattle in Woodstock, Queensland, Australia - Gonzalo_03 (v2) (version 2) | ecosystem: Host-associated > Mammals > Digestive system >... | reverse complement strand
GAAGTACGACATGAATCGTATGAAATACGAAGCATGAGGTTATATACGGGAAAAGAGGAGTAAAAGCTTGTTTTTAAAGCCTCTTTTAACGGATAGAACCCTATCTATTATTCATACCACACACAAAATTTCTGCGAATATCTGCGATATCTGCGTGAGATAAAAGATTTCTCGCCGGAGGCGTAGGAGGAAATTAAATATAGATTACTCGTAAGATTTTCTTGCCCGTAGGGCATAGGAGGTTTGAATCGTAAACTAAAAAAAGGAGCTGACCAATCAGGGATGGTCAGCTCACTTTTTGTAAGGGAAACGCTTTTAGAAAGGTCTAACGCAATAGTTTACTACGGGATAGATTTCCTTTCCATCCTGAACGTAGTACCATACCAGATTCCAACGGAATTGCGGGTGCTTGGGATCATTGAGTGATGGCAGACCGGGCACAGTTCCTGAAACGGCAAACTCTTCGCCGATAGTGTGGGTACTTTCGTCGGTGTGATTGTAGTTGAAGCCCACGCCGGCCTTGACGCCCATGATGGTGGCAACAAGTTCTGTCTCAACGCCTACCTCTACCGATTTTGTATCGTAGTCGCTGGTGGCAAGGCTGATAGAACGTGTGGTACTGCCGCCTGTTCCCACCATCTCGAGGGTTTCGCCACCGTTGAGGTCACGGGCTTGCAGGAAAGGATGTTTCTTGTCTACGAGCATAGGATAGTTGTCGTAGTTAACCGGATAGCTACTGGGGACTCCGGCTGTTGACGTCAGATGACGCTGAGGCCTTGCCACACCTTTCTGGTCGGCGGTGAGACGTACGTAGTCCTCTAACTTAACACCGACAAACCTGCGGGTGCGTGGCATGGAAACGATAAAGGCAGCTCCCAGATCGTCGGGCTCGTCGCTACCGATAATCTCGTAGGTATAGGTATCGTAGGGCATGGCCTGCATTACCACAAGGTGATCCTTGATAGCTGTATAGCTCTGGCCGTAGGTGGTTGTCTCCTCGTGGCCTGTGGCGATGCTTGCGCCTGCGCTGACCTTTGCGGTGAACTCCACACCGGCCTTCATAGAGCTAAGGAACGGGGCGCTGTACGAGTGCTCGTATCCCATGATAACGGATCCGCCCCAAGAGTCTGAGCTGGATGTGTTGGTGCCGTCGGAGCTGTTCTTACCCCAAGAGGTCTCAGCATTGTCTGAACCGTCAAGGTCTTTGTAGTAGGGTGCAGCGGCAACGGCTGCGTAGATACGCGGCTCACTGAAGGTTACCTCGTGGCTGATAAAACGGAAGTGCTTGGCACGTTCGCGGTCTGTAAACTTGCATAACACAGGATGAGAGACGAACTCATTACTTGAACTGAACTGTCTCCACCTTGTCAGTTCCGTAGTCTTCCATCCACTATAACAGTCACCTACATTTCCCCATCCGAAAAGGTCTGGATTGAAGCTGTTAGCGACGTTTACCTTGGTTCCGTTTTCTGTCAGCCACACTTCCTGGAACTCGGCCACCGTAGAATACGTAGATTGGTTATTCTCCCCCTTCTGGGGAACACCTATCGGGATAACCCAAATGTATGTGAGGGTTTCTTTTTCATCGTCTCTGGTCTGAACTGCCATGATGGCATCTGCAGGAACAGAGTTCGTGGTTTTTACATTCGGCATAATCTGGAAACGATAGGTAGGCTTCTGTAGCTCGTCATCAAAGCGCCACAGACCATCGCCCACAATAAGGTCCTGATTGTAGCTGCGTCCGCGGAAATATCCGAACACTAGATTCATGTTTCCTACACGGTAAGTCTGCTCATCTCTTGTGGCAAAGCAGTCAACAGATGTTCTGGGCAGGAGTACTTTTTCCTTCAGCACCATATCCTCGTTATATTCTAACCGTGATACATACAGATAGCCTGTTTTCTGCAGCCTGCCCCAGGTGTTACTGGCTCTGCCTCGTGTCAGGATGGCAATCTCAGGCAATTCGTTTCCGCTCAGATTGCCTACTTTTACATCGCAGAAAAGGCATGAAGATCCAAGGGTTTTCGTAAAGAGCGGTTCCTGGTCGATTCTGCCCTGGCTATAAACATAGAGATAGCCCAGTTCTATGTTTTTGTTGAGGAGCATGACAATGTCTTCGAATCCGTCGCCATTGACGTCGGCCACATCGAAACGGAGATTAGGTCTCTTGGTCTCGCTGCCTTCATCGTCATACACCTGCTCACGGATACAGCGGAATGTGGAGCCGTCGAATACAGCAATCTTGTTGCCGACGTTCATGACAATCTCATCCAGTCCGTCGCCTGTCTCATCCTGAATACACTTCAGGTTGAAGGCACGTGCATAATATTCGTATGCCACTTCTGACTGGAAGAGCTGTTTCTCGCCGTTATTGTATACCCCCGATACATCACTATAGTAAGGCATTGTCCATTTGTATTCGTTGCCGTCTGCGTCAAGGAGCGGACGTGTGGCGTAGCCGTCGAGAATCGCATGATTCTTTGTGGAGTCTCCAAATACGGTTATGTTAACGACTCCTTCGCCCCATACTTTGTCGCCGTCAAACTGCGTCTTGTATGGACGACCCCATGTGGCATAGACTACATTCTCGAAGCCGTCGGCGTTACTCTGGGCTGTCACCTTTCTCAAGTGGTTGATAGTATTGGCACCGTTTACGTCCAGCGGTACCAGATTCTTGGACTCAAACATCCATTGATTCTTGTCTTTTAATTTATAAAGAACACCCGAGCGTTTCTCGTTGTTGGTTGAATTATACTGGCGTGTACTGTAGTCGAGGAAAATGCTGTTGCGGTCGGAACCGTAGGTGTAATAGCTTCCCAACGGGCCGTTGCTATTCACCAACTGCATAGGAATCCTGCGGCGAACGTTATTGGTATCATCGTTGGTCTGGAATACTTGCTGCAACATCTCCTGATAAACAGATGGTGCTGGACGGCAGCCACGTACAGTAAAGGCACAACGCTTGTCATGAATGATCAAAGGACGGAAGCGTGAATTGAGTGCGCTAATCTCGAACGTTGCGGGACATCCGTGACTGATGGTGGTACGAGTGGGCCAAGCACCTGTTACCTCGTCGCTTGTCAACTCTCCGTCTTTATTGATGAAGCCGTGTGCCGTCAGTTGCATGTGAAGGGTGTCGGGACCTTCAATCAATGGTTTGGGCCAGTCGATGTCGCGGTTCTTCATGAAGTCGCCTAATCTCAGGCTGTCGTTGCCCAGGTCCTTTACCATTCCATAAATCTCGTCGAGGGAAGGCATCTCCCAACCTTCAGGCATAGCCAGACGACCACCCTGTGTGGTGTAGTAAGCACGATCACCCACTACGAACTCTGCAGCCTCGTAGTCGCCCATCTCTTTCCAGATGTTGGCGCTGCTGACCTTGGTCAGCCCGCTTATATTCTGTGGGCGCAAATCCTCCAGCATCCACAGCATATCGCCGATGCGGACGATGGGGTAGTTGTAGCCGTTGGCATCCTCGCACTTGAAGAAGTCGAAGGTAACGTCGTGTGATGACTCTGGAGCCATGTGCATGATGGTACGCATCTTGCCGCTGGTACCCTCAAAGCGCAGGATATCGCCAGGAGTAAACTGCATCAGCACAACGTCTGTAAGCTCTGCAGCTTTTCTCTGTGCGGGAGCCTTAAATGTGCTCCTCTTGGACAGATTCGTCTCGCCCCACTGCTGAGCACCTCCAAGGGCAATGCCGCTGAAGGACTTGCTTCCGTTGCAAATCCAGCGAGTGCTGCTATTGACGCCCTGACCCTCTACGTTTACGATATAAATACCCTTGCCCTGTGAGGGAATGCGGGCTGTGTTACGACCCTTGCTTACATTCAGCGTAGCAGCCTCCAGGAACATACCGCTTGTGGTGTAGATGCCAATGTGTACAGATCCATCCTGCTTGGCATCAAAGATAAGGGTACCGTCTCCTTCTGAAGGGTTGGGGGTGAGGATAGGCTCGGAAATAACCTTCGTCTCTTCCACACTCTCAATGGGAGTAATGGTTTCCTCGTCAGCAAGACGCAGAATGTCTGTACCACTAAGGGTAACGGGAGCAATCTCGGGATGAGAGAGATTCGTAACTGTCACCTTCTGGACGTTGGCACTTTCGCCTCTGCCTGAGAACGTGAGATCGATGGGCGTAAACTCAGCCCATGCGGTAGAGGTAAACAGTGCAACAAGCAATGCTACTGTCAGCCTCCGGCTCTTGTGTAGATGTTTTTTCATAATACAAATAATACCTATAAAATACATGCACGCTACTGCTTTCGCGTAAAAAACCATACAAAATTATGAAAAAAATAGGTACAAATACACAAATTTCGGTACGAGTATGTTGCAAATTGTACAAAATGTAACGAATTGGGTTGTCAGCCTCACCCCTAACCCCGGCCTCTCCCCTAACCCCGGCCTCTCCCCTAACCCCTCTCCCGTGGGCGAGGGGAACTTATCCGAAAGGCGAGGGGGACTTATCCGTGGGAGAGGGGGGGAAGGGGGAATATACGATGAAATGGAGGTTTTTAGCTAAAGTTGGTGGGTGAAAGCTATTCTGTTTCTTGAAAATCCGACAGGAAAAGACTAAACATCCTGCGGTATGCCTCTACCTTCTTATCAAAAGACAAGGGGTAGGCGCGTGAGGAGGAAGGGAGGCGGTAAAGGACGGCCCCCTCCCCTAACAGCCTCACCCCTAACCCCGGCCTCTCCCCTAACCCCTCTCCCGTGGGCGAGGGGAACTCATCCGTGGGCGAGGGGGATAAATGAACAAACGTATTTACTTTTGGGATTTCTGGAATGTCAAAGTAGGTGCAGATGGTTTCGGTAGCCTTCTCACCTGTGGTGACAATGGCACGAAGGTGAGGGAGTTGGGAGATAAGGGCATGGATGTCCGTTGGCTCTACTACCTCGAGGAACTTGTCTGAGGCATTATCCTGCAAACGTCGGATGGCTGTGGAGGTATCAAAGAAAGCAAGGCCTTTTTCCTGACAGAAGGCTACAATCTCGTCTATCTTGAAGCGTTTGGCCTCGAGGTCCACAAAATGGTTCTTGTCGCCAAAGAATATCTGACCCTCAATACGCCAATGGTCGTTGATGAAGTTGGGGTAGTAGAAATCCATACACCAACGCTTGCGCTGGGGCGGAAAACTGCCCAGGAACAGCACTCGGGCATTCTCAGGCAAGAAAGGACGTAGCGGATGATACTCCACTCCATCCTTGCTCCGTTCTATATTCTCTACGTTCAGATATGAGGTCATCGCTTCATCCAATATTGTCGTTCGTCTTCCGGCATCTTCTCTATAGCATACCGAAGCATGGTGCGAGGCATCTCCTGAACATGCTGCTGCAGGAAGTCTCGAAGAAGATCCATCGAAACACGCTTGCCCATCTCGCGAAGCATCCACCCCACAGCTTTATGCATGAGGTCGTGTGGGTGATGCAGGTGGATTTCTGCATAACGCAGACACCACGTAGGGTCGCCCATCTGCGAGGTTTTCCACGTACAGACCATACTCATACGCTGTTTCCAGAGACATGGACTTTGGGCAAGTTCATCCAGCACCTGCCGCTTCACATCTCCTCCCCTCGGGGAGGTCTGGGTGGGGGTTAGATTTGTGGGCAACAGGAGCCAATGGCCGAGAATCTTATGCACGGACAGATCCACCAAGTCCCAGTTGTTGGCCTGCTCGGCATATTGCAGATACAAAAGGAGAATCTCATCACGTGCCTGAATGGCTTTCTCATCGTTGATAAGACGTTTGGAGGCAAGCTTCTCAAACTTAGCCACCAGAATCAGAAAACCGCAGAGACGAACCTCGTGCCAACGGCTCATCAGGAGTTCAGGAATCTCGCTCAAGGGAAAATCTTGTGGCACAGCCTTAACGACTTCCCTCGTCTGGGGTACTTTCAGCCCAAGGAACTGATCTCCATAACCGTACTCACCTTTTCCCGTCTTAAAGAATCGCATGAGAATGCTTCGCTGCTTATCGTCCTGCAGCGTCTCCATGTATTGTATAATTTCTCCTGCCGTCATTGTCCTTTCGTTTCAAATCTTTCACAAAGATACGAAAAATACGAAATAACCCATTGCCGTTACAATGGTTTTTTCGTATTTTTGCAGTGCAAAATTGGCCGTTGGCTGTTGGCTATTGGCCGTTGGCTATGTTTGTGCGCACTTTGGATAGAAGATAATAATTGAATATGAGAGACTTTAGAAAATATGAGATATGGCAGAAAGCGGTAGAAACGGCAAATATGGTCTATGATGCCTGCGATAGCTTTCCGAAATATGAGGTTTTTGCTCTGGGAGACCAGTTGAGACGTGCATCGGTTTCTATATCATCTAATATAGCAGAAGGAGCTTCTAGAACCTCGTCAGTGGAGTTTGCTCATTTCCTCGAGATTGCCATAGGTTCTGCTTTTGAGGTCGAAACTCAACTTCTCATTGCCAAAAAACGTAATTATATCTCCGATGATGTATACACGAAACTGGTGAGCCAGTTACAATCGGAAGAAAGACAGATTAATACGTTTAGGTCTAAACTGAAATAACCTCTAACTATTGAAATACAGGAGGAAAAGTATGGATAAAAAAAAGCCAATAGCCAATGGCCAACAGCCAACAGCCAAAGTGTTTGTCAGCGGATGTTACGACTTGCTGCATAGCGGTCATGTGGAATTCTTCAGACAAGCAGCCCAGTATGGAGATTTATATGTAGGGATAGGATCCGACAAAACCATAGAGGGCTATAAACACCATAAAACCATCTATAGCGAACAGGAACGCCTGTTCATGGTGAAGAGCATACGCTACGTGAAGGATGCGTTCATCAATGCCGGCAGTGGGGTGATGGATTTCGTTCCTACCGTAGAAGCCTTGAGACCGGATGTGCTGGTGGTAAATGAGGATGGCGGGAATGATGAAAAGAAGAGATTCTGCGAGGAACACGGTATAGAGTATGTGGTGCTGAAACGCGTGCCGCAGGAGGGATTGCAAGCCAGATCGAGTACCGACCTGAAGAAAACGGAGAGCCAGATACCTGTACGCCTGGACCTCGCCGGCACATGGATAGACCAGACGTATGTGTCGTGCTATGCTCCTGGATGGGCCATCACCATCAGTCTGGAACCTACATTCGAAGTACGGGAACGCTGCGGTCTGAGTACCAGTACCCGCAATATGATCAAGAAGATTTGGCCTTACCAGTTGCCCAATATGGAACCCGAGATGCTGGCGAAGCTGGTGTTCTGCTTCGAGAACGATCCGGAACGTTCGGATGGTATCATCTCAGGGGCACAGGACAGCATTGGCATCTGCATCCCGGGACTTTGCCGACACTACTACAACAATCGCTTCTGGCCTGAAAAGATAGAGACCTGCAACGATGAGGCTGTGCTCCGTTGGTTGGAAAGCCATTTAGTGATGATACCTATGGAGCCGCGTCAGCCTGGCTGTTCTGTATTGGAGGACAAGGATATCACAGAGCCCAAGGTGAAAGCGCTGACCCAAGCTGCAGACGATTGCTGGGAGGCTATCATGAGGCAGGACCTGCAAGCGTTCGCGAAAGCCTATGCGGACAGCTTCAACGCGCAAGTGGCTATGTTCCCGGGGATGGTGAGGCCAGTTGAGAACTGTCCAGGAGTTCAAGAGTTCAAGGGTTCAAGAGTTCAAGAAGGAAAAGCCAACGGCCAATGGCCAATGGCCAATAGCCTGTCCGTCCAGGACTACATTGACAAGTGGTCAAAGGTGCCCGGAGTATTGGCATGGAAGATGCCGGGAGCAGGTGGTGGAGGATACTTGGCCTGCGTGGTGGAGAATGCTGAGACGTTTGTTAAGGAGAATCCTGAAGCAATCCGGCTTACAATCCGCAGAGCGGGAATGTGATGTAGTCAGGGCGCGCTCTGCGCGCACTTTGGCCTTCATCTAATTGAAAATTGAAAATTGAAAGTTGAAAATTGAAAGTTGAAAATTATATTTGGTTTACTGTTTACCGGTCAGGGGTTAGCGGAATATAGATTAGGGATTAGAAAACGGAAAACAAATCTCCCAGACAACCAAACAAATTATGAAAAGATATTGTCAAACGCTTACTCTGGTAGATAACCCAGAGATGATAGAAAAGTATGTGGAGGCTCATGCACATGTGTGGCCCGAGATTGTTCAAGGTCAGCGTGAGGTGGGTATCGTGGATATGCAGATCTTCCGTCGTGAGCGTAATCTGTTTATGATCATGGATACGGTGGACGATTTTGACTTTAAGCGTGATATGGCTCGTCTGGCGACGCTGCCACGACAAGCAGAATGGGAAGCATACGTAAGTCAGTTCCAAGGTTGTGCTGCAGATGCCAGAAGCGATGAGAAGTGGCAACTGATGGAACGGATATTCTAAGATAAAAAAAGAGTGTGCCGCATTTGCAGCACACTCTTTTTGAAAAGTACCCAGAGCCGGGGTCGAACCGGCACGGGTTGCCCCACTGGTGTTTGAGACCAGCGCGTCTACCGATTCCGCCATCTGGGCTTTTGCGGGTGCAAAGGTATGACATTTCTCTGAATCCGCAAAACTTTTAGCTTGTTTTTTTAATAATAACCTTTATTCCTCCTTTGTTTCTATCAGTTTCCATAGGCCTGCAGCTACTATGGCACCAACAAATGGACCAACAATAAATATCCATACATTAGCCAATGCATCGCCACAAACAAAGATGGCGGGACCTATGGAACGTGCGGGATTGACACTCGTACCTGTGAAGTAAATACCCACCAAATGGATGAGAATGAGCGACAAGCCGATAGCCAGACCGGCAAAGTTGCCTGTAATACCATTGGTCTTGTGAGTTGCACCCAGTACCACCAGCACAAAGAGGGCTGTGAGGACAATCTCAACGTTGAGTGCTGTTATGGCTGCGCCATTGCAACCGGCTCCAATGCCATTGGCACCAAGGCCACTCTCTACTCCGTAGATAGCTGCCAAGGCTGCACCTGCAATGATTGCACCAACAACCTGTCCCACGATGTAGCCAATGCTATCCTTGCAACTGATACGACCTGTAATCAGGCAGCCCAGTGTGATAGCAGGATTGATGTGGCAACCGGAAATACCGCCGATGGTATAAGCCATAGCTACAACAGAGAGACCAAAGGCAATGGCTGTTCCTACGACTGCAGCGATGCCACCTTCAGGAGTTCCACAACCAAGACTGACGGCTGCTCCGCAGCCCAAGAATGTCAGTACAAACGTACCGATACATTCAGCAATGTACTTTTTCATGTTGATTTTGTTAAAGCCCCCTCCCTCTCCCTCCGTCACGAATGGGGATTCGTTCCCCTTTGTGGGGTCGGAGCCGCATTCAGTGGCTCCTCTAATACCCCAGTCGCCCCCTTTGGGGGAGAGATGAAAGGGTAGGTTAATATTGGTTTACTGACTTTGTTAAGTTGAAAATTGAAAGTTGAAAGTTGAGAATTATTTTTAGTTTACGGTTTACTCTTCTCTCGCTCAATCGCAGCCTTCACTCTTCACTTCCTCCGAGTCCCCCTCGCCTTTCGGAGAGGGGCCGGGGGTGAGGCTGTCAGGGGTGAGGCTGTCAGGGGTGAGGCTATTCTTCTTCCCCAAGTACTCGGGGAGTGACATGCCTGCTTGCTCGAAGAGTTCGTTCAAAGGAGGAACGCTCTTCATGAGGCCGGAAAGGAAGTTGGCTGTGGAGCCCTTACCATCGGCATTGCCTCCGTTGTCCCAAACGGTAACCTTGTCGATATTGATGCCCTTGATAGCCTCAACCTGTGTCTTAACGAGTTCAGGCAGCTTCTCCAGAAGCAACAGGGTGTAAGCCTTGGTAGCATCTCCACCTGCAGCCTGAATCATCTTGTCGTAACCTTCGGCTTGCTTGGTCAGAATCTGGAAAAGACCCTTAGCCTCTGCCTCCATCTTAGCATAGATAGCATCAGCTTCACCCTTGGCATTGACGCGCTTCTGCTCGGCAGCAGCCTCAGCCTCAATAACCAAACGCTTCTTCTCGATCTCCTGCTTAACAATAACGTTGGCATTCTGGGTAGCACGCTCACGAGAAGCACGAGCTTCCTCGGCCTTCTGCTCAGCAGCGTAAGACTCCTCCAAGGCGTGAGCCTGAGCTACTTTCTCAGCAGCAGTGGCACGACGGAGCGCTTCTGCCTCGTTCTCGCGACGCACAGCGTCTGAGTTGGCGATGTTGATCTTTGCCTCGTTCTCACCCTTAACAGCCTCGGCATTAGCTGCAGCAGTACGAATACGTGTCTCACGGATAGCCTCAGCCTTACCAATCTCACCAATCTTCTCCTGCTCGGCTACGCGCACCTTGGCCTCGTTGATAGCCTTGGCAGCAGCCTCCTGACCGAGCGCCTCGATATAGCCGCTCTCGTCCTTGATATCGGTAACGTTTACGTTGATAAGCTTCAGACCGATCTTCTTCAGCTCGACCTCAACGTTGGCTGTAATAGCCTCCAGGAACTTGTCACGGTCGGAGTTCAACTCCTCGATACTCATGGTAGCGATAACCAGACGCAACTGACCGAAGAGAATATCGCGGGCCATTTCCTGAATCTGGTTGGCAGTCTGACCCAACAGACGCTCAGCGGCAGCATTCATGTACTCGGGGTCTGTGCTGATACCTACGGTAAAGCGGCAGGGTACGTCCACACGAATGTTCTGACGGGACAGGGCATTGGTAAGGTTGGCGTCGATACCAATCGGAGTCAGGCTCATGTAAGCATAGTCCTGAATAACGGGCCAAACAAAGGCACCGCCGCCATGAACACAGTTTGCCGATTTCTTGCCACCATTTCCACTACCGTAGATGACAAGAATCTTATCGGCAGGACACTTTCTGTAACGATTGGCCAGGAAGGCCACAATTGCCACCACCAGGATGGCGCAAACCACAATCAGGGTTAATGGATCTTGAAACATTTTGTTTTTATTTAGGCCCCCTCCATCTCCCCCTTGGGGGAGTGAAAAAGGGCGGGTTATCGATTAATTCTGAGCGGACGGCACTCCCCCAAAGGGCAATTGCGGAATCGGAGCAATTGGTGACCGAAGGGAAGGTGGGCAAAAGCGGGGAGGGGGCTTTATGCCTTTTCCACTTCCAATACCTTTTTCTCTATTACGCGTAACACGCGCACCTTAGCGCCTGAGGGTATGGGCTCTCCCACGGTACGGGCATCCAATTCCTGAACAGAGCCGTTGAAACTGATCTGTACCTTTCCTAAGCCTTCGTTTTTCCCGGGGATGCGCAGATAGACATCGCATACCTTGCCAACAGCATCATTGATGTTAAAGGCTCCGTTGCTCTGAAGTTTCATCATCTGGCGGAAAAGAAAGATAAAGATAGCAACAAAAAGGCAACCTACCAGAATAGATGCGATACAGAGGGCAAAGGCATTGAAAATAGTATTCCACAAACTTACACCTGCCCAGCCAAATCCTAGCAAGAAATAGAAAATGTTACGGATAGAAAGCAGATGCATACTTCCTGCATCGTCCAGGCTGTCAGTATCAGTGCTGAAATCGATATCGGCATCACCCGAATCTATGTCGCCCATGCCGGCAAAAGACATGGTCATCTGGATAACAACTACGATAGATGCAAAAATAGCGATGCCCCAGTAAAAGCGAAGGGCTGGGTCAAGTTGGATAAACCAATCAGAAAGAAAACTCATAAGTCTTAAAATCTTTTTTTTGTTAGACGTATATTTAATGTTTCCAAAAGACAAAGATACTTTTTTCTTAGTTATGTTGGTATAAAAAACTGTTGATAGTTGTTAATTCTGCATCTTTTTTATAAGTTTGCAACTCAAAAATGACAAAAAACATATAGATATGCCCCAACATCCTCTTGACAAGTTCCGTTTTTGCCCCTTATGCGGTTCGGACAGATTTGTTGTGAATAACGGCAAAAGCAAACGCTGCGAGGCTTGCGGTTTTGTTTATTACTTCAATCCCAGTGCCAGTACTGTTGCAGTGATTGTAAATGAGAAGAATGAGCTGCTCGTTGTGCGCAGAGCAAAAGAGCCTGCCAAGGGAACATTGGATCTGCCTGGTGGGTTTAGCGACTGCTATGAGACCAGCGAAGAGGGAGTGGTGCGTGAGGTCAGGGAAGAAACAGGCCTCAGCGTGGATAGCGTGAAGTTCTTATTCTCCATTCCCAATATCTATCCGTATGGGGGATTGGATATCCATACCATAGATATGTTCTACCTCTGCCATGTAAACAGCACGCAAAATGCTATTGCAGCAGATGATGCGGCAGAAATTATGTGGATCCCCTGGGAAGATGTAAAACCGGAAACCTTTGGTTTAACCTCCATAAGAAAAGGCGTGCAACATATTTTAGCAAAAAAAATCCATAATATATAAGGTGTAGAATAAAAAAATGCAGTACCTTTGCCGCCGCAATTGATAAAACAGAACAAACGATGAAGGAAAATCTGGTAATAGTGGAGAGCCCGGCAAAGGCAAAAACTATAGAAAAATTCCTGGGAGATGACTATAAAGTAGTGTCAAGTTATGGTCATATCCGTGACCTGAAGAAAAGGAGTTTCAGTGTAGATGTTAACACATTCGCTCCTCAATATGAAGTACCGACTGACAAGAAAAGCGTAGTAGAGAATCTGAAGAAACTCTCCCAAGAGGCAACCACCGTATGGCTGGCTTCCGATGAGGACCGCGAAGGAGAAGCCATCAGTTGGCATTTGTATGAGGTTCTGGGACTACGCCCCGATAACACCCGCAGAATTGTCTTTCACGAAATCACAAAGCCTGCCATTCTGGAGGCTATAGAACATCCCCGTAAGATAGATCTGAATCTGGTTAATGCCCAGCAAGCCCGCCGTGTCCTTGACCGTATTGTCGGTTTTAAACTTAGTCCTGTACTGTGGCGTAAGGTAAAACCTGCCCTGAGTGCCGGTCGTGTCCAGAGCGTTGCTGTCCGCCTTATCGTAGAGCGTGAACGTGAGATTCAGAATTTCAGCGGCGAGGACAACTTCCGTATCACGGGTATCTTTACGAATGCTGACGGCTGTGAGGTAAAGGCTGAGCTCAACCAACGCTTTGCCACCCAGGAACAGGCTGAAGCCTTTCTGGAGAAGTGCAGCAAGGTAAACTTCGCAGTTCAGGATATTACTACCAAACCCCAGAAGCGAGTTCCCGCTCCTCCATTCACTACCAGTACACTGCAACAGGAAGCTGCTCACAAGTTGGGCTTTACCGTAGCTCAGACTATGATGGTAGCTCAGCATCTATATGAAA
>Ga0310786_10008387_pt1 | contig 13271 bp, 8 predicted proteins | sample AusTroGonzalo_MG_FD_203881 | JGI IMG/M metagenome (GOLD analysis project Ga0310786, IMG submission 203881) | Bovine rumen microbial communities from tropical cattle in Woodstock, Queensland, Australia - Gonzalo_03 (v2) (version 2) | ecosystem: Host-associated > Mammals > Digestive system >... | reverse complement strand
CTTGTAAGGAAATAAATGCAACAGAATATGGAGAAATTCAAGACAATCGTAGTTGAGGATGTGTCACTTGAACTTAAGGGGACATTGTCCATTATCCGCAATGATATCCCTGAGGTTGAGGTGATTGGCACCGCGCAGACCGAACGTGAGTTCTGGGCTCTTATGGACGGCGGAGCACAGCCTGACCTGGTCCTGTTGGACCTTGGATTGGGCGGTTCGACAACCGTAGGCGTGGATATCTGCCGCAAACTCACACAGAAAGGCGGAGTAAAGGTGCTTGTCTTTACCGGCGAGCTCCTGAATGAGAAACTGTGGGCCGATGTCCTTGACGCAGGCGCCAACGGTATTGTGCTCAAGACAGGCGAATTGCTCACCCGTAACGAGATAATGGATGTTATGAGCGGCAAGAATTTCGTATTCAACCAGCCTGTACTTGAAAAGCTGGTGGAGCGTTTCCGTAACGCAGTGACCGATGAGGGCCTGCGACGCAGCGCCACCATGCAGTATGAGATTGATGAGTACGATGAGCGTTTCCTGCGTCATCTCGCGTTGGGTTATACCAAGGATATGATAAGCGAGTTGCGCACCATGCCTTTCAGCGCCAAGTCGCTTGAGAAACGTCAGGCTGACCTGATAGCGCGACTCTTCCCTGAAGGCGAGCAGCGTGGCGTCAATGTGACGCGTCTTGTGGTACGTGCAATAGAGCTGCACATAATCGATCCGTCAAATCTTGAGGCCGATGAATAGACGTACAACCGGTTGGCTTCATCCTGCGGTAATCTACCTGATACTGCTTCTCGTAGTCATTATCGTTTCCTGGATAGGGAGCATAATGGAAATCAGCAGGGTAGGCGGCAACGGAGAGTTGGCGTTACGCAGCGTGTTGGGCGTGCCCGGTTTGCGATGGGCTGTAAGGACGGCGGCATCGTGCCTTGGCAATGCTCCCGTGGGCAATGCGCTTATGCTTTTTATCGCTGTGGGTGCAGGCAAGGGCAGCGGTCTTTTCCGTGCTTTGACGAGGATTCGCAGTCTGTCGCCCAAGGAGAGTACTGCGTTCTATATCAGCGTTGTGGTGCTGGCCATTTTCATCTGCCTGATGGTGTTGGGCGTCTATGCCGGCAGTCATCTGCTGCTTGGCATAACGGGCGGCCTCAAGGGCAGTCCGCTTTATGACGGGTTCATGTTCCTTGTGATGCTGGCCGTATGCCTGCCTTCATTGGTCTATGGACTCTCTACCGAGACTTTCCGTACCGCTCAGGATTGCGTTGACGCGTTCTGCACGATACTGACTCCGTTCGCTCATTTCATAGTCACCATGCTGATTGCTGCGCAGCTGATACAGACTCTCGAATACACCAATATAGATGCCCTGCTTGGCATCACTGACAGCTCAATGCGAGTCATCTCGTTCCTGATATATTGGCTCCCTCTGCCGATTATACTGTTACGTGGAAATAAAAAAACAGGCGTCAAATGACGCCTGTTTTCAGGTGATTCCGTTGGGATTCGAACCCAAGACCCACAGCTTAGAAGGCTGTTGCTCTATCCAGCTGAGCTACGGAACCGAGCCTTAAGCCAGACGAACAAAGTGAACTCGTTCACTTTGTCGTGGCGTGGCGAGGAAGGACGAAGTCCAACCGAGCCTTTTTGCGGGTGCAAAATTAGCGTATTAATTCTACATTTCCAATCACTTTTTCTCTTTTTCACATTGTGAAGCGAGAAATGATTCACACGCTGTGGTGATGTCACGGTAGGTGGTTTCAAAGTCACCGGTGTACCAGGGATCGGCCACGTCGCGGTCTATGCCTGCGTATGACATCATAAGCTTTACCTTGCCGGCCGGATCGTCAGGGATGATGTATTTGAGCCAGCGCAGGTTCATACGGTCCATGCAGATTATCAGGTCAAAGCGGTTGTAATCAGCGCGGGTTATCTGGCGGGCGGTCTTGCTTTTGTCAAACGGTATGCCGTGGGCGTTGAGACAACGCTTTGCAGGCGGATAGATGGAATTTCCTATCTCCTCGGTCGATACGGCTGCAGACTCTATATAAAAGCGGTCCTCAATGCCGCGTGAGCGCACCATATCCTTGAAAATGAACTCGGCCATAGGGGAACGGCATATATTGCCGTGGCATACATAGAGTATCCTAATCATCTGTTATTCTGCCTGTGTGAATTTTTCGCTGGGTGATTTGAACATACGGTGGGCATCGCGTATTGTCATCCCGGTAGAGGCATTGCCCAAATCCGGTACGTTGAATGATTTCAGGTTGTAACCGTAGAATCGCGATCTTTTCTGCGGGAGCACGAACGGTTTTGTCAGGTTCCCGTTCTCGTCTATATGGCAGAAATAGGGCTTGCCATACTGTCCGTCGCCGCGTTTGCTGGCAAACACGAACCAGCGGCTGTTGGATGACCAGCTGTGATAGGTGTCGGATTTGTCGCCCTTGATGCCGGTCAATGCCTTACCTTGGCCGTTCTTAAGGTCAATCAGATATAGCGTGCACTCAGTATGGAACAACGGAAATGTGCCGTAGTCTGCTACGGTAAACATAAGCCAGCGTCCATCAGGTGATGCCTTGGGATGGCATGCGGAGGCATTGTTGGCATATCCGCTCCACATTGTATCAACCTGCTCTGAGATATGTCCGTTTGATACGTCAAAATCGGCGCGTACGATTGCATAACGGACTTTCTCTATATTCTTTGGTAAAGATTGGGTGTCGGATATACAATAGAACACGGACTCTCCGTCGGCCGAGAAGCATGGGAATGTCTCGAATTTGTCATCCCTTGCTATATGAGGTAGGTTAATCATTTTGTTGTTGTCAAAATCAGCGACGGTGAGGTCTGACTGTGAGTCATAGACCTCCATACGTTTACCTGCCATAGCGTGGAAACTTGGAAGGATGATGTTGGTTGAGAATACGCCGAAACGTCCTGACGGATGAATCTCGCCATATACCGTGCCGGACAGCATCCCGGGCGCATTGAGGGTGAGCTTGCGAAGCTTGCCGTCGCGGTTCAGGATGGCGCCCCCTCGGGGTCCGCGGATGTAATACATCGACAGGTCGCCGCGCTGCTGGCCGTGTATGTGGCAGTTCATACAGGAGTTGTCCGTGTGCTTGTAGTCACATATGACCGTCTCCTTGAAATCCTCGATGCAGCGTTCCATTATGGAGACCTCATTGTACATCTGGTATGAGGGCTCAATGAGACGATATGTCAGATAGCCGTCAATCTCGTCGTTGCTGATGTAAATTGTCCACTTGTCTTTAATCTCCTTGCCGTTCACGGTAGCAACGGCATCTACCATAACGGTCTGTCCAGCCGCACCTGATATGAATGATTTCCATTTCCTGAGGTTCCATTCCACTTTAAGGCCTTTGATGGTGACTGATTCGTTGCCGATGGTAAACGTGGTGACGGCTTTTGTCACACCTTTCATCGCGTAATGGAAATTAAGCGGTGCTATGTTGGTAGGTATGGTGACTTCCTTGTAGTCAGGGTAGATGACCAAAGGCCCCTTACTGCCGTCCGTCGCGGTAGTGATGCCTTGCCGGTAGCAGCCTGATACGGTTATGCAAAACGCTAATGCCGGTAATATCTTCTTGAATATATTGCGTATCATTGGTCTTCTTCTAATGCGTTCATGTAGTAATACCAATAGGTATCCTTATAATTATCCGGATTGCGGAAGAACCGTTGCATTCTGCTTGCGGTGGCTTCATCTATGCCGAACCGGGCGGCATTCTGTTCTGACAGATTGTGATGTTGGCTCAGCCAGATAAGGACGGCCTCATGATATATGTGACCCTTGATCATACCTGGTGTGTAGTCCTCGATAAACTGCTCCAGGTCATAACGCATCAGGTCATAGCAGAGCAGATAGTTGCGCGCCAGCATATTGTTGGGATTGGCTTCAAGCAATCCGGTCAAGATGGCGCGGGTCTCATATGTGTGGTGCACAAAGTCTGTTCGGGCCAGTTTGAAGCGTTCTTCCATGAGCTGTATGCGGGTGGTCTCCGATTGTGAACCGGGCATCATGCTCTTGGCCCATTTCCTGTAAAACAGAGTCTTGCTGAGCATGCTCAGATACTTTTGGGCTGTTGCAGTCTCACCGGATATCAGGTTGACCTGAGCAAGACGGACAATGTAACGTGCTCCGGTGTGTTTCGGTGAGGCTTGCAGGGCAATGATGGCACTCTGCTCGGCAATGGTCATTGCTCCAAGGTGGAACCATGCCTCACCTGCAAGACTGTTGGTGAATATGGTCTGGTCAGGAGCGACACGAAGGAGTAGGGTGGCGTCACCGTTCTGTGAGTGGTTGAAGAGTTTCTGCCCGAGATTGCCTTTCATAGCTTGAGCCAGATTATAGCAGTAGCTGGCCTCTACCATATGCAGATCTTTTTTCGACAATTTCAGTACCTTGTCCCAATGCTCGCGGGCGACTTCAGCATCCAGGCCTATAACACGGTCGTATTCAATGCGCGGAGTACCCCAGGGCTTGCCGTAGTGCTTGTGGAACGGTGCTCCTATTGCCCATATGCCGATAATCAGGAATAACGCTCCTGCTATGATTTTCAGGCTGTTTCTTTTGAACAGCAGTGCGGCCGATATCAGTGAAAGATAGAACAGGATGGCAACGGTATAGCGCGTGATGTAGAGGTTGCCTGTCTCCCGCATGAATGACCAAACAAAGATTACTGCGGCAATTGCCAGCGAAGGCCATTTGCCAAGGAACTTAATGCATATCCTGTCTGTTATGATGCCGATGGCTGTAAGCAGCAACGCTATGATTATCGGACCGATGGCAGGAAGCTGAAAGAACTGCTCTAAGAAATCGCTTACAAAGCTGGCAAGCCAGCCTGTACCGTGGTATGTCTGACGGATATAATCCCAGTCATAGATGAACAGATTCATCTGCTCGCGGCGTATCAGGTGATACGGATATGCAAACTGGAAAAATCCGTATGCAGTCAGAAAGGACATGATGACAGCAATGCGGCTTATGTTGCGGATAATGTATTCCTTGAGGCTTTTCATATGTATGCAAAATTGCAAAAAAAACGCGAATTCCGGATGGCTGAAACAGGAAAAAAGAGAGGGGCCTTGCGGTCCCTCTCTGAATAGTAGGCTATTCTGTTGTAATGAATAGTTTATCTATTACTTAGCCCAACCGAGTACGTCGTGCAGGTTCGGGTTAGATGTCTTTGCATCACGCGGGAACGGCAGATACTCGTGCTTGCCTACAATAAAGTCTGATGTTCCGGGAACAGGATCATGGGTAACATACAACCTGTGTATGGTGTTGTATCCCGCTGCATCCGGCTCGTTGAACTCATCATGTACGGTAGGAACATTCTGGTGGATACCGGATGTGTTGTAGATAGCGTTCAGGTCAACCTTACCCAGCTTGCTCCAACGGACAAGATCCAGGAAACGGCAGTTCTCAAACCACATCTCATACTGTTTCTCCTCCATTACAGCCTCAAATGTAAGCTCTGTGCTTATCTTACCTGAGCCGGAACGTTTCTGTACTTTCTGCAGTGCGGCAAGACCCTTAGCTGCATCGGCTGAACCTATGCAAGCCTCAGCGTAGAGCAGAAGAGCCTCAGCATAACGTGCTACGAGGAAGTTCTTCTGGTTAGAGTTGTCACCCATTCCGCAGGTAACATTATCGCGATGGAACTCGATACCTGTTGTGTCCTTGGTGAGGATTGCGGGAGGAGCCATGTAAACCATGTTCTTCCACTCAAAGAACTTACCACGTCCAAAGAGACCATCCTTGGCGATACCACGCTTGGAATCTTTTTCCTTCTCAGCTCTGGTACCGTTGTTGACAGCTGAACCGCTCCAATCCATCTCATAAAGGAACTCCTCCTCGGTCAGGAAGCAAGCCCTACGACGAGGTGAATCGCCATCATGATCATAGAACCTCTGGGCGAAATCCTCCTGGATGGCACCGCCGCCCCAACCGTCGCTGATGCACTGTGCAGGTGTAGATGCAAGGCTCTTGATACGCCAGTCAAATACATTGGCAACCATCCAACGGTCACGCATGATACCTTTAGCCCAGCGGCTTGACATGAATGTGGGATCCTGAATGAAGTTAGGCTCAAAGATCTTCTCGGCATTACCGTCACCGTCAACGTGGAAGTTGGTCCAGTAAATGCTGCCGGGAATCAGATCGTAATCTTCTGATTCAATAAGGTCACCAAGGTACTGACGTGCGGTAGCCATGTCATTCTTGAATACAGCAGCCTTACCTGCGATGAACTGAGCAAAACCTACAGACATGCGTCCGGTTGCATTCTTGTCTGTTGTGCCGTCGCGCTTGGGAAGATAACCTGATGCGATAGCCTTTTGGCACTCGTCAATTACCCACTGCAGAACTTCTTCCTGAGTCTTGTCATTTGCGGGAAGAGGCTCATCACTTTCATAAACGCGGTCTAATACAGGCGGCTGGTTCCAAATCAGAGCAACCATCATGTGCAGATAAGCACGCATTACGCGAGCCTCGGCTACACATCTTTTAGTAACGTCACTCTCATGTCTGGGAGCTGTCTGATAACGGTTCTCTGTTGTGAAATTAGAGATGACCAGGTTTGCATGATAAATTGCAAAATAGTAACGCTGGTATGCCTGGAACAATGTTCCGCTTGCATTGTCATATTTGAACTCGTCAAAAATACGGAATGCATCGTGGTCAGTGAAATTCTTACCGGCAGCGTAGATATCATCAGCTGAATAGTTGAGGATTACCTGCTCGGGGTTGTCGATACCTTCTGTGCCTGCTACATTGTCAATGTAGTTGTCATACATGTTGACAAGAGCGGCTTCGGCGTCGTCATCGGACGCATAGAACAGTTCCGGGGTGATAACACCCTTCTGGGGAATATCAAGCTTGTCTTGGCATGATACTGCTACAAAAGCGAGCCCTATAAGTACGGGGATTAATATCTTTTTCATTTTTGTAAAGCATTAAATTAGAAACTTAAGCTGCAACCCAGCATTAACTTCTGCATTGTGGGATATGAACCCCAGTCAAGACCGGCACCTGATGTGCTGTTGGTTGATGCAGTCTCAGGATCAAGTCCAGGATAGCTGGTGAATGTGAAGTAGTCGTCGAGAGAAACAAACACACGGAGATTGCTGATGGCAGCCTTCTTTGTGATGTCGGCAGGTACGGTGTAACCTAACTGGATCTGCTTGATACGGAAGTAGTCACCCTTGAATACGTTAGCGCTTGATGACCAGTATGTGAAGTCACCGGTAACGTTCTTAGGATTAGGCAGTTCACCGTTAGGATTCTCCTCTGTACGTGAATGCTCCAGATAGTACTTGAGGTTGTTGGAGTAACCAGTGTTGTGAAGAACCGGCATGATTGAGTTGCCGCCTGCACCGGTACCCTGCAGAGTGAAGTCAAATCCCTTCCAACCTAAGTTGATGTTGATACCGTAGGTGTAGGTCGGGGTGGTGTTGCCAAGGAATACCATATCGGCGTCACCAATCTCGTTATCACCGTTTACATCCTCAAACATAGGACCGTCTTTCTTGAACAGAACCTTGGTCTCACCCTTGTCGTCAACATAGGTGACATCCTCAGATGCAATACCTGTGTACTTGAATCCGTTCAGATACCAAATTGAGTATCCGGGTTCAAAGGCTGTGCGAACCTTGTAGTTGGTTGAGCTGGCATCCTTCTGGTAGGTGGGTGTTGAACCCTCGGCCAGAGAAAGAACTTCGTTATGCAGAGTTGTGAAGTTGGCAGATACACCGTATGTGAAGTCGCCTATGCGGTCTCTCCAACCAATCTCAAACTCCCAACCTTCATTCAGAACGTCACCACCATTTGACATCATGTTGCCAAAGCCATACTCGGAAGCAACGGGAACGCTGAAGAGCAGATCCTTGGTGTGCTTGTTGTAGTAGTCAACATCTAAAGTCAGACGGTTGTCAAGGAAACGTGCATTGATACCAAGGTCAAGCTGCTCTGAAGTCTCCCATGTGAGCAACGGGTTGGCAAGCTTTGCAGGGCCTGATCCATATGCTGTTCCCGGATTCTCAACATCATACTGATACCATGTTGAACCAACAGAAATGGTTGATGCATAGGGATAATTGCTCAGCACGTTCACGTTACCGTTACGACCCCATGAAGCGCGGAGCTTCAGGAAGTTGAATGTTGAAGCGTCAAGGTTGTCCTTGAAGAATGACTCGTTGCTGATTGTCCATCCTGCAGAGAATGATGGGAAGTAACCCCAACGGTTCTTGGTTGACAGCTTGGATGAGTCAAATGCATCGGCACGGAAGTTTGCCTGGAAGCTGTAGCGGTTGTCATAGCTGTAAACCAAACGACCGAAGTATGCTAAAGAGGCACTTCTGCTGGGAGCATTGCTGATACTCTTTGAAGCATCGCTCTTAACGTAGCTCAGATACTGGAAATTATCATAGTATGCACTCAGAATATCAGTACCGGTTGAACTTGCATTTACGTTGTCAGTATTGTTCTCACGATATGACATACCGCCCATAACTGTGATGTTGTTGGCACCGAATGAACGGTCATAGGTTGCAAAGTTCTCCCACTGGTAGTACCAGCTTGTGCTGGCGTTGGCAGAGATTGAATATACATCTGACTTGCCGCGGCTACCCAGATAATAAGGTGCCTCATAGCTGTGGTTAACTCCGAAGCCGAGACGGTAACCAAGACGTGATGTGATGGTCAGACCCTTGATGGGTGTAAGGTTGGCAAACAGGGTTCCGTTCATATTGAAACCTCCGTTGTCTGCATCGGTGATATCACGTCTGGCGATAGCTGTACCTTCTGTGAAACGGTACTCGGTGTTTGCAAAGAAACCTTTCTCATCACCAAGGAAACGATAGGCGGGAACTGACTTGTCAAGAGCCATAACCTTGTCGTACATTGCCTTAACTTCATCTGACATCTCTTCAGGTGTGGTCCAATAAACCGGAGTCAGAGGATCCATTGCAAGCATCTGCTCGAATGATGATCTGTAACCACGCTGTGATACGCTCTTGGTTGACCATTTCTCAATAGAGTTGTTGCTACCAACCTGCAGCCACTTTGTGATGTTGTAGTCAGCGTTGATCTGAGCAGTGAGACGCTTATAGACATCCTTGTCGCCTCTAACTACACCATTGTCATAAACGTAGTTAATAGAGGTGAAGTAGTGTCCCTGCTTGTTACCGCCTGATACACTCAGATTGTGCTGCTGGCTCCATGTGGGCTCCATATAGCCGCTTATCCAATCCTGGTCAATCACACCGTTGGCATAGTAAGGATGATTGTAATCATACTTTTCCAGGTCTGAGTTAACAGTGCTTTCACCAAGCTCGTAGTTCTTGTATCTGAGGAATTCCTCGCGGTTCATGACAGGACGCTTTGTGAAATCCTGACGTGTGAACTTATTTGAATAGGTGATGACGCCCTTGCCCTCCTGACCTTTCTTTGTGGTTACGAGAACAACACCGTTACCGGCCTGAGCACCGTAAATGGCTGCTGATGCGGCATCCTTAAGGATCTCGATAGACTCAATCATTGAAGGATCCAGATACTGGATGCTCTTAACCTGCAGACCATCTACAATGTAGAGCGGGCTGATGTCATCGGCGTTGGTTGAGTTTGATGAATAACCACGAACGCGGATCTTGGCACCTTCACCGGGAGCACCGTTGTTGATGATGTTGATACCGGAAACCTTACCCTGCAGGGCTGCTGCAGCATCAGAAGTGGCCAGATTCTTGAGAGCGTCTGAACGTACGGATGCTACGGCACCTGTAAGGTCGCTCTTTCTCTGAACACCGTAACCGATGACTACGATCTCTTCAAGGAGCTCTTCATCTTCGGAGAGAGTGACGTTAATGGTGGTACGACCGTTTACCTGTTCGGTAACTGTGGTGTAACCCATGAATGAATACTGGAGGGTTGCGTTTGACGCTACCTGAATGGAGTAGTTACCATCCAAGTCGGTGACGGTACCGTTTGTGGTGCCTGGCTCAGCTACGCTGACCAGAGCAAGCGGTTCGCCTGCGTCATCCTTAACCTGTCCCTTAACAGTCACGTTCTGTGCGGTTGCACAGATAGGCACTGCTATTGCGAGCAGTACGCCTAACACATGTTTTTTGAGATTCATAAAAAAGGATTAAAAAGGATAAAGTTAAACAATTAGGTTATTGAAATTTTTTTGTTCTCTAAGCAACTTTTTCTGAAAATTTTTCAGAAGGGCGGCGGACCATTCCGCCTTCTTTTTTATCACAAACTTGGCAAATTTAAGTTTTAGTTGTAACTCAACAAAAGATAGGTCCTGAATTTTGTCCCAAATGCAAAAAAAACAATGTTTACGGAACAAATGTTAATGTCCCTGATGCCCTTTTGAAGGCGGCGATTGGCCACTTTTGTGAAAGAAAAACCGATTATTATACATCTTGAAGGAACAACTTATGACAAATAGCCTTACATTTGTGATAAGACAAACCACTTAATGCTTACGATATGAACATAAACAACATTATGGCTGACCTGGAGCGCAAACATCCGGGTGAGAAAGAGTATCTCCAGGCTGTACGCGAGGTGCTTATCAGTGTTGAACCTATCTATAATCAGCATCCCGAATTCGAGGATGCAAAGATAGTGGAACGTATGGTCGAGCCGGACCGTATCTTTACCTTCAAGGTGCCATGGACCGATGATAACGGTGAGATTCATGTCAATACCGGTTACCGCGTCCAGTTCAACAACGCCATCGGCCCGTACAAGGGCGGTCTGCGTTTCCATTCATCGGTCAACCTGTCGATACTGAAGTTCCTTGGATTCGAGCAGACTTTCAAGAATGCCCTGACCACACTGCCTATGGGCGGCGGCAAGGGCGGATCGGACTTCTCGGCCCGCGGACGTTCTGCTGCCGAGATTGAGCGTTTCTGCCACAGCTTCATGCTGGAGCTCTGGCGTAACATCGGCCCCGATACCGATGTTCCCGCCGGTGATATAGGCGTGGGCGCACGTGAGATAGGTTACCTGTACGGCATGTACAAGAAGCTGGCGCGTGAGAATACGGGCGTGCTTACCGGCAAGGGCCTTACGTTTGGCGGCTCCAAGATACGTCCTGAGGCTACCGGATTCGGTGCCCTCTATTTCCTGCGTCAGATGCTGTCCGATAAGGGCGACTCGCTTGAGGGCAAGACCATTGCCATAAGCGGATTCGGCAACGTGGCATGGGGCGCAGCCAAGAAGGCGACCCAGTTGGGCGGTAAGGTTGTGACTCTGTCAGGTCCTGACGGCTATATATATGATAAGGAGGGCATGAACGACGAGAAGATCGCGTACATGCTGCAGCTGCGTGCTACAAACAATGACGTTATCGAGCCCTATGCAAAGAAATTCGGTGCCGAGTTCTATGCCGGACGCAAGCCGTGGGAGTGCAAGGTCGATATCGCAATGCCCTGCGCCACCCAGAACGAGCTTAACGGTGATGATGCCGCATTGCTCATAAAGAACGGCGTCAAGTATGTGGCCGAGGTATCAAATATGGGCTGCACGCCCGAGGCAATCGACGCATTCATCGCCGCCCGTGTGCTCTACGGACCGGGCAAGGCCGTAAATGCCGGCGGTGTGGCTACATCGGGCCTTGAAATGACTCAGAACGCAATGCATATCTCCTGGTCGGCCGATGAGGTTGACGCACGTCTGCATACCATCATGAGCGATATACATGAGCAGTGCGTCAAATACGGCACCGAGCCCGACGGCTACGTCAACTACATGAAGGGCGCCAATATCGCCGGCTTCATGAAGGTTGCCCAGGCTATGCTTGAACAAGGTTTCTTAGGATAATATGATTAAGGAAAGAACAGATGCACTGCGCCGGATGATGGCGGAGTGGGGATGGGATGTTGCCGTAACGGTTGGTGAGGATCCCCATAACAGCGAATATACCCCTTTGCGCTGGTGCCAGCGCCAGTTTATCAGCGGATTCACCGGATCGGCCGGTGTGGTCGTCATTTCCAGGGACCACGCGGGTCTGTGGACCGATTCGCGATACTGGATTCAGGCTGCACGCGAGCTGGAGGGCAGCGGGATAGAGCTGCACAAGATGGTATCGGTCGAGGATAAGGACTGGATACGGTGGATTGCGCAGAACGTTCCTGCCGGCGGAAAGGTTGGCGTTGACGGTCTCTGCATGAGTATGGGCGAGGCGGTACAGCTGGGTGATGCCTTAGCCGCCAAGGGTGCATCGGTTGTTTCCAAACCGGATTATCTTGAGGCCCTGTGGCCTGACAGGCCGTTGTTGCCGCAGGCCCCGGTATGGCTTCATGAGGAGCGGTATGCAGGGCGTTCACGTGCAGATAAACTGCAGTGGTTGCGCGGTGAGCTTAATGCAAAGGGCTGTCGTTATATGTTCCTGAACTGCTTAGACCAGATTGCCTGGCTGCTCAACATACGATCCAATGATGTGGAGTACTGCCCGTTCGTGATTTCGTTCGCGCTTGTGGGGCCTGACGGTGTTGAACTTTTCGCTGAAAAATCAAAATTCGGAGCAGATGTGCTGTCCGAACTCAAAAAAGCGAATGTCAGAGTGCATCCTTACGGTGATGCGGGCGGTTATATCGGCTCAATCAAGGCTGACGGAAAGATTCTGATAGATTCCGGATCGCTCAATTACGAGACCGGCAAGGCCATTGCCGATGCGTTCGGGCGTGACAATATCGTGGAGGGCAATTCTCCCGTTGATTTGGCCAAAGCCGTCAAGAATGAAGTCGAGATTGAAGGATTCCGCAAGGCATACGTACAGGACGGTGTTGTTCAGACCCGTTTCTTCATGTGGCTTGAGGAGCAGGTTTCATCGGGTGCAAGGATAACTGAGTCGGACGCATCGGACAAACTGCATGAACTGCGTGCGGCAATGCCTGATTTTCTTGACGAGAGCTTTGAGACCATATCTGCATACGGCCAGAACGCCGCGCTGCCTCATTATTCTACCGTAAGGGGTCAGGATGCGGTGATCGAGCCGCACGGACTCTATCTGAATGACAGCGGTGCGCACTACCGTTACGGTACCACGGATATCACACGTACCGTTCCGATGGGTTCTCTGACCGATATGGAACGTGAGGATTATACGCTCGATATGATGGCTATGATCGATCTCGCTATGGCGATATTCCCCGAGGGAACGCCCGGCTGCCGTATCGATGCCATTGCCCGCAGGCCGTTGTGGCAGGCTATGCGCAATTTCGGCCACGGAACC
>Ga0310786_10008386_pt1 | contig 13272 bp, 5 predicted proteins | sample AusTroGonzalo_MG_FD_203881 | JGI IMG/M metagenome (GOLD analysis project Ga0310786, IMG submission 203881) | Bovine rumen microbial communities from tropical cattle in Woodstock, Queensland, Australia - Gonzalo_03 (v2) (version 2) | ecosystem: Host-associated > Mammals > Digestive system >... | reverse complement strand
CGAAAACAGATAACTAACAACTAAGACAATCTAAATCAAAACATTTCCGTATATGAAACTCAAAAAACTGATTCAATTCTGTATGATTTGTGTTGCGGGTTCAGTGGCGATGCCAATGGAGGCACAACAAACCGTAGCGGGTCTGTCACCCTTGCATGTGGATGGTAGATTCTTCAAGGACGAACAGGGCAACAAGGTGGTAATGCATGGTGTGATGGACACCCCCAACGACTATTTTAATGGTTATCGATGGGGATGGGGTTGCAACGATGGTAATATAAGTGCTTGCATCTCCTACTTTGACAAGCTCTTCACTGCCATCACGGACTATGACAATGGCGCTTATTGCAACATTTTCCGTCTGCACCTCGATCCTGCATGGACGAATGGTACCAAGGGCTCATGGAAGGTGGACGATAGGGAAACAGGTACAGGTGAGGCTGATTTCAACAGATATACAGGCACTCGTCTGAACACTTACTTGAATTCACTCTACATCAAGATTGCCCAAAAGGCGATGTCACATGGAATGTATGTTATCATGCGTCCACCAGGCGTATGTCCTGAAAATATCTATGTAGGTGGCAGTTATCAGAAGTTCCTCTTGGATGTCTGGGATCGTGTGAGTAAGCATACATTGATTCAGAAATATTGCGGACAGATCAGTTTGGAGCTTGCCAACGAGCCCATCAATGTAAAGCTTGCCAATGGACAGAGTTCAGAGCGTGCATTGCACGATTTCTTCCAGCCCATTGTCGATAAGATTCGTGCCAATGGTTTCAAGGGCATCATCCTGGTTCCTGGCACAGGCTATCAGAGCAACTATCGCGACTATATCAAGTATCCTATCATAGGCGATAACATCGGCTATGCTGTGCATGACTATGCAGGTTGGTATGGTACAAGCGATAATAGTTATGACACAAACAATGCCATCAAGCAGTTTGGAAACCAAGTTCCTGTGGTGCGTACCAATCCTATCGTGATTACGGAGGTCGACTGGAGCCCACAGAATTCCAGCAACATCAAGAATTATAACGAGATGGGACAACCTGTCTATGGTAACTATGGCACTTGGGCGACAGCTTCCACTTCCAAGTGGGGTAAGGCATATAAGGCTATCCTTGACTACTATGGCAACATCTCCATGACTTTGACAGGTACTGGTGACTTCATCGATATCGATGATTACATCAACAAGAAGAAGGTGACACCTGCGTTCAAGGCAGCGATGGAGAAGAATGGTGTTGACCCCTACGAAGCTTGTGGTGTAGCATGTTTCGACTGGTATGAGAAATATTTCCAGGAAAACTATGCATCCCTCACCCGTTATCAGCCCAAGCAGGAGATTCCTGAGAATCCGTTTGCCTTGAACAAGGAATGGTTCATTCCTACCATCTGTGGTGAAGGAACGGCAACGCTCACCGACATCTCCAGCATCCTGAACCTGAAGAACCTCGGTTTCTCTGGTTGGCGTTATGAGGAAGTAGAGGGTTTGGATCTCTCTAAATACAAGACTTTAACCATTCACCTCTCCAAAAAGTTGACAGCAGAGAATGTCGTGTTCCGTCTCTATGACTCCAGCAACTATTGGAACGAGGCGTATGAACTCACCCTGCCTAAGAACGAGCGTGAGATCAATATTGACCTGCAAAACTTGACCACTACATCAGGCAATAAATTAGATCTTAGCCACATTCGCATCGCAGGCTTTACCACAACAGCTTCTGCTGGTCAGGCACTCTACCTGAAGGAATTGTCGTTGGTGGCTGACGAGACCGCCATTGATGCACCTGAGGCTGGCATTTCTGCTGACGAAGAGGGCTACTTCGATGTTTTGGGCAGACCTGTGGAGAATCCAACACATGGCTTCTACATCCGTCGTAGCGACCGTAAGAAAGTATTCATTCGATAAATATAAAGCTATATGAAACGTTCAATAACTCTTTTTATTTGCGCGTTGGCATGTGTGCTCTCCATCCATGCCCAATCTGACGAACCTGATCCCAACTTTCACATCTACCTCTGTTTCGGACAGTCGAACATGGAGGGAAATGCAGCCATCGAGTCGAAAGACCGTACGGGTGTCAGCTCACGTTTCAAGATGATGGCAGCTGTGGACATGCCTTCTTATAGTAGAAAGAAAGGTAATTGGTACACTGCCACTCCTCCTCTCTGTCGCAACAGCACGGGTTTGACCCCTGCCGACTATTTCGGTCGCACGATGGTGGAGAATCTGCCTGAGAGCATCAAGGTGGGTGTCATCAACGTAGCAGTAGGTGGATGTGCCATCGAACTTTTCGATGAAGAAAAATGTGCAGCTCAAATCAAAAATGCAGAGCCGTGGTTCAAGAGCTACTGTGCTGAGTATGGTAACAATCCTTACAAAGTGTTGGTCACGATGGCAAAGAAGGCACAGAAGGTGGGCGTTATCAAGGGTATACTTCTGCATCAAGGATGTTCCAACAATGGTCAGGCAGATTGGCCTGTCAAGGTGAAACGCGTGTATATCCGTCTGCTCAATGACCTCGGACTGAACGAGGAAGAGATTCCCTTGCTCATTGGCGAAACACTCAGAGGTGGCTATTGCGAGGGGCATAATGCAGTCATTGCCAAGACACATACGGTCATCCCTAATTCATACGTTATCTCTTCTGAAGGTTGTGTGGGAACGACAGGAACTGGCGAAGACCACCTTCACTTCAAGGCAGAAGGCTACCGTGAACTGGGTAGGCGTTATGCGCAACAGATGTTGAAAATCCTCGACCAAAAGAAGGAGATTGACTTCGACACCTCTGATACCTACTTTCCTCTGAAGGCAGAGGCATTCAATCCTTCCCTTTATCTGCAGGGTGAGTTTGTTTCGACAGGTGCTGTCAGCTATTTCAAGGCAAAAGAGACCTATAATGCCACAAGAGCTTTTGGTGGCTGGCGCTACAGCAAAGGTGTGGACTTCTCCGACCACAAGTATCTCGTGGTGGAGTTGACACGTAAAGCAACCTGTAAGCCCGTGCTCAAGATATTCGACAGCGATGACTACTTGAATCCTTGTTACAGCTATTCCATACCTTCTTCCTCCAAGAGGGAAGTGATTGACCTGGCTGCCATGACCACAGAGGACGGCAAGAAGATTGACCCTTCTCACATCTATATGCTGGGATTTGAAGCGGATCAGGATAACTCACTATACATCAAGAACGTCTATCTTAGCGATGACGGAGAGAATCCAGTCACTGGCGTGGAGTCGCTGCTCACCCCCCAGTCAGATGCCGAAGTTATCTACTACGACCTGCAGGGCAGACAAGTGGAGAACCCCACCACAGGCATCTACATTCGCAGCACTGACAAGAAGAAAGTTTATATCCAATAATCCCTTCCAACTCCCTCATCGAGGGGAGAAACGGGAGCAAGAAAAAAGAGGGTGTGCCACTTGGTACACCCTTTTTGCATGACAGAGTGATACTCTTCTTCTGATAAGATAATTCCATGATGTTTTTTGAATTTTGAGTTTTGAGTAATTTTGATGCTGCAAATTTACGACCTATTACCAGTGTAGAGAAAAAGTATTCCAAACTAACTGCCTTCTTGGAATATTATTCCATCATTTTCATTTTCTTGGAATAATTGCGCATTCGCAACAAAGGTTAGCGTAGTGTTCTTGTAAAGCATAGCCTACTGATTTCATGAAGCATAGCCTACTCTTCGACTATAGTGTAGCCAACAAAAGTGTGAATTTGTGAATTTTTGCTTTTCGCTCCGTGCGCGCTAGTTATATATTATATATTTATTATACAGGTTTAAACTAACAACCCCCCTATTATATATCCCCCATCTCAAACACGAAAATTAACAAATTCACATTTCGAAAAAAAATGATGTTCAACAAATGATCGGGTAGTCCCGATTGATTGATAATCAATAAAATAGAAAAGAAAGGAAGGAGTGTCAATTGGCACACCCTCCTTTCTTCTTATTCCCGTTTCTTCCCCTCGATGAGGGAGTTGGAAGGGGTTAAGTTATTGGATATATACCTTCTTTTTGTCAGTGCTGCGGATGTAGATGCCTGTGGTGGGGTTCTCCACTTGTCTGCCTTGCAGGTCATAGTAGATGACTTCGGCATCTGACTGGGGAGTGAGCAGTGACTCCACGCCAGTGACTGGGTTCTCGCCATCATCGCTGAGATAAACGTTGTCAATGTAGAGTGAGTTATCTGCATCGGCCTCAAATCCTACCATGTAGATATGAGAAGGGTCAATCTTCTTGCCGTCCTCTGTGGTCATGGCTGCCAGGTCAATCACTTCCCTTTTGGAGGAGGCAGAGATGGCATATTCGTAGCAGGGATTCAAGTAATCGTCGGTGTCGAAAATCTTGATGACAGGCTTGCAGGAGGCCTTGCGCTTCAATTCTACCACAAGATACTTATGGGCAGAGAAGTCCACACTCTTGCTGTAGCGCCAACCACCGAAACCTCTTGCACCACTGGTGCCACTATAGGTTTCTTTTGCCTTGAAATAGCTGACAGCACCAGTCGAAACAAACTCACCCTGCAGGTAGAGGGAAGGATTGAATGCCTCTGCCTTCAGAGGGAAGTAGGTCTCTGAGGTGTCGAAGTCAATCTCCTTCTTCTGGTCGAGCAGCGTCAGCATCTTCTCAGCATAACGCTGACCGAGCGTGCGATAACCCTCGGCTGTGAAGTGGTAATCATCCACTCCTGAGAGCCCTTTGGCAGAGATGACATAGGAGTTGGGAATGACTGAATTTGTCTTGGCGATGATGTTGTTGTGGCCATAGCAAGTACCACCATTTTCCTGATAGAGCGTTTCACCCATCAGCAGGGGTGTCTCCTCCTCGTTCAGCCCGAGGTCTTTGAGCAGACGGAGATAGACGCGCTTTACCCTGACAGGCCAGTCCTTCTGTCCATTATCTGTGCATCCCTGATGAAAGAGGATGCCCTTGATGGCGCCATTCTGCTGCGCCTTTTTCGCCATGGTGACCAGCACCTGATACGGGTTGTTGTCGTATGCCTTGCAGTACCCCTTGAACCAATCTGCCTGCTTCTTGATATAGTCGGCACATTTATCCTCATCGAAGAGGTCGATGGAGCAACCGCCCACAGCTACATTGATGACACCCACCTTGATGCTCTCAGGCAACTGTTCCACCATCGTTCGACCAAAGTAGTCGGCTGGGGTGAGACCTCGTCCTTCCGCCATTTCACGGCACAAAGGAGGGTAGGCGATGTACCATGTCCCTTTGGTTCTGTTGGAGGCTGGCATATCGACGGCTGCCATCATTCTGAAGCGAGGGTCCACATACTCACGGTCTTGTGCCTCAATGATGGCATTTCCCTCCATGTTCGACTGTCCGAAGCAAAGGTAGATGTGGAAGTTGGGGTCAAAACCTTCTGGCTGTTCCATCTCACCACCATTCACAATCATGGTCTTGCTGGCTGCAGCGCTTTCAAAGAGTTCGATACGAGGTGTCAGTTTCTCAATCGCTTTGGTCATATCGGCATCGGTGGTCATCTTCTCAGGTGCATAGGTGTCAAGTGCCTTCTCCAAAGAAGAATACACGGCGGTTGATGTCATCTCAGGGGTGTTCTTCCAGTCGATGATGAGGCCTTTAGCCTTCTGATAAATGGCCTGATATTCCTCTTCCAGCGTTTGGAAACTAAACTGTTTGCAGAAGTTCCAAATCTCCTGAGAGTTGCCTGTGGAAGGGTTGTGCCAGTTGGCATTATAGGAGAAAAGCTCCACCATGCTGCCATCCTTACCATTGCTCCACACTTCCTTGTCGCCCGTGTTGCCACCAGGGGTTCTGTAACCCGTGGTCTTCTTGTAATCCTTACACTGATCCAGATCTTTTGCAAGCGATGTAACATATCCACGAATATCCCAGTCGTTATACTTGAACACATCGTCTCCATATGCATGGCAATGAATCACATTGACTGGTTTCTTACACTTCATAAACTCTTTGCCACCAAAAGCAATGCCGCTGGTTGGTGCAAAGGCGGCAATCTTGTCAACCATGTCAGCCATGCTACTGTATATAAGCGCAGATCCCATAGAGAAGCCTGACCAATAGACACGGTTCTTGTTGATGCCAAAGCGGTCGTACATCTCGTCAATCGTCTGGAGCACGAAGTCACGGTCTCTGCTGCCACCCGTGTCCCAAGTCTTGTCGATGCCATTGAGGTAGGCGATGACGAACTTCTCCTTATCAATCAGTTCGTACATGTGGTCACAACTTGCCTGATAACCAGCATCTTGGTTCATACCATGCGTGACAATCATCAACGGCATGTTCTTCGCAGTGGTGTTGGGGGTGTAAACAATCATGTTGCGATTTTGTCCATTCACCTTGATGGTGATGTTCTGCTGCTTGTAGGCATGGATGGAAAGCACGCATGCCAAAGCAACAAAGATAAGAGTAATTAAACGTTTCATGTAGGTTTTGATTAGTGAATATTTATTTTCTTTCCTTGATAGGTCACATTTTGCTGCTTGCCATCCTTGACTATGATGAAGGTTCTGCTGGCAGGCATTCCTTCGAAGGCGCCCTTGCGCTTGTCGATGGTCAGCGTTTGGGAAGCATCGTTCCAAGTGAAGGTGATGCGACTGCACTTGCCCTGTTCATAGTCATTGCTTTTGCCATCGTCTTCGTAGAGAGTGAAGGTGGCATCAGCACCTGGGTAGATGTGCAGTTCGATGGGTGCATCAGCTTTGTCTGCAGCATACTGCTTGTCAGGACCGATAGGTAGGATGCTGCCACCTTTCACGTACACAGGAATATGGGTACGATTGACAGCCGTTTCCACACTTTGACCCCCTGCATAGTGCTGACCCGTGCGGAAGTCATACCAGCCCGCCTTGTTGACAGGCAGATAGGTGCGCCAAGTATTGACATTAGACTCAGTGATGGGGTTGACGAGCAGGGACTTGCCAAACATATATTCATACTTCTGCGCCAATGCCTCTGGGTCGTTGGCAAAGTCGAAAATGAGCGGACGCATCAAAGTGGAACCATCGAAGGCGATGGCAGCTGCATTGCTGTAGATGTAAGGGAGGAGGCGATAACGCTCCTTCAAGCAGTCACCAATGATGCTTTGTGCCTCGCTGCCATAGTTCCAAGGTTCCGTGTTGCTCATGTAGCCATGCACACGCATCAGGGGCAGATAGACGGAGGTCTCGATCCAGCGCAACATCCGTTCAATATAAGCAGCATCCTGATATTGGTTGCCTGGACGGAAGAAGCCACCTGCATCGTAAGTCCACCAAGGGATGCCGGCTGCCTGCATACCCAATCCAGCTGTGATTTGGCGACGGAGCGTCTCCCAATCATTGCCTACATCGCCCGACCACATGGCTGAGCCATATCGCTGAATGCCCGGGAAACCACAACGGGTGAGAATCATGGGGCGCTTGGCAGGATCATCCTGACGCAGACCCTCATAGACGGTCTTGTTAACCATCAGCGGATAGACATTGCGGAAGAGTTCGCCTGGATATTTGCCATCCACCACACGACGACCCACCAAGTCATCATTCTCCGGCTCTGTCGCATCCTGCCACCATGCGTCAATGCCCAGTGGCACAAGGCATTTGCTGAAATTCTTCCAATAGGCATTGGCAGCAGCAGGGTTGAAAAAGTCAATCCAATCTGTGCCAGGGATGTAGTAACCCTCACGCAGCATCTGCTTGCCCACCTCAGAGTTCTTGTCAATCTTCGACCACACGGACACCATCAGGCGCATGTTCATGGCATGAAGTTCGTCGGTCAACTGCTTAGGGTCAGGATAGTTCGCCTCGTCAAAGCGCATGGCATTCCAGCCATACTTGCCCCAATACTGCCAGTCCTGCACCATCACATCGGCAGGAAGGTTCTCGCTACGGAATCGCTTGGCAGTCGTCAAGATTTCCTCTTGAGAGTGGAAGCGTTCGCGACAATGGATATAGCCCAATGCCCACTGAGGCATCAGGGGAGAGTCGCCTGTGAGTTTGCGATAAGCGGCAATCACCTCGTCGGCACTGCCCACAAACACAGTATAATCGACCGCCTGCGCCACTGGTGAACGGAAAACGGTCTCGTTCTTTACCTTGCCATAATACACGATAGGCTTGTCACCATTGGAGAGTTCGGCTGTGAGCGTGTGGCTGCCCTTGCTGAGATGCACGATGGTCGAAGCCGTAGGAGGGAGCCACATGTTCTGCAGCTCAATGACTGGCTTGCCATCGATGACCAGATTGTGGCGACGTGCCATCTGTTGACCCACATCGAGCAGGAGGGAATAGTCACCTTCTTCCGCCACCTCAATGGTGGCTTCATAGCGATTGCGCTCTCGCACTTCCTGTCTGCCACCTTCAGTCGTGGTCACATTCACCACTTCCTTATTGCCAGCACTGGCACGCTTCTCCAGTGCCACTTGCTTGTCCATCGGATTGAAGTCCGTGAGTCCGTAGTTGTTCCAAAGGATGCCATAACCACGACTGGACAGCATCATGGGGATAGAGATTTGGGTGTTCACCTGTGTGAGTCGGCGAGAGAGGCCACGCACGTTGGTGTAGCCATCCTGAAACTGTCCCAAACCATAGAGGAACTCGCCCTCTGGGGAAGTGAATGCCAAGCGGGCTTCGTAGGTCTGCAAGCCAGCCACAGTGTTGCTCTTCAACTGATGTGCTGTTGCTGTAAAGACGACCTTTCCGCTTTTGTCCAATACCTCCACCTGCTGCTTGGCAGCATCTACACGCACGGAAATATCATTGCTTTTCACCTCTTGGTCTTTCACATAGAGCCATTCAGGTAGTGCCTCGGCTGGTGCCTGTTCTACATACTGGATGCGCACAGCGTTGGCTGCCAATTTCTTGACCACCAACTTACCGTTGCCAAACGAATATTCTGTTGCAAGAGCGCATTGGCAGCAGATTGCTGCACACAGTGCAAATAATATCTTTTTCATATTGTTGTTCTATTTCTTGATGACATACAGGAAACCACCACGAGGTTGGCAGGCAACGCTGGTGGGAAGGCTGTTGAGGGTACTGATGTTCCAAGGAGCAGCACTGTCACCACTGTCAGCAAACGACAAGATGTTGCACTTGGCAGTCTTAATAAAGCTGGTGTTAATGGCAATGGTGCGAGGTTCGTCTGAGCCATTGATGCCAGCCACATACCAAGTGTTGCCCTTGCGACGAGCGATGACAGCATATTCGCCTGGAGCACCTGTCACTAGACGGGTGTCGTCCCATGCAGCAGGGAGTTCGCTGAGGAAATCCTGCACCTCTTTGGGCTGTGCCAAGAAGCTTTCAGGACGGTCAGCCAGATGCTGCAAACCCGATTCAAAGAGTACGGTCAATGCCAATTCGTGAGCATGAGAGGTGATGTGTGGATGCTGAGAGTCGGAGAAAGCGCAAGGCGTGTAATCCATCGGACCAACCACATTGCGTGTGAAAGGCAGGGTGGCATTATGGGCAGCAGCCTTTTTAGTGAAGGTGGGCACATTGTTGTACCACTCTGCACCATACACACCCTCTGTAGCCAGGAGGTTCGGATAAGTGCGCTGCCAACCACGTGGGATGGGGGCACCATGGAAATTGACCAGTAGATGATGACGGGCTGCACACTCCATGAGGTCGATGCAATAGTCCATGTTCATCTGATTGTCGCCTGAGAAGAAGTCTATCTTCACACCAGCCACGCCAATCTCCTCACACCAAGCAAATTCCTTCTCGCGGTCTTCAGGCTTATTCAAACGATACTTGGGACCTGGGGCGCCATTCACCCATCCAACAGAGGAATTGTACCAGATCAGCGGCTTTACTCCTTTCTCCTTGGCATAGTTGACAGCATCCACGACAGACTTACCATCTTTCATCTCATCCCATTCAGCATCAATCAGCACATAGGGAAGGTGGAGGGTTGCTGCAAAATCCACATACATCTTGATGATGTTGTAGTCGTTGGAACCATGATTGTAAGCCCAATACACCCACGACACTACACCTGGCTGAATCCAGCTGGTGTCTTTGTATTGAGTGGGCTCTGAGACATCGGTGACCAAAGTAGATTCCACCACATCAGCCAGCGAACCAATCATGGCGATGCGCCAAGGAGTGTGCCAATCACCATCAAGTGCCACCTCGTTTTGGTCAGGACACACTCGATAGTCCTCAGGTTTGCCATCATTGAAGAGGGATGCAGCACTCTGGCGACGCTCGATATTCGCTTCTGTGAGCAACACATACATATCCCCTGCAGGCTGAACCAACACAGGGAAGCCCCAACGGGTGTTATAGTTCTCCATGACTTGAGAACCACCAAAACCACCTACCGTCTTCACCTTACCAGTCGTTGTCAGCGGGAAGAAGCCCTCATAGCCATCGCTCCACTGCTGAATCCAGCGACGCGTACCTTCTGGAATGGTATAGACAGTTTGTTCCCCCTTCAGTTTTTCTCCCTTCAAGCCAGAGAGCTCATAGCGGAATGCCACACCATCGTTATAGAGACGGAACACCAACTGCACAGGCTTGCCGTTCTGGTCAGTATATTCACAGACATATTCATTCGCCACATTCTGTGGATGGAGGCGTTTGCCTTCCTTCATCTGGTAGTCAGCCTTCACCTTACCACGCTTCGCCATGCGCTGGAAGGTGAGTCCTTCCCCCACAGTCGAAGTGGTGATGCCCACCTGCGAGATGTTCAACACTTGCTGCCCATTGCAGCTGATGACATAACCCTTGCCCTGCTGCTGCAAGGACAACTTACCATTGGGCGACAAAGCACGTACAGGCTTGGCCATAGCCACAGCCGTACAAGCCAACAGGAATGCCGCCAGCACTAATTTTTTCATTTGATACATTATTATATTTAGGTTTGTGTTGCAAATATAGGCATAAAAAATGAGGTGGAAAAGGAATTGCACGAAAAAGTGACAGAATGGGCAAAAAACAAGGGGACGTGTCTTCTCGACACATCCCCTCGTTCTTGTTAAGGAATTGTTACTTTACCAAATTTATTTAACCAAAAACTTATATTACTGAATATAAACTTTCTTAGTTTCACCGTTAGCGTACTTCACGATGTTGAAGCCCTTTTGAGGAGCGCTGATCTGAACACCGTTAACAGTGTAGTACTCAACAGCACCTTCAACAGCTGCACCTTCAGCAACCTCGTCGATAGCTGTTGGAGCTTCCTTACCGAGGTAGAAGAGCTGCCAGTCATCCATGATCACCCAGTCACCACCAAGAGCAGCAAGCTTGCGGATACCAACCTCAACATTGCCTTCCTCAGAGAGGTAGAATGTCAGAGAGTTTGCGTAAGCGTTAGCATCCTTCTTGCAAGCAGCGTAGAAGCCCTGCATAGAAGCTGGATAGTAATAGATCAACTCTTCGAGTGATTCGTCATCAACATCACCAGTTGCAATTCTTGAGTCGAGTGGGTAAGCGCCTTCGTCGTGACCAGTGTAAGTGATACCTTCCTGCTGATCAGCTTCATCAATCGTACCATTCATGTAGTGGATAGCAGTTGCGTAGTTGGTACCAGAAACTTCATCAGTTTCCCATGCAGTTCCACACTGAGTGAATGAGTTTTCAGAAGCCTTGAGAGAGTAGATAGACTTCACGGCCTTTCTCCACTCGTTGTTACTGCTCTTAGCGAAGAGTACAGCATTGTTGTCTGGGTAATCTTCCTCGCTCTCTGCCTCTTCATACTTCTTACGACCATCGTTGCTTACACCACCACCATTGCGATAGAGTGCGCGAACACGGAGTTCATAAGTACCAGCTGGCAGACCATTTACAGACTGAGAGAAAGTAAATGTGTCTCTGTTCCAAAGCTCAGCATTGGTCTTCTTACCATTCTCATCATAAGCATACTCATTGTCACCTGCGGCACCTGTATTCTCGGTAATCCAACCCTTAGAAGGACCTTCATCGAATGATGGGTTGATCAACAAGAATGTTGCATTAACTGGGTTGTCAAGAGTAGCCTTGTCAATACCTTCAGCAGCGAACTTAGCCTTATTGTAAGGAATACCAAGAGCGAGCTTGAACTCATCGAGCTTCTCAGGAGTAGCGAAGTTAGCAGTCAGATAAGCGTTCTGCTCTTCAACAACTGGAGCCACAATTTCATCCTTGATGTATTTACCAAGAGACTCACGATAATCAAGATAAGAAACGTATGCCTTGTACTGTGCATCGTTTTCGATAGCATCAGTATATACACTATTTTCTTCTTCACCTACTTCCATTGTAGCAAAGAGAGCTGTGTTGATGAAAGACTTTTCTGGGCTATCATCATCATACCAAGCAGCCAGATTTGTGAAGTTGTCGATACCCTTCCAAGCAGCAATAGCAGCATTTGCCTTGTTGATGTAGTCAGTAGCTTCAGCGATTACCTCAGAAGCAGCCTGATAAGCTTCCTTGTCTGCGATAGTTGCAGGAACCTTAGCGAGGATATCTTCTGCAATCTTCTTGTCACCAGCCCATGCCAATGCACTAGCAGCTTCCTTAGCCTTGTCAAGACTTGGCTTAATCAAAGCGTTGAAGTCTGGAGTTTCACCATAGTAGAAGAGCTGGAAGCCAGTGATTGAATAGAAACCGTTTACAGAAGCTTCAACCCAAAGGTCACCGTCTGTAACTTCCACCATGTCGGTAGAAAGAGTGTTCCATGTATTCTGGCCAAGACCGCCCCACCAAGGCTTTGGTGTAGCTCTTTCAGAACGAGAAGAAGCTGTAGTAGATCTGATGATGAAGTGAGAATCGATGACATCGGTACCTTCATTATCCCAAGACTCAGCCATACCAGTGAGAGAGTAGAAACCGTTTGGCAGACCCTGCAAGTACTGACCAATCACAGATACACCACTAGTTGGAGTTGGAGCCCATGCCTTACAAGAAGTCAAAGTGTGGTCGTAGTAAACTTCCCAACCTGGACCACCGCTACCAGTCTTATACCACTTGAATGGAACAGTGTCATCAGAACCAGCAAGAACAACATCGCCAGAAATAGCAGATCTTGCATCCTTCAAGTCCTGATTATTACCATCAAACTCCATTGCGTTGAAGAAGTCTGGATATGCATCCTTCAACTCCTGCTTGTACTCCCACTGACCAGTCTCAGCATTCCAAGTAGGATTGTTCTCTTCGTTAGTGAAGAAACGGTTTGCGATGAATGGAGAGAAGTCCCATGCACCAGTTTCAGTCTTTGGAGAAGACTTCAGATAGTCAACACGAGCAGCGTAGAGAGCCTCAGCCAACTTGCCGTAAGTATCCC
>Ga0310786_10008384_pt1 | contig 13275 bp, 14 predicted proteins | sample AusTroGonzalo_MG_FD_203881 | JGI IMG/M metagenome (GOLD analysis project Ga0310786, IMG submission 203881) | Bovine rumen microbial communities from tropical cattle in Woodstock, Queensland, Australia - Gonzalo_03 (v2) (version 2) | ecosystem: Host-associated > Mammals > Digestive system >... | reverse complement strand
AGCTCGCCTACGCATTCGCAGCAACTCCGGGTAACGACGCCACATGCGGCAAGTGCTTCGCCCTCACCTTCACCGGTACCGGCAAGTACGAAACCAAGGCAAACCACCAGGCTCTCAAGGGCAAGACTCTCGTCGTGATGGCATCGAACATCGGTTACGACGTGCAGGGCGGCCAGTTTGATATCATGATTCCGGGCGGCGGTTTCGGTGCTTTCAATGGTTGCAGCCAGATGGGCTGGAACATCCCGAGCAACTCCACGACTTACGGCGGTCTCCTCTCCGACTGCGAAAAGGAAGTCGGATACAACGGCGACCTCTTGACCAAGCGCAAGCAGTGCCTCACCGAAAAGTGCAACAGCGCATTTGCAAGCGACACCCAGGCCAAGGAAGGATGCCTCTTCCTCGCCACATGGATGGAAGCTGCAGGCAACCCGAACCACACTTATAAAGAAGTTGAATGCCCGTCTGCTTTGAAGGCCAAATTCTAATCAGAAACGCCATTCGTTAAAAATTGAGAAGCACCCTGCGAAGGGTGCTTCTTTTTTTTGCTAGAACTTTTTTTTTGCTAGAACTGTTCCAACAATCGAATTCGTTCAGGCGTATCCGGGTGCGTGCTGAAAATAATGTTCGCCTTCGCCACCCAGCCCTTGAGACCCATGTCGTTATCGTCTTCTTCGTCCGGATGGATAATGTATAGCTGTGCGATATCGCTCCGCTGAACACTGGAGAGCCCCGGATCATTCGAAATCTTCCTCAACGCCGATGCAAGCGCAAGCGGATCCCCGCACAGTTCGGCACCGCCCGCATCGGCAACGTACTCGCGCTTGCGGGAAATGGCAAGGCGAGTCAGTGAACTGAAGAAATAGCCGATCGACGCCCAGACCAGAAGGACAAGCAAGAAGATGATAATGCCTCCCCCGCCACCCTTGCGGCTGGACCTGCGAGGAGCACGGGAAATTCCGCTGAGCAGCTTGAAGATGACATTCACCATCATGGAGAAAATGCCGACAAACACGACACATACGATCATGAGGCGGGTATCACGGTTCTTGATATGCGTAAGCTCGTGACCCACGACTGCCGAAAGCTCCGCATCGTCAAGCTTGTCTATGATTCCCGTCGTAAGCGTTATCGTGTAAGAATTGATGTCTATGCCGCTTGCAAAAGCGTTCAGGCTCGGATCCTGGACAATATTGATCCTGGGCATCTCGATACCGCCTGCAATGCAGAGGTTCTCGACAATGTTATAGACGCGGACGTTTTCCTTGCGTTCCAGCGGGCGCGCGTGAGTCGCATGACGGATGATCGACGTATTGGCAAAATACGCAATGACAAACCAGAGCGCCGTCATCGTAAGCGTAAAAGGCATAGCGTCAAAAAAGTATTCCCAGATGACCGACCAATGGAATGTCGTTGCCTGCAAACCTGGAGGGCACACGCCGTCCCAGCAAAAGTAGCCGATCCAGTCCAACACCATAATAGCGCCAAGAACCATTCCCAGAAGGAGAAGCGGGAACATCAAAAGCAAGATCACCGTGTTGCGGTTATTACGCCAAATCTGAGTCTGGATACCAACGTAACGCATAGGCAGTAGGAAGTTAGAAGTAAGAAGTAGACAGAGAAAAATGCGCCATAGGCGCTAGTTAAACGCGCGACACCAGTCGCACCATTATTTTACTGCTTACTGTCTACTGACAACTCGTCAAAACTTCACCTCAGGTGCTTTTTCGAGTGTAGCCCTGCCTTCGGTCGCCTCGTACATAGCGGCGCGGCTAAAGTGGAACATCCCCGCAATGATGTTGCTCGGGAATGTATCGCAAGCGTTGTTGAATTCACGCGTCGTCGAATTGAAGAAGCGGCGGGCGGCAGCAAGCTTGTTTTCGATGTCCGAGAGTTCCGTCTGCAACTGCAAAAAGTTCTGGTTCGCCTTGAGTTCCGGATAAGCTTCGAGCGATACACGCAAACCGGCAAGCGCACCGGAAAGGGCCTTGTCAGCAGCCACCTTCTCGTCGATGGTCGTTGCGTTCATAGCGGCGGCACGGGCGGCAGTCACCTTTTCGAGGACATCCTTTTCGTGAGAGGCATAGCCCTTGACCGTCGAAACCAGCTGCGGCACGAGATCAAAGCGCTGCTTGAGCTGCACGTCGATGTTCGCAAATGCATTTTCGCGATTGTTGCGGAGCTTCACGAGTCCATTGTACATGGAAATGAAGCACAAGATCAAAATGACTGCTACAGCAATAACAATAACGGTTGTCATAACTTCTCCTTTCTTTTCTTTAAAGATAATATATAAAAAACAAGTCCACGGAACCGAGCCCATGGACTTTCTACTTACTTTGCAGTGCAAACGTGCTTTTTACTTTCCTTTATTATTTTCAGTGCGAACATCTTCAGGAGTCGGCTTGGTGTCTTCGAGCAGGCGGTCAGCCCATTCCATCCAGAACGAACAACGTTCACCCTCGAGCTTCATCTTCGCAAACTTCACCGGCTCCGTCTCGATGGCAAGCGTCACGACGGATTCCTTGTAAGCCTGCGGAAGTCCGGCCACGTGCGACATACGCTGCTTGAGTTCGGCAACGGTAGCATCCAATATATCGACTTCAAAACGCCTTTCGATGTAACGGCGGACAATAAAGCCAAGCGACATGAAGTAATCGCCCTGGTTACCTTCGGCAAGGTAATTCTTGTTGCGCAAATTCTTGAGGGCAAGTACTGCTTCTTCGTACGGCGGGAGCTGCGGAGCATCGCCACGCTTTGCAAATTTCTTGTGCAGGAACCATCCGAGGAACACGAGCAGGGCCACGCCAAGCACAGCGAGCATTACATAAAGCCACTGCGGGAGTCTCGGGTCGCTCAGCGGATCTTCTGCTTCGAGAATGTCAGTCTCTTCGCCAGTCGTGCGGTTAGAAACCTTGACGGCGACCGGATCTGTGTGCGTCTTGACAGTATCCGTGCCAACAATGGCGTTCACTTCTTGCGGGGCAATCAAAAAGTCGCCACTCACAAATGTATTGAGCGTTGCAAGCCAGGTGAACTTCGCCGTGCCTTTAGGCATGCCCTCGGTGATTTTTTCGTTCTTCATTTCCTTGACTTCAAAGCTGCCAAGGTTACCGACAAAGCTCGGCAAGTCCACGATGGCGTTCTCAGGCGCCGTAACCTGGATTTCATAATTGAACTTGTCACCGATAAAGACCTGTGCGTTATCGACATTCGCCTTGACCGTCAAGTCAAACGCATTGGCATAAACAACTAAAAGTACCGCAAGCGAAAAAAAGAGTTTGAAACTTTTCAATGAAACAAAACGGGACATTCTAAACCTCAAAAGGGAATATACAAAAAATGAAACCGCAAAGTAACAGGAGATGCCCAATCAAACAACCCTGGATCCCCTCACTTTGTTCGAGGATGACTTGTCCTACTTCCTACTACCTTTTTCAGCATTCTCTGGCTGCGCAGCGCAACAGTCGGGTGTTCCCTGTAAATCGAGGCGAAAAGTTTTGAATACGGAATCTCGCATACGGCCAGCTGCTGCATCGCACTCTTGGCAGCCTGTTTCCCCAGCTTCTTAAACGCATAGGCATCGGCTTCGTATTCCTGATTCCAGCAATACCAATTGAAAAAGTACTTGAACGGAATCGCCACCAAATGGAGCCACAGCACCGCCTCAAAAAAGCTTGCATTCCAGCGAATAACCATCGCCGCCAGGAACCACACGGCAACCATCAGAAACGCAATCTTTACCAGGTTCCGCAAAATCGAATGATGCAAGGCAGCGTGTCCTTCTTCGTGCTTTTCTACAAACAGACTATTTTCAGGATCGCAACGGTTCTCGGGCAACGGCACAATATCATTGACCAACGGTATAATGCGCATCACCGACAGCAAACCGCCACGGAGTTGCGAAAGGCGCCTTTCGCGAATTTCAATCATCACCCGGACGGCGACTTCTAGACAAAGTAAAACTATCAGCAGCATAACCCAGACGCGATTTTAAGCAAAGCTCTTGACCATTACATTCAGGCGCTTGACAGCTTCTTCAAAGCGGGACTTTTCCCACTCCATGAATCCCTTGTCTACAGGATGTGCCGCATCGTAGTCATCAAAGATTCGACGGCCACGTTCGTTATCGCGGTCAAGTCCGTGACTCACGTTTTCGAACCATTCCCTGCCAAGCTGCCTGTAACGCTTGACGAGTTCTTCCATCGTCTCGGGCAGCGTGACCAGTCTTGCAATTTCTTTGTTCGTATCGGTAAGGAGCTTGCGCAGTTCACGCGGCGACAGCTTCGAAAGCGATTCGTCGCCTTCGACCAGCGAAATCATCAAGTCAAGCACGTAGCGTTCCATATATTCGGCATACGTCTTGATGGCTTCCTGGCGCACACGTTCACGCATGAAGTTTTCACCAAGACCGTCAATATCGTTACGCGTGTAAAAGTCCTTAACCTTATCCACCTGCAAACGAATGTAGGCATCGAACACAAGGCGTGCCGTTTCGGAATTGTATATCGAGTAGAACGAAGCGGGCACAAGTCCCTTGCCGCGAATATTGTACTTGTAGGCATTGCGATCAAGCGCATAAGCATTTTTCGCATAGTTCCAGCCCGGCACGATTTCGTTCAAGCGCGGGGCTACGCCCACCAACTGCGGATCTCCTGGACGGATGAGAGAGAACGGGAACTTGAGGCGCTGCGGCAAAGTCGTAAGTCCGCTTGCGATCAATGTGAACGGAGACTCGCGGAAATTCGACGGGAACTTGATGTTCACGCCAAGGCCAAAGAACATCCCCTGTCCCGGCATGACTTCCTGGTCGGGCATACGGCCGGTGTGGTTGCTCCCCACGTTCGCGCCATAACCCAAGTTGCCACAGCCTTCCGGCCAGAGGGCCGCAATCAAAAGCGAGTGGTGATGCATCTGCGTCATCGGTCCCATATAGGAACTGTTCACCTCGCCTTCTTCGATGTGGCAGCACGGTGCAATGATGGAAGACTTGACTATGGCCTTGCTCCCCACCTTGCAACGGCTCATCAGCATGGAACTCTGGACTTCTGCACCGGTGTGGACAGTCACGCCCATCTGCAAGTTTGTGTTTTCGATGATCACGGAATCGTAGACGTGACTCGATTCCTCGAGCGAACTCATAATGATGGAATTGCGAACCTTTGCTGCACCTTCGATGCGGGCATGCGGGCCAATCCAGCTATTGCGGATAATGTTCGTATTCGAAACGACAGCGCCCTTCCCCACAATTCCAAACGGAAGCGCAAGCTCCGAACGATAGCTTTCGAGCATCTCGTCAAAGGAGGCCTGGACATTCTGTTCCGGCTTGTGGAACAACTGCAAGTCGATAAGTTCCATCGTGATTTCCGGGAACACGCGCACTTCGCGTCCACCCATTTCGTTACCGACGTTGATGGTGGAACCCACCATATAATTGATCTTGCCACTACTGACAAGCGAACCGACATTCTGCACGACGGCACTGCTGCGTACAAGCACATTGCTAAGCATCGAGACCTTGTAAATCAAGGCATTCTCGATAATGCAGTTGTGAACCATGCAATCGTAAATACCGGTAGCGACAGAAACATCTCCCGGTAAAAGGAGCGTTCCAAAAAACTTCGGGAGTCTCACATCGCCCAAAAAACTGGAGCGGAAAATTCTATTCGGATTAAAATCGGCCTCGACCAGCACCTTGGACCAGTCGTCACAGCTGTTCCCGTTTTTCTCGAGAATCTGGATTTCGGACACCGTCATCGGACGGTACTTGCTAGTCAAGGATTTGATGACTTTAAAATTTTCAACCGAAGTAGCCAAAACACTGCTCTTCAGCGCTTTTTTCAATTTTAACAATCGCTGCATAGGTAAAAAATAGACTAAATTAGGGGCAATGATGAAGGAATACCTCTTCAACTTAATAAAAAAACATCAATACAATATCTCCATTTATACAGAAGATATTTTTGAAAGACGTTGTCAGGAAGAAATTATCCGCAGCGATGAGGATAATAGTTCCTTCGTGTACATAGAATTTGACTTTGAATCCATCGACAAGATTCTTGGAAACTCTTCCAACTCGCTCCAATTCTGGAACATCTTCTTGGAAACCATTTCCAAGAACAGGCGCGGAAGCGACATCCTCGGATTCCTGGAACACGAAAGCGGACTCGGACTCCTGCTTCTTGATTCGAAGATTTCGGGCTGGAACCGCGTCGCAGGCCGCTTGATCCAGACCGCCTCCAATCACGGATTCAACCTTGTAGACCTCGTACTCGAAAAGAATGTAAGGCCCATCGTTTATCCGGCTTGCATCCAGGACATCAAGGCCCAAGAAACAGAAAAGCAGGCACAATGAAAGTCCTAATCATCGGCTCCGTCTATCCGCGTTTTCAAGAAGACGCCGAAGTCCCATGGTTGCGCACTTCAGTTGCCCACCTCAAAAAAGCGGGAGTCGAAATCCAGGTTTTGGCGCCCTCGTACAAGGGACTCAAGAGCCATGACATTGACGGAACGCACGTCAACCGTTTCCGTTACGCACCTACGAACTGGGAAATCCTCACGCACGAAGAAGGCGCCCCGAGCAAGATGGCTTCCAGGCCGTGGTTGCAGCTGCTCGCCATTCCTTACATCATCAATGGATTTTTCCAGTGCATCAGGATTTGCCGCAAATGGCGCCCGGACGTGATCCACGCCCACTGGCCGTTCCCGCACGCCTACATTGCACTTGGCGCCGCAAAGCTTTTTAAAATTCCGCTGGTATTGAATTTTCACGGTGCAGAACTTTTGCTGATCCGCAAAAAGAAGTGGGTCAAGCCGCTACTGAAGTTCGCCATCGGGCAGGCACAAGCGGTCTTTGCAAACTCGAGCTTCACCGCTTCTAAAATCAAGGCGCTCCGCAACGTGGATGTGGAATGGAGCCCGTACGGAACTACGTTAGAAGTAGACAGTAGGAAGTCGGAAGTAGGAAGTACACCGCATCCAGTGAACGGCAAGTTCAAGATTCTCTTTGTCGGTCGCCACATCGAACGCAAGGGCATCACGTACCTCATCGAAGCCGCAAAATACCTACCCGCAGACAAGTTCGAAATCCGCATCGTCGGTGTCGGCGACTTGACTGAACAACTCAAGCAGCAAGCGGAAGCAGTAGGAAATCGGAAGTTAGAAGTAGGAAGTGAAAGCCCTGCATCGATCATCTTTACGGGCAAGCTCTCGCCTGAAGATCTCGCGAACGAATACAAGACCGCAAACGTCTTTACGCTCCCCGCCATCGTCGACAGTAAGGGCGATACCGAAGGTCTCGGCGTCGTCCTCATCGAAGCGATGGAACTCGGCCTGCCGATTGTCGCAAGCAATGTCGGCGGCATCCCGGACGTCGTTGTCGACGGCGAATCAGGAATCCTCGTTCAGGAAAAAGATTCAGTCGCACTCGCAAATGCCTTCAAGCGTCTCGCTGGCGACCCGGCACTAATCGAAAAACTTCTCGCCGGCGCCCGCAAGCGCATCAGCGAATGCTTCACCTGGGACGGAATCATCGAACGCCAGATTGAAGTCTATAAAAAAGTGGTTAGTGATTAGTGGTTAGTAAACAGTCGTCCTCGACCAAGCGTAGCGCGGAAGGGGATCCAGAGAATTAGAAGTTGCCAAAATTTAGCGAATAAAAAAACCGCGAATCATCGCGGCATTTTTTTGGTGCATCGAACACCTGGAATAATTACTTTATTTTAAATCCAGCCTTTTCGAAGGCGAGCTTGTTTTCCGGATTCTTCATAGCCACATTCGTAATCCAGTCGTACTCGGCAATGCCACCCTGCAAACCGGCACGTGCGCAAAGCTGGTCACGTGCAACATTATAGGCATTGAGAATCTGGACCTTTTCAAAATCCTTTGCGTTGTCGATTCGTTCGGACCAGCGGACGCCAAGTTCAATAAGACCGTTGCTGGCTTTGGCATAAACGTTAGCCTTTTCGACAGTGATGATGGATTTTGCGGGAGCCGTAAAAGGAAGGACGGAAACAACCGGCTGCGACTTTGGCAGCGTGACCTGCTGGCTCGTGGCCTTCACTTCGGTATTGTCGGAGTCACAGGCAACAAAAAAAGAGGCGATTGCCAAAATTGAAATTACTAGAATTTTTTTTGACATGCTCGCCTCTTTTTTTTGTAATAGCGGTTCAGGGATTTGAACCCCGGACCAATGGATTATGATTCCAGTGCTCTACCGCTGAGCTAAACCGCCATCGACTCCAAATTTAGTAATAGGTGTCTAAAATTTCAAGGGGTCTAAGCAAAATAAACTTGCGTTTTTACAAAATTTTCGCCCCATTCGATGACGCGCCAGGCCGGCTTGATAGATTGCAAGTAAAAATCGGACTGATTCGCATCTATCTGCATCTGTGTCGCGGGCGTAACGTGTACCGTCTTGTCGCCCAACTGAACATCCTTCTCAAAGTGGTAGTGACCCACAAAGATATGCCTGATGTTCTTTATTCTCGAGAGCGTAGCCTGGACCTCCGCAATGTTCTTCATGGAATACTTCGAATCCATGAAGTTGTGATTGCAAAGGCAAGGAGGATGGTGGATAAAAAGCAGGACCTCGTCATTGATCCTGGAAGCTTCTTCTTCCAGCCACGAAAGCTGCTCGCCCGAAACAGTCCCATCGGCGCTGTCCAAAAAGAAAATGGAACGGCCGTCTATGTCATAGCGGTAATAGCACTTGCCGTTATGAATTTTACCCTTGAGGTCGAAGAACTTTTCCATGACCGAAAGATCGTCATGATTGCCCGGAATGATGCAAACGGGAACCTTGCAGTCCTTCAGGACATCCGAAATATAGGAATAGGCCCCCGGTTCCGCATGTTCGTTGGCCAGGTCGCCCGAAAGTACCAAAAGGTCCAAATCCTTCATGGATTCAGACTGGTATGCAGTCAAAAAGCTCTTGCGAACATCTATGCCCTGCACTAGTCCAGAATCTTCCCCGATGTGGGGATCCGAAATCTGTCCTATTTTCAATACTTTCTTTCCCATATACATTATTTTATGAAACGTACTAGAATATAGCTATTAAGAACAAAAAAACGTGACTTTCATCAACTTTTTTAGACTTTATGTGATAAACTTCATATTTTATCTTGATTTTTGAGCCGTTTTGCCCCGAATCTTCAACATACTTTCGTTATCATCTCGTGAATTAGCATTGAAAACTGGGGTTCAACATCTATCAACGTTGAAGAATGTGAATAGATTTTGAATTTTCAACATCAATCAACATTTTCTTTATTTTTCTATCTCGTTGATCATCATCGACTTACGAAACCAAATCCAAAAAATTATCCACTATTCACCATATCAAATACTAAATACTATATATACATATATCTAGTATTATTTAATATAGGTGGTTGATTACTTTTCCTTCCCCCTGCGAGTACTGCTCATCTCACAGGAACCCTGAAAAATGGCACCTTCGTTGATGATGAGCTGGTCTGCCTTGACATTACCGATAATCTGGGCATTGTCCTGGAGATAGAGCTTTCCCTTGCATTCGACATCGCCCTTTATGGAACCTGCTAAGATGGCAGATCCACACTTGACGTTTCCTTCGACAGTAGCGTACTTTTCAAGAATCAGCTCGCCATCAATGGAAATGTTTCCAAAAACCTTTCCGCCTATGCGTAAATCCGTTTTTCCAACAATATCGCCATTTACCTGGACGGTATTTCCGACCTGGGTCAATTCCTGATCATTCTTGTTTGCCATACTCTTCCCCTTTAGTATGTTTTTTACGTTCTAGTACGTGAACACTGTTTCCGGATCCTGCGGGACATTGTCCTTGCTGATGGAATAGTGGAGATGAGGTCCGCTCGTGTTTCCGGTGTCACCTACGTAACCGATGATGTCACCCTTCGTGACGTTGGCGCCCTTTCGGGTCCTGATGGTCTTGAGGTGCGAGTAGGATGACTTGTAACCATTCTGATGGTCGATGACGACTGTATTTCCGAGATCGCCGCTGTTTCCGGCAAAAACGACTTTTCCGCTACCGGAGGCAAAAACCGGATTGCCCTTGCGTGCCGAAATGTCGATACCTAGGTGCTTGTTTTCAAGCGAGAACTTTTTGCTGATGATGCCGACTGCCGGAATCACGTTAGGGATTCTTTCCATTCGGATTTTTTCGTCGGTGGTAAGCCAGTTGTGGATACCTTCGAAGTCGATGCTGTTCTTGCTGGAGGGGACGTGCGCAAAGCGGTTGCGCTCGATGATGCTGTTGATCTTGTTGGAGTCGTTTTCCAGGAATGTCTCGAAAATGTTCTGGATGCGGTTTTCCATGATCCAGAGGGAGTCCAGTCGTGAGAAGAGTTCTTCGTAGTTCGCGTTCTGTTTCACCAACTGGGCGTTATGGACACGCATTTTTTCGTAAGTCGCAAGCGTTTTGTTGATTTTTGCAATGTGAAATATGAACAATCCGAGAATAATGGCGATGACGGCAAGCCCGATGTTGAAAAGCTTGAACTGCTTACTCGAAATGCGGAACTTCCTTGCGCCTTCCGGATTTTCCGGAATGATTTGAATGGTGTAATACTTACGACTCACGATTCTACCACTAGCGGTTTTCCATGATTTCCTGGATTCTGGTCAGGTCGTCCATGGAATAATAGTTGATCACGATGGTACCCTTGGTCTGGTCCTTGGCGCTCGGGTTAAGGGCGACCTTTGTGCCGAAGAACGTTTCGAGCCTGTTTTCGAAGTTCTTGAGGTCGGCGCTGAGTTCGACCTTCGGCTTGGGTTCGTTGCTGCCGTGAACTTCCGGAAGTTCGTCTTCAGCCGTTTCGAGAGAATTTTCTTCGGCTGCCTGTTCCTGTTGGGCGGAGGCGTCGTTCTTGGATTCGAATGGATCTTCGCCACGGCTGATGGCTTCAATCTGGCGGACGTTCAGACCTTCGGCAATGATGCGCTGGGCGAGAGCCTCGGGGTCCGAAATCTTTTCACTGCAGAGGGCACGGGCTGCACCGCTCGAAAGCTTGCCTTCCTGGATCCAGGCCTGCACCTGGTTCGGGAGCTTCAAGAGACGGAGCGAGTTTGTGATGGCGGAACGGGACTTGCCCACCGTCTTCGCGAGATCTTCATGAGTATAGTTATGGTTGTCGATCAACTGCTGGTAAGACTGTGCGATTTCGATCGGGTTCAAGTCCACACGCTGGATGTTCTCGATCAAAGCCCATTCGCTCATGGTCTTGTCGTCAAGGTTTTCGTAAACCTGAGCCTTGATGGTCTGGCAGTTGGCAAGCTTGGATGCACGGGTACGGCGTTCACCGCTGATGATCTGGTAACGGTCACCCACCTTGCGAACAGCGATCGGCTGGATAAGGCCGTGCTTTTCGATGGTTTCGGCAAGTTCGACAAGTTCATCGTCGTTGAAGAACTTACGCGGCTGGAACGGGTTCGGGTCGATCAAGTCGATGTTGATTTCGACAATCTTCTGGTTGTCAGTTGCAGCATTTTCCGGAGCTGCAGAATTGTTGATGGCGTTGTCGACAGAGTTGCCGAGAACATCGTGTGCCTTAAAAATTGCAGAGAGACCGCGACCAAGTGCTTGTTTACCCATAATAGTTTCTAGTTGTTAGTCAATGGTTATTAGTTAAAAGTTTATACAGTTGTCGTTCTGAGCGAAGCTACTATTTATCCTTATTCAGTATTTCTTCGGCGAGCTTCATGTATGCCTGCGAACCTGTGCTCTGGACATCATAAAGGATGACCGGCTTTCCGTGAGACGGAGCTTCGGAAAGTTTCACGTTACGCGGAATCATCGTCTGGAAGACGGTATCGCTCAGGTTTTCACGGACTTCTTCGGCGACTTGCTTCGAAAGGCTCAGGCGGGAGTCGTACATCGTGAGAAGGGCGCCTTCGATTTTCAAGTTGGAGTTCAGGTTCTTCTGGACTTCGCGGATAGTCTTGAAAAGTTCAGTCATACCCTGCAAGGCGTAATATTCGCACTGCACCGGGATGAGGACGCTTGTTGCTGCCGTGAGCGTATTGATCGTGAGCAAGTTCAAGCTCGGAGGAGCGTCGATGATGATGAAGTCGAATTCCTGCTTCAACACGTTCATCACGCGTTCGAGTCTGCGTTCGCGGCTCATGGCGTTCACGAGTTCGATTTCCATGACAGCGAGGTCCGGTCCAGAAGTAATGACCTTGAGGTATTCAAGCGACGTGTCCAAGATGGCGGGCTTGATATTCTCGAGAGTGAGGTTGTCCGGGTTTCCAGCCATGTCCAAGATTTCGTGGATATCCATATCCTGGGATTCCATGAAACCAAGACCCTGCGAAGCGTTACCCTGCGGGTCCATATCTAAAAGAAGAGTCTTCTTTTCAAGGGCTGCAAAACTGGCGGCCAAGTTGACGGCCGTTGTAGTTTTACCGACTCCACCTTTCTGGTTGCAAATGGCGATAATCTTACTCATTGTTACCTCGGGTGACTAAAGCGTACACCTGTTCTTCTTCTGGAAGTACATACTTTTGGATATGTACCTTGGGATCGTTTTCCAAATGGACGATATTATTGTAACTCTTCAGGGTGACGAACGTGCCACCTTTCTTGAGTCCGGCTTGCGCACGTTCCCAGTCGTTTTCGAAAGTCGAGAGGGCGCGGCAGCTGATAAAGTCAAGGTCTGTAAGACCGGAAGTTTCAAAGCGCTTGCCGACGACAGTCAAGTTGTCCAGGTGGAGCTTTTCCTTGACCATCTGCATAAAGTTCACGCGCATATGGCGTGGTTCAACTGCATAGAACTGCACATTCGGCATGGCAATCGCAAGCGGGAAAACTGGGCAACCTGCTCCGGCACCCATATCGGCCCAACGCTTTTTGTCATTCCCGATTTGATCGGAAATTTCCTTTCCCATAAATACAAACGGAACAAGGGAATCGGCAATGTGTCTGGACAAAAACTTCCCTGCATCCTTTGCAGAAATCAAGTTGCCAAATTCCTTGGTGTCCACCACCAAGTCTGCAAACTGGTAAAGCTTGTCGAGAGTATCTTCGGACAGTTGAACACTATGTTCTGCCAGAAACTGGTTCAAAAGGTCTTGCTGCGCTTTGTTGGTTCTGTAACTCAAGTTTTCTCTTTTTTAGTATCGGCAATGTTTGGACACTTTGTGTCCTACAGTCTCATGCTCGGTCATGCCGGTGTGCAAGCACCCCGTCGCGACACTCGCTATCGTATGTTTGCTCCTTCGGAGCCAACTTGCTGCACCTCGGAAATGTCGGTAAACAGGTTTCCCGCCGCT
>Ga0310786_10008383_pt1 | contig 13276 bp, 9 predicted proteins | sample AusTroGonzalo_MG_FD_203881 | JGI IMG/M metagenome (GOLD analysis project Ga0310786, IMG submission 203881) | Bovine rumen microbial communities from tropical cattle in Woodstock, Queensland, Australia - Gonzalo_03 (v2) (version 2) | ecosystem: Host-associated > Mammals > Digestive system >... | reverse complement strand
TTTTAATCGTCGTTATCCCAACTTTCATATTGTAAAGCCTCGGATCACTACTCCCAACTACGCCCACAATCCTCGTATGGCTAAATTTGCTTCCGTCCAAATTATATCCACCGCCTGCTACCGGTGCAGCAGCCTCAAACAAGCCGGGATTCGCAATTACTGTATTCCAGGTCCCAAGTGCCCCATCGCTCATCCCCATAATATACTTCTTTCTATTTGAAGTTCCATTACAAGACGCAAGCTTCTCTCCGATCTTTTTCCCCACTTCACCAGCCCCCTCAATCATATTCTTTACCACATTTGCACTCCATTCCGTTCCACAACTACCAGTCTTTACAGAATGCGGAATTACTGAAATAAATTGCGAGCTATTCAACATGGACTTCACCGATTTCAGCCCATACAAAGCACTCTTTGCCCCAGCATACGCCTCCCCACAGCCATGTAGATAAATCATTATCGGCGTCGTTTCGTCCGCACCCTGTGGAATATTTATATAATAACCACGAATAGTGCCGACATTAACATCTACCCACTCTTCATGTGCAGTATCGCATTCCTTCGCCGCCGACGTCCTCCTGCCAGAATCACCAGAGTTACCCCCACTGTCACTACTACTCTCAGGCGCTTCATAATGTTCTATATCCACCGGATTTAGCGAGCCACCCGGCAACAACCATTGCAACAAGGCATAGAGTATCACGTATGCTATTAGTCCAATTACTACTTCAAGAATCCGTCGTTTTGCTTTCCGTGTTTTTTCTTCATTCCCACCAGCCGTTAGATATTGCACACCAGACACACCAATTCCTATTGCTGCCAATATACCAATCCCGACCGTAGCAATATTAATAACCAGGCTCAATATATATCCTATTCCGCTTTGGTCATCACCACATTCAATAATTGATGTCTGCACTCCTTCGCAACTCGCTGCGGATGCCTTTCCTATCGGCATCACAAAAGCCATCACAAGGAAAGCCACCAACAAACCCACCATCCATTTTTTGTAATTCTTCTTCACTCCAAAATCCTTTTTATAATTATACACCAACTTGCCAAATTATGTTATAATCAACTTATGGTAAAGACTCTAAATCCAGTTTCCTGGGACGCCGAAGAATACATCGCTCGCGACCATCATTTCGGCTGGTACATTGGCCTCTTCATCGTCGCAGCTATGCTTTCCGCACTGGCCATTTTCCTGCAAGTTTGGACTTTTTTGATTCTCATCATCCTCAGCGTCATCGCCATTCTAGTCTACTCACTCCGTCCACCTCGCAAAATTCATTACAAACTAGACAACAAAGGCCTCACCGAAGACAAAGTCCTCCACAAATACGAAGATTTCCGCGCCTTTGGTATTCTCAACGAAAGCTCACACTATTCAGCAATTTTGATTCCCAAAAAACGTTTCAGCCTCCAAGTCAAAGTTTATTTTCCAGAGGGCAGTGGCGAAAGCATCGTCGATCAACTCGGCAACCGTCTCCCCATGGAAGAAGTCAGATTAGACTTCCTAGATAAAATCGTAAACTTCTTGCGCATTTAACTTTTTCGTGCTATCATTAACATAAGTATTATTTATTATTAAAGGTGGGCACTCATGAATCAAAACTCAACCGTAGACAATGATTTACAAAAAGCAATTGACGACATCACAAACAACACTAACACTGATCCTGTTTTTTCCGATCCAGTCGCCGCACCATCATCGGTCCCAGAAGGCGACACTGGTGAACTCGACGAACCGGTTGGCCCTTTTCCGGATCCAGCTGCCGAAATGCTCGCCCATGCTGCCGAACCAGTCGTGGCACCACAATATGATCCGAATGCTCTACCAGAATTAGATGTTACCATGCCAGAGCCTATTGCTCCAACCGCACCTATGGCCCCGGTTGAACCAGTTGTCTCCATCACTCCAGAACCAACCCCCCTTGCACCAGAGACCCAGCCCGTTATCGAAACTCGCACCACTATCAATTCTACTTTTACTCCCTCCACTCTTAATATGCACCAAGTCAAGGAAGCCGCTCTGCGAGATCTCGTTCCTTTACTAGATAATCTCAACATGAGCCCTACGCAAAAGTTCAATATCTATCGTAACGTCTTCGAAGAGCTTCGCGATTACACCGTCCTCGAACGCGTCTATCGTGCTGCTTCCGAGATACCTAACGATACTGAACGCGCTGAAGCCCTCCTCTATCTAATAGAATCTATCGACAAAATGTAACCCCTTCATAAAAATAGCCCCTTACGGGGCTATTTTTATGCGTATCCTAGTATCCCATTCCCATATCTGGAGTAGCTGGTTTTTCTTCCGGTATTTCACAAATTAACGCCCCCATCGTAATCGCCGTCGCAGCAATTGATACTGCGTTCTTCACCGCCTCTTTTGTCACCTTTGCTGGGTCAATCACGCCAGCCTTTTTCAAATCAACTAGACCTTTTTCCGGCGACATTACGTTTACACCCATACCAGGCTTCGCCGTTTCCACCTTCGCAAGTAGAGCCTGCGCATTTAGTCCAGCATTCTCCATAATATGCACAAACGGAGCTTTCAATGCATTTTTAACAATTCTCGCCCCCGCATCCTCTTCAGACAAACCAGCCGCCAAATTCACCAAAGTTACGCCTCCGCCCGTCACGATACCTTCAGCCAGTGCCGCCTTCGTTGCTGCTACCGCATCATCCACACGGAACTTTTTCTCGTCAATTTCAGTCTCAGTCGCGCCACCTACCTTAATCACAGCCACTCGCCCGAGCAAAGCCGCCGCCCGCTTTTCAAACTCCTCTCGCTCATAGTCAGACTTCGCCATCTCAGCTTGCGAACGAATCAGCTCGATCCTCTCTTCCACGGCCTGTTTGTTGCCAGCCCCCTTGATAATCGTAGTCTCATCTTTCGTTGCGATGATTTTATTCGCCGAACCTAACACTTCCAGTCCAACTTCTTCTAGCTTCAAACCCTTATCTGCCGACACTACCGTCGCATCCGTCAAAATCGCGATATCTTCCATAATTTCTTTGCGGCGATCGCCAAACGATGGTGCTTTTAGAACTAGCGAGTTAAATACACCCTTCAGTTTATTCAGAACCAAAAGCGACAACGCTTCGCCACCTACTTCTTCTGCAATAATCACCAAATCTTTACGCCCAGCCTGTGCGCATTTTTCCAAAATTGGCAAAATATCCGACGCTGCCGAAATCTTATTTTCAGTGACTAAGACTAACGGCTTGTCAAACACCGCTTCCTGCCGGTTCACATCAGTCACGAAAAATACCGAAGCATAACCTTTGTCATACGAGAATCCCTCCACGATCTCTTGTTCCATCTCTAGTCCCTGACCAGCTTCCACCGTTACCACGCCGTCCTTACCGATTTTCGAAATCACTTCCGCAATCAATTTACCAATTTCTGCATCACCCGCCGAGATGGTCGCCACTTCAGCCACTTTTTTCGAATCGTCTTCAATCTTCTCAGCAGATTTTTCAATTTCCTCTACAATTTCTGCGCCCGCTTTCTCAATCCCGCGTCGCAGTTCCATAGGATTTACCCCCGCCGCGATCAGTTTATTTGCCTCATTCAAAATATTATAAGTCAGCACCGTCACCGTAGTCGTCCCATCACCGGCCACCTTATTTAGCTTCTGAGCTGCCGTCTTTATCAACTTAGCGCCAACAGCTTCACCCAGTTTATCCTCAGAAGAAGGTAAGTCCACCGCTTCCGCCACGGTCACACCATCATGCGTAATCACCGGTGCACCATATTCTTTCTCAATAATTACATTCTTACCCTTTGGACCAAAAGTCACCTTCACTGCATCATAAAGTTGCTTCGCACCCGAAAGCACTTTTTCTCTCGCTTCCGTTTCATAATAAATTTTCTTTGCCATATTTTCTCCTTTTTCTAAAAGTTTTCCACAGGTTTTTCCACAATCTACAAAGTGGCCAGTACGTCTTCCTCTTTCAAAATAATATAGTCTCTGCCATCCACTTTAATCTCTGTCGTTGAATACTCTTTATAAACAATTTTATCGCCTTTTTTCACAGACTTCACCTCTGGCCCCACCGATTCCACTACCGCATACGCCGGCTTCTCCTTAGCCTCTCCTAGCAAAATACCAGACTTCGTCTTCTCTAGTGGCTTTTCCACTATCGCTACAATTCTATCTTTTAATGGTTTCAGTGCCATATCATTCTCCTTTTCTACCCCTATTATAGCACAAAAATTAGCACTTGCAAGCATAGAGTGCTAATTTTTAATGCTTACTTAAGCTATCGGCCCTAACCTTATTCTCGCCGTATCAGTCAAGTACATTATGTTATCTAACACTCTATTCATTTCGTCCTTCCTGAATCCTCGTCTGCACCACTCATTTATTAATTCCGTCACCTCACTTGCATACACCGCAAAAACCTTCCTCGCCCCATTTGGAATTCTCATTTGCTTAACCAACCATCCCTCCACCCCCATAATCATCTCTTTCATTACATCCATATTCCCACTTCTTAGCAACACTTCAAATTCTCGTTGATTTTGCATAATAAATATTAATGTTTTTGTATAAATTGCCCTCGTTTTTATCCCATTAATCCTTATAACCCCACTCATCATTCTGGAATACCTTCGCAAGATATAACGCCTATAATCCGGTATAATCTCTCTTGCTGTCTTGTGATGATGATAAAATGTAGATCTCGCCACCCCAGCTTTTGCTGCCATCTCCTTAATGCCAACATAAATGTCCTCTTCAAAAAAGACCCGGAGAATCGCATCCTCGGTCTTTCTAAAACGCCGGTTTTTCAGTCGCTTCTCCGTAATGCCAGCAGCATATTTTTTCATTTCCGTCTCCCTTTTCAATAGTCGTTGTTACTTATATGTGGATTATCAGCATACTTTGATACGACTCGCTTTTTATGTTCTTTTTGTTAGCTTTCCACTCGTCTACTGCCTTTGCTACTCCAGGCAAAGCCGCATTTCCATAGTCGTGCACTACTATTACACCGCCTACCACCATTTTATTTTCCACCAGTGCCAACGACACCTTAATAGAACTGTAAAAATCCCCGTCTAGAAAAGCGAGCGCTATTTTCGCCGGCAAATCCGCCTCTGTCAAGTCTTCAAACCAAGCTTTCTTTATCACTGGCACTGGCAACCCGGCTCTCAAAAATCTCTCTTTCACTTCCCTTTTTGTCACCAACAACTCCCCCTCCTTAAAATCTTCCCCTAGAACCGATGCGTCTTCTATTCGCTTCTCTGGTAACCCCTCAAATGAATCATAGATCCACAACTTTTTCTGCACAGACTTTTCCACAGGTTTTCCACAAGCACCAATAGACAAATCCCTCAAAACCTCCGCCAGCAAAAGCGACGTATCACCCTTGTAACACCCAAGCTCCACATAATCACCCTCGCACGGAAACTGTTCCCGTGCGAGTGTAACAATCTTTTTGGTCTCAAGTTCCGAGACTTGCTCATTTTTCCACGCCATTATTTAGCTTCGTCTAGCAGTTCTCCGGCCTTCTTGATCATATAAGCCGCTTCATTTGTTGGGATTACATACACCGGCTTCGAACCCTCTTCTGCCACGTTGGTATAACCTTTGGACTTGTCCATCGCTGCATCATTTTTCAGCTTAAAGCCCATAAACTCTAGTTTAGAAATCACTGAATTTCGCACCGGAATCGAACGTTCGCCAATCGTCGCCGTGAACACTATCGCGTCCACGCCGCCCATTTTAGCTGCAAACTCGCCGATCTTCCCCGCCACACCATCTACAAACATATTGTAAGCCAGAGCCGCGTCCTCACGCCCCTCTTCTGCACCGGCAATAATCTCACGCATATCATTCGACCCAGCCAGCGCCAAAAGCCCGGATTGCTTATTCATTAGTTTAATCGCTTCCGCCGCACCCAATTTCTCACCAAGCAGCGCCCCCACCGTGGGATCGATCGAACCAGTCCGCGTCGAAGACATCAATCCCTCAAGTGGCGTCTCACCCATCGACGTATAAGCCGGCTTACCATCCATGAGCGCGGTCACCGAACAGCCAGATCCCAAATGGCATACAATCATCTTCTTCTCTAAAATACCAAGTTCTGCAAGCTTCCCCATGATATAGCCATACGAAGCACCATGCGCACCCCAACGTCCGAGATCAAATTCCTCTACTATTTCTTTCGGCAAAGCATATTCTCTGTCTCGACGCGATTCCCTCGTCAAAGCCTCTGAATCACTCATTACGATCACCGGCACGCCTTCAAAAGTCTCACGCGCATTTTTAATCCCTCGCTCCGTACCAGGTACATGCAGAGGATTAGTCACCCGCACCTTCTCTAACTCCGCCATCGTTTGCTCGTCAACTATATGATTTTCAGAGAAATATTCCCCTGCCGCTACTACGCGCACCAAAATTCCATCCAGCGGATGTGCTGCATTGATAAATCCTTCCTTCTCAAAGATCGCTTTCGCCTCCTTAAACGCTACATCCAAAGTATCCCAAGTCTTGTCCACCTTTTCTTCCGAACCATCCGCTCTCGTAATCGTACAAATGAACTGCTTCTTTCCTTCTATTTCCACGCCCTCAAAATAAAGTGAGCAAACTTCGTCCTCGCCCTCATATAAAGAAAACTTCTCAGACGATGACCCTGAGTTTAGCACTAAGAAGATTTTAGTAATGTTTGTTGTCATAAAAATAACTCCTTTGTCTCATTATAGCACAGTCTCGCCTCCCTTGCGAGGGCTAGCTTTAATCCGTCATACTAACCCTCGCAAGGGAGGCGAGCCCAGTTTTATTTCTTCCGCCTTGGCAAAATCTGTGGCTGCGTTTGCACTGGCTGCACCTGTCCTCCTCTACTTTGTCTAATATTTACATCCACTTCATTCCCCACATTCACCGTGCCCTGCACGTCAAGCACTGGATTAGTTACATTTGCGTCTACGCTACCTTGCACGTTTAGTACTGGGTTACCCACCGTCACCGTGCCAGTAACAGCTCGTGCGCTCCTGCCAGTCACGCCAAACGTTCCAGCATGTGTTACGAATTTCTGCCGCACATCAGTATCAAGGGAATTGAATAGTGTTTCATTATCCATAATAGTCTGGCAATCAGCAGCCGTAAGCGTAGCAATATAATCATCCACCGCATCACCACCCTGATTCAGCCCTACCTCATACGATTTAATTCTACCATTCAAAGCATTCTGATAGTCAGTAGTACCCTGATATGCCGCAAAAGTACCAATCGCTGCTGGGCTTTTAAGTCCCTTTCCACCCGGCATAAACTGCTCCGTAAATACACTCGCCCCTACATCTTTCTCACCTAGTTTGTTTTGTACCGTTGCATCGCGCGTATAGATTTCACCCATCGCCGCCATAAAGTTAGAGTTCACGCTCTTCGCGCCAGTTGTCGGATCTGTCACCTCCGCACCGCGAATAATCTTGCCAATCTTACCAGCACCACCCTTCATCCCAGCCATACCTCTCGCTAGTGCCGAAAGTTCCACCTGCTCACTCGCTGTCAAGGCCCGACCTTCCGCATCAGTGCGAAGTTCTTTCATTCTAGCTTCAAGATTACTCAAAGTGTATGCCGTTCTTGTACCATTTCTCATCACAATTCCGCCCTGACTCCCCGAGCTCATCATTAGCGACAATCTCTGTGCCGTCTGCTCATCCGTCGCCTTTGCTTCTTCCGCCGCCGCAATCGCACTAATTCTAGTCTGCATATTTCTCCTGTCGCCCAATCTATCGCGGTTCGATCGTTCTTTCATCATTGCTGCTGTCCCAGCTACAGCGGCCGCCCGTCGTCGCTTAAACACTGAGTGCCTTCCCATCGCATTATCCATTCTACGAAATGTTTCGGAATTGCGAATGCCTTTATCCGCTCGTCCAGCCAAACCTCTACCAAATCTATTGCCCAGACTAGATATCTTCGCACCGATATTCCCCATCGCCGCGAACGAACCTTTCAGTAGCACCGGCACAAAGAAGAACGGCACCACCATCAATAGCAAACCTATCAAATACACCAAGAAATCTCCTTCATTCGCCCCCACCAGCATCCTAGATGTTAGTACGCTGCCACCTATCAAAAGCCCACAAATTGGATAAAGTAGCAACAAGCCCTCAAAGACTTTCAGCCACTTATCAAACAATTTCTTCGTATTCGGCAACATATAGCAAGCAAATGCCAAAGGCGAAATCGCCACCAAGACCACTACGCCCGCCTTTCTAAGCCCCAGTAGAGCAAAGAAGAATATTACCGCGATAAATGCCACCAAAAGCCCCATCAAAAGTGGCAAAATAATCCCAGCCAACAAACCAGATTCCACTGCGGCACCTACCAACGCCGCCCCGGCGCCAATGCCCAAAACCACCAGAAGTCCATTAAGTAGCCCAGCAAACCACGTTCCAGAATTAAAATCACCATTAAATGTCATTGGCACTTCATTCGCAATACCAGTAAACATACTATTCAGCCCACTACCGGCAATGTTAGAAACATCTACTGCAAGCTGGCAAATTACATAAGACAAATTTATTAAAATTGCCGCCACGATCAATTTTGGCAATATTTTTTTGATACCATAGTTATCAATTCCCACTCCAGTTAGTTGCGAAAAAATCACTACGAGAAACAATATGATAAATGCCCCATTAGCAAAATTACGGAAAATTTCCCACACCCTATGCGTCGCACTCTCCTCGCCGGAACTATTAGTTGCCGACACCAATTCACTATTCACCACCAAGAATGGCTCCACCATTTCGGTATACATCGTGTTTAAAGTGTCGCCTAACCATGTTATCACCGGACACACAATCCACCCTAGAGACCCAGAGTTACCATAGCATATATCCGTACTGTCATAAGCATCACCGGTAGTAGAGGGAGCTACCACCGTAAAGTTCACAGACGCTTCCGCCTCAGTGTTGCAGATGTATCCCCCCTCATCAGTTTTCTCTATAAAGCTATCATCCGAAGCCTTCTGATAATTTTTCCATTTATCGATATACGCCTGTGCTGCCTGCAAACTTTCATCAGTATATTCTTCCCCATCTTCATTGCTCCCGGCATCCAAAATCGCCTGGTATTCATCCAGCTTAGCCGAAATCACCGGGCTTAAGGCCGTCTTACAGCGCGGCGCCAAGTAATCAACCAACATCTTCGCGTAATCCTTGGCATAATTGTCAATCCGCTCCTTCAATGTCCCGCAGGTAAAACTATCATCGCCCACAAAATTGGTGAATGTTTTCGACTTCCAATTACTTCTCACCTTCACGGTTTCATTTTTTATTTTAGCCCAAGTTCTCCCACTATAATTTCTCGATACCGTCTTTATCGTGGTTTCTTTATCTTTCAACGCTGTACAAAAAGTATTAAAATCATTATGATACAGCCAATACCCCACAGCACGTCCGCGCTCACCCGTAAAATCACCCAATTTATCCCATTCTACCATGTACTCATTTCCAGAACTCGTACGATATGCATCATAAAGACCTTTCAAATAGTTCAACATATTCTCATCTGATTTCTTATGGTATCCGATCGCATTAAGACAATCATAATCCGTCGTTCCGCCCGCCGACGAAAAGGCTGTAAACAAACCTCCTCCCCAACCGTCACCATTTTTCTGACAAATAACACCTTGCATGTAGTCAACGCCAACCGCTCTTGCAAACAATTTTATAATTTTACCATCATTATTTGTGCACCAGATAGTACCATTATCGCCGCCATTGCCTTGCACCTTATTCTCTAGCCACATTCCAGTTGCTATATCAGTACCAGATATTGTCCAATCACCAATCGCTAAACTTGAATCAAAAATCTTTCCCGCTTTCACATTGCTACTTGTAAGAAATGGCGGGTTGGGATTACCGTCCGAATCCCTGATATGTTTCACACAAAATTTCATCGCATTAGCAATCACCTGAAGCTCCGCCGCTTCTTCCAATTTCGTCTCCAACTCTCCGCCGTTCACCGAAATATCTACCGCATAAGAACTCATCGGCATCATCACCATAGCTATTGTCATTATTATAGATAACGCTACTATGGAATAACTCTTAATTTTATTCACCACCAGCCCCCTTCACAGTATTCATATTTAAATCTATGGAGTAAGTTAGCTCGTCAATCAAGTCACCAATCCACCCATCTTCATCATAGTTAATAGCTTCCGAAATCCTCAAAAACGCATTCATCAAGTATCGTCCATCATTGATAAAACTATCATTAGCAATATACGCGCCATAAAGCGTCTGACAAATCTCTGATACCTCATACCACGAACCGCAATTATTTAATTCTATATCCGCAGATATATTGTCTCGCTCCGCATAATAATTATAAAAATCTGCAGCAGTATCTACTATATAAATATCCCCATTTTTCATCAATGCACTCGCGGCCGCTAAATTATTTTCCGCATTATATACATCATATATTGCTGCATAAAGCTCGGCTCCCTTTTTATAAATTTTCAAACGCTCAGCCACTATTCCCTTCAGCTTTGACAATTCAGAATCTAATTCCGATGCCCCTCTAATCGATTCAATATTCTCAATATTATCCAATAAAGTATTTAACGGCGCTACTAAATCTGCCATCGTATCACGCGAGCCACTCGACAATAAAGCACCATTATAACTCAACTCGCCATTATATATATGATAATAAACATCCTCTAAATACACCATCGCGTCGTGGTTAAGCTCTAGGACCTCTTTCACTTCACGCATTGGTGTACCACTCAAATTTTGAACTACAAATACACCCATCACCCCGCCTATTACTAAAACAACCGCTATCAGAACCCCCAGCGCCGCAGGCCATCGACGTTTCTTAACTTTCTGCGCCAGCACCACATCACTCACCCCCGAAGACACCATCGACTGAGGCTGCGCAAAACTTTGTGCATTACTCGGAAAACTATTATTCGCCCCTCCCCCTGCCAGATTTTGAACATCAGAAACTACCGGGTTGCTAGTCACATTGCCAGCCGCACCAACATTATCCACGCCACCGCTGGCGCCAAACTGCTGAAAAGACCCACCATTCTGACCTCCATCCATACCACCATTTTACCATAAAAATTTTAAAAACAAAACCGCAAAATCTTTACAAATACGCTTTCAGATATTTCCCCGTTGGTGTGTCGGCTTTCTTTGCCAAGTCTTCTGGCGTGCCCTCAGCACACACTATCCCGCCCTTCATTCCGCCTTCTGGTCCCATGTCAATTACCCAATCTGCCGACTTTATCACATGCAAATTATGTTCAATAATGATCATCGAATTACCGCCATCCACCAACTTATTCAAAATGGCAAGTAATCTCTTCACATCATCCGTATGCAGTCCTGTCGTCGGCTCATCCAAAATATACAAAGTCTTGCCCGTCGAACGCCGTGCTAGCTCCGTCGCAAGTTTAATTCTCTGCGCCTCGCCACCACTAAACGTCGTTGCTGGCTGTCCTAGCCTGATATACCCTAGTCCCACTTCTTGTATCGTTCTCAATTTCCCCACAATCGACGGCACATTCGCAAAAAACTCCACTGCCTCATCAATCGTCATATCTAGCACTTCCGAAATATCTTTGCCCTTATATTTTATCTCCAAAGCTTCGTGATTATATCGTTTTCCATGACACTTCGGACACGTCACGTATACATCCGGCAAAAAATGCATTTCAATTTTATTCACGCCATCACCTTGGCAATTTTCACAGCGTCCACCCTTCACGTTAAACGAAAATCTTCCCGCTTTGTATCCCCTCACTTCTGCCTCAGGCTGCGCCGCAAAAAGTTCTCGTATTGCATTGAATACTCCAGTATACGTCGCTGGGTTCGATCGCGGCGTTCGCCCAATCGGCGACTGATCTATCACAATCACTTTATTAATTTTATCAATTCCGTCAATTCGCTCATGCGTTCCAGACACCGTCTGCGCCCGATGCAGTCTCGCCAAAAGTTCATTCGCTAAAATATTATTCACTAGCGTTGACTTTCCACTACCAGACACGCCCGACACCACTGTCATCACCCCCAGCGGAAAATGCACGTCGATATTCTTCAAATTATTTTCTCGCGCACCAACCACTACTAGTTCATGACCTTTGCGTACTTTACGTCGTTTCTTCGGCACCGGTATTGTCATCTTACCAGACAAATACTGTCCAGTAATCGAATCTGGATTTGCCGCCACCTCAGCCGGTGTCCCCGCTGCTACCAACCGCCCACCGTTCACGCCCGCCCCTGGCCCAATATCTATAATATAATCCGACGCCCACATCGTGTCTTCATCGTGTTCCACCACCACTACCGTATTTTTTAAATCCCTCAGATGCTTCAACGTTGCAATCAACTTATCGTTGTCGCGCTGATGCAATCCAATCGACGGCTCATCTAGCACATAAAGCACCCCAGTAAGACCCGACCCAATCTGCGTTGCCAGCCGGATTCTCTGCGCTTCACCGCCAGACAGAGTATTCGCCGCCCGCCCTAGCTCCAAATATCCCAGCCCCACGTCCTGCATAAATTTCACTCGCTCGCGAATCTCTTTCAAAATCGGCTTCGCGATTAATTCCTCCGCCTCCGTAAATCCCAAATCTTGGTTCAAAACACTAAGTGTCGCATCCACATCCAGATTACACATATCTACAATATTTAGGTCATGCACCGTCACCGCCAGTACCGCCGGCTTCAATCTCGCCCCATGGCAAGTTTGACACTCATGCACACGCATAAATCTTTCAATATCGTGTTTCATAAATTCCGAAACTTTCGGATCATTATATCTACGCTCCAGAGTCGGAATCACACCTTCATACGTCGTTTCATATACCGTCCCGTCCGCGAATCTTCCGCTTCCACTAATTTTCATTTCGTACTTTTCATCCCCCGTACCATACAAAATCAAATGCCTCACTTCTTCCGAAAGCTCGCCAATCGGCGTATATATATTAAACCCATGTTTCACCCCCACCGCCGATAATCTCTTCAACCACCAAGAATCTTGTTGCACCCGGTTAAAAGGCCTTATCCCCCCCTCACTAATCGTTAAATTCTTATTAAATACCAACCCTGGGTCCACCTCCATCCGCGAACCTAGCCCAGTACAAGTCGGACAAGCTCCCTCTGGCGCATTAAAACTAAATAATCTCGGCGAAAGTTCCGGGATCAACTCTTCCGGATGATCTGGGCACGCATACCGTTGCGAATAAGTCAAAACTTCTGTATTTTCTGAAGTAATCCTATTTTCGCCCACCGCTGTCG
>Ga0310786_10008382_pt1 | contig 13276 bp, 12 predicted proteins | sample AusTroGonzalo_MG_FD_203881 | JGI IMG/M metagenome (GOLD analysis project Ga0310786, IMG submission 203881) | Bovine rumen microbial communities from tropical cattle in Woodstock, Queensland, Australia - Gonzalo_03 (v2) (version 2) | ecosystem: Host-associated > Mammals > Digestive system >... | reverse complement strand
GATGAGCTCTTTGGCGTACTCGCCATGGGATTTGTCCGCCTTTGGGTCAGGGTCATGGTATTGCATTATGTCATAGCGTATTCCGCTGCCAATGCATGTCTTCTTTATGCCGGGTACCTTGTCGGCCTCACGGTAAAGCTCCGTAAGGGCGGTCATGTCTGTGTCAAGGTTAGGGCAGACCTTTGGTGTCAGGCATGTGGGGCGCTTGCATCTGGCACATTTGGACTTGTCGCGCCCGCCGGTTCCGTACATATTGGCCGAAGGTCCTCCCAAGTCTGATACATATCCCTTGAAGTCCTCCATCTGGGTTATCTGCCGCAGCTCTTTCATTATACTTTCCTTGCTTCGGCTTACAATCTGTTTGCCCTGATGGGCTGATATGGTGCAGAACGAGCATCCTCCGTAACACCCGCGGTGTATGGTCACGGAGTGGCGTATCATTTCATATGCCGGGATGCGTTTGCCGTTGTAACGCGGGTGGGGCAGCCTGGTGTAGGGCAGGTCATATACCGCATCGAGTTCCCGTGTGGTCATGGGCGGATAGGGCGCGTTGACCACCATGTAGCGGTCTCCGACAGGCTGTATGATGCGATGCCCTATGATCATGTTTGACTCCTCCTCAATGATACGGAAGTTTGCAGCCTGGCTGCGCTTGTCTGCAAGGCATTGCTCATGTGAAGCCAGCATCATGTCCTGTCCGGTAATGCCGCCCGGTACACTGGCTGACAGGAATCCTATCTGCGGCTGGTTTATGATGTCGGCAGTACGTCCCTGAGCTATGGCATCGGCAATGGCTACGATTGGTTTCTCACCCATGCCGTAAATCAGGTAGTCGGCTCCGCTCAGTTCAAGTATGTTGGGCAGCAGTTTGTCCTGCCAGTAGTCATAATGGGTAAACCGTCTCAATGACGCTTCTATTCCTCCCAGGACTACAGGCACATCAGGGAACAGTTTCTTGAGGGCTTTTGTATAGACTATGGATGGGTATTCGGGGCGGCCCGTGTGACGGCCGTCGGGGGTGTATGCATCCTCAGAGCGCAGACGCTTGCCTGCGGTATAGCGGTTCACCATGGAGTCCATGGCTCCTGCCGATACTCCAAAAAACAGTCTGGGAGTGCCTAATTTCCTGAAATCACGCAGGTCATCCTGCCAGTTGGGCTGCGGTACTATGGCTACCTTGTAGCCGTGGGCTTCCAGCACACGTCCTATCACGGCACTGCCGAACGACGGATGGTCCACGTATGCGTCGCCGCTGAACAGGATTACGTCCAGCCGGTCCCAGCCCAGCCGTTCGCACTCCTTTTTTGTGGTAGGCAGCCACTGAGCCATAAGGCGGTTATTCGGCAGGTGCGGGTTCGGGATAAGATGCGTTCCACTGTTCATAGAGTGCAATCAGGTTCCTAAGCCCGAATGCCTTCATGTCACGATGGTAAATAACGTCTATGCACAGGTCCAGAAGCTGCTTGTCAGAGCCTTGCGGAGTGGTGAGCAGTGAACGGATGTTCAGCTTGAGCTTGTCTAATGACTGCTCGGTAACGATGCCGTTGCTGTCTATGAGTAACTGAAAAAGTGAAAACCTGCGTATGGTTGCCAGATTCTCATCCGACACGTTTATGCTGCGTGTCCCGGATTCGTTTGCCTGAATGTTATACATAGCTTTATCGTGTTATTTGTCTGTCAGATATCTTATGGCCGCTTTCATTATGCGGTCACGTTCCTTTTCCGATTCCACGCTTTCAAACGGGAATCCGAGTGTGAGTGTGCAGTAGGAACGTTCCTTATAGCCTATTCCTGCCGGCAGGCCGCTGTCAGGATATGTGAACTGGGTGGTTGCACGTCCTACGGGGCTTATCACGTCGGGCTTGATTACTCCGTAGTTGTCCTTAGTGGTTTGGCGCCTTATCTCCGTCTTGCTGCGCATGCCTTTGATACGGTTCTCATCGCCTGACGGCAGGGGACCTTCCCAACGGTAGTGGAGCACGTCGGCGGTAAACCTTTCATCGTCAAGTGTTGAAATCATATCCGCTCCCACGTATGAACCGCTTATGAGGATTGAACCTCCTCCGTCCAGATAGCTTCTGATCCTTTGCTGCATTACAGTGGGAAATGTGGAGTAGTCCTTGTTGCAGATGGTGTCCTGTAAGGAGCGTTTCTGGAGTCCCAGGATCAGGTCAACCATCTGATAGCGGGCCATGTCCGTCATACCGTCCTGCACCGACTCGCGGCTGCATGACACGAATGACCATCCGGCTTCTGCTATGGAACGTCCGTGTACCTGGGGATAGTCGAACGTGTTGCCTGCCAACAACGCGCCGTTAAGTGTGTCGTTGCCTATTCCCAGCGATACCTCCTCTTCGGAGTCTATCGAGTCCATGGAGAAAATGATCTGTGCTCCGCTCAGTATGGGTGAGCGCATATATTGTACGCCCGGGTCAGACAGTATGTCGAATCCACGGGTAGTATCGGTCAGTATGGTCTCCGGGCCGCTCAGACGCTGGAATCCGTTTACCACCAATACGGTACCCTTGCTGTCCGATGCAATACAGGCGGCAAGTGTTTCGGACGGCATGCTCTCTCCGCCGTCATTTACAGCCGTGACTTTGAACCTGTAGATACGGTCACGTTCCGGTGTCAGGCGGTAGCTGTCAATGCGTGTGAACGTTCCCTGGTCAAATCCGTTGTCGTCAATGGCAGTATAGACAATGTAACCGGTAGGTGCTGCGGTGGGCTCAAGCGTATCGGTAACCGCCTTCCATGCCAGTGACAGCGTGTTGCCGTCAGTGGTTTCTATGCTGAAATGATCCACAGGCAGTGGCTGTACCACATAGCTGCGGTCATGCATGAAACTTACGTATTTGAGAATGGATTTGTATATGGAGCGCGATGCCGTAAACCTGAAATTGGGGTTCAGGGCGTATGTCACGTCACGGAAATTCTGGTGGGAAAGCAGTTCCAGCAGCATGGAGAGCATCTGAGGCTCACGGCTCTCGCAGTAGTTCTTGTCCCAGATTCCGCGGTATATCCATTCGCGTCCTATGGCCGGCGGAAGGTCACGCTGCAGTCCCGTGAGAACCATGTCGGTCAGGTCACGGCTGATGTCGCGCGAATGCCCTTCTCCAAGAAGGCCTTTGTTGAATGAGGTGGTGCAGATGCCAAGTGAACCGTAAATGGAGTCTCCGTATGTATAGCCTGCATCGGTATGCAGTGCAAAATAGAGTTCCAGTGGAACACCAAGTCCTGGATTGGCTTCATTGAAAATGGAGCCACCCGACAGCCAGTTGGCCATATACGGTCGTGTCCATATATCTTCCCTGTAGTCATCAGTACCGTCATATTTGGAGAATACGCTGTCCGGCGCTCCTGCAAATCTGGTATAGTAACGTGCCCCCATGTTATAGCGCGGGGCTGTAAGTTCCAGTCCCTGGCGTGTTTCAACTGCCATGCCTCCTCCGAATCTTACCGCATCGGCGTTTACTGTGCCGCGCATGTTGCTGCTGTTATCAAGACTGACCATACCCTGCGGGCTCTGTCCCTTTTTGAAATGGAACGTGCCCAGGTAGACCCAAGTGCCGCCGCCCATCTGTTGGTTTACACGGAATGTGGTCGTACCGCCTGTATGGAACACTATGTATCGGGCGTCATCAACGCTTGTGGATTCCGTCTGGTAGGTTACGTAAACCGCATAGTCACCGTCTTCAGGTATGTCCGGAATCCACATGGCAGTTGACATGACCGTGCCACGGCCGTTTCCGGTCTGTGATGTGCGGCTGCTGACCTGCATACTGTCCGGAAGAATCCGGAGTGAGTCCTGGGAGTACCCTCCTGCATGTGTGGTAACCCATTTGCCGTCTTCACGGTAATCATCAGAACCGGATTTTACAATAACCCCTTCGGTCTGCCAGTCGCGTTCGCGGGCTGTATAGACCACAGCCCCTGCATTCTCCAGCATGGGAATCAGGTAGGGATATGCGAATGACTGGGTGAGCAGGTCTTCACGCGTGCAGTATAGCGGCGGGCGCTGCCATTCCCACAGGGTATCACCGTTGTCATAGTATAGGCCGTGGCTGGGTGTGACAGCCATGTGTATGTTGGAAAGCCCTTTCTGCGGGGTATGGACAAGGCTTTCATTCAATACCCAAGGCTTGCCTTTATACTCGGTGTCATTCCACAGATTGTCCTGATTGGTTTTCTTTCTGGCCCAGTTGGGTACAAGCCGTTCTATGGTCTTGCCATTGGTATATATCTGCAGACTGTAATTGCGTATGTCCTTGGGCAGTGACTGTCGCAGGTCGGAATAGATTGATTCAACAAGCTCCGGACGGAAACGCTGATAGCCGAAGTTCTGGTTCAGGTAGATGTTCAGCCTACGTCCGTTTATGTCCGTACGCTCCACTTTCAGGGTCTTGAGGTCAAGGTCTCCCTGGTATTGCTCAAAATGCTGTCTGACCCTGGAGCGTATTGTCGCACTGCCCGTCTGTGCGTGTATGCTGTGGACGGACAATATGACGGCCAGCGCCGCCAGAAGGGCTTTGGAGCGCCGGAGCATGTCAGAATGAAGGTTTAACGTTACTTCTTGAGTTTGACAAGCCGGTCAATCACATCACTCATGCTGGCCTGGAAGTCCTTTGTCAACTGCCTGTAGTACTGTTTGGAGTTGCCGGGCTCGGTGTGGCTTATGCGTGCTATGAAATCGTTGTCGATGCGGAGCAGATCGGCGATTATCTTATCGGCCTCCTCCTGATCGGTGCCGGGAACCAGTTCTTTATATACAAGACACTCGGTGAAAATGTCACCTATTACATAACTGATGTCTCTCTTTAGGTGTCTGCGACTTGCCATAATAGTTCTGCTAATGGTTATATAAGCAAAGATATGACAAACGGCCTGCAAATGCAAGCCGTCTGACGTTTATTTTTTAACTCTGGGCAGGGATGATGAAACTTATGGCTTGAGGTAAAATATCTATGTGGAAATCATTACCCTGAAGCATCTCTCCGTCAAGGCATAGCTCAATCAGCTTGTCGGAGTGGACATCGACGGTCTTTGACTGGCGATATATGAAACGTTTGCTTATCTTGGGGTCATCCAGATGTTTTCCTACTGTGTAAATCTTAAGCATACCCAGGAAACCCATCAGAGTTGTGGTCTTGCAGTATCCCACATCAATAAGTCCGTCGTCGTTTTTGGCGCGTGGAGAACAGAAGAACTCGCCGCCCACGTGGTTGTTGTTTGCAAGGGTGCACAGCAGCATGCGCTTGCCCGGATTCAGTTCCTCACCGTCGGCCTTGACCTGAATGCGGTTGAAACGGCCGCAGAATATAGCCTTGACTATTCCCCAGCGGTAAGGGTTCTTGTTGCCTTTACGGCTAAGCTTGTTGGCGGTCGATGCCACTACTGAGTCAAATCCGAAGTTGCATACGTTGATGGAGTAGCTGTTGCCGTTTATCCTGATAATGTCAATCTTGTGTGGAGTTCCGTTCACAAGGTCCTCAACGCTTAGGAAATCCTTTCCTTCATAATATTTGATGAAGTCATTGCCGCTGCCGTAAGCCAGTACGGCCAGATGTTTGTTCGGGGCTCCCACCATTCCGCTGGAAACTTCATTGATGGTGCCGTCACCACCGCAGGCAACAAAGCATGTCTCCTTATCGGGATTGTCTTTACAGTATTCCTTTACGAATTCCGTGGCGGTTTTCTCGGCTGTTGTCCTGTAGATATCAAAGTCTATCGGTTCGGAAAGTTTCTTGATGTCGGCCTCTATCTTAGCGGCATTCCCTGCCTTGCTGGGTTCGTCATTAATGATAAAACAATAATGCATATAGTCCTGAATCAGTTTTTTGTGAATAGTGCGGCAAATATAAATATTTTTTCACTTTCAGGTGATGAATATAGAGAGTTCTTGCATATCTTAGCGATACAAAATCAGTAAACGGTTATGAAAAAGTCATTGGCTGCATTTTTGGCCCTTTTCAGTCTGAGTCTGTCTGTACTTGCTGTCAAACCGCTTGAAACAAAAGGTTTTGATATTTTCAGTAACAGTATCAAGCTTGACATTGTGTCATTGGGTTATGTCTCTCCGCAGTTGGAGTGGGAGCATTTTACCGGCACCCGTTTTTCCTATGGCCTGTATGTCCAGGCCCATTTCATGAACAGAAGCACTTTTGTAAGGTCATATAACAATGAACAGCTTCCGTCCACGGTCAGGCTGGACGGGAAATACTATGACCTTGACTGGTCTTCACATCCGTCACAGTGGTACGCCGACGTAACAATGGACGGCAGGACCCATGAAGTAAAGTGGGACCGGAAATACGTGGGACTTATGTTCTGTCCTGAGGGCCGTTATTATTTCGGACGCAGGCCCGACAGGGGGTTCTATGGTGCCGCAAGGATGGATATGGGCGTTTTCAGGGAGACTTTCGTGGTCTCTGTAACCAGGATGTCGCTTGAGGAGGAAGATGAACTGTATCAGCAGAAAAAGGCTCAGGCACAGGCTGAAGGCAAGAATCCGGATTCTGTGGCAAAGACAGTCGAGGACCGGTGGAGAAAGGCCGGGACGGATAAAGGCGAGATAGACGTGGGGCTGGGTTTCGGATTCGGCTTGGGATTCAAGGGCTGGTTCAGGAAAAACTCACGATGGGGATTTGATGCAAACTGTTTCGTCAAATCAGACTGGAAACTGGGTGAAGACCAGGATAATTTCTGGGAATGGTTCTGGGGTGTGGGCCTGCCTGTTGACGGCAACATTTCAATTGTCTATCGTTTCTGACAAACAAATATGGTTTAAGTTTGTAAGGTTGCACAAATTTGCCGAAATTTGCGCAACCTTATTCATAATAGGCAATACTAACAAACAATATATACAGAATGAGTACTAAAAGCGCATTACAGATTGCACGCGCCGCTTATCAGCCTAAGCTCCCACAGGCTTTGCGCGGTGCATTGAAGGCTGTTGAGGGTGAGCCCACACAGTCAGTAGCAGACCAGGAGGAGGTTAAGAAGCTCTTCCCCAACACATACGGCATGCCGTATCTCAAGTTCGAGCCGGCCGATGGCGCTCCCGCCAAGAAATCCCTGAACGCAGGCGTAATCCTGTCTGGCGGTCAGGCTCCCGGCGGACATAATGTGATAGCCGGTCTGTTTGACGGACTCAAGAAACTGAATCCCGCCAACAAGCTGTACGGTTTCATCCTGGGCCCCGGCGGTCTGGTTGACCACAACTACATGGAGCTCACAGCCGACATCATTGACGAGTACCGCAACACCGGCGGTTTCGACATCATCGGTTCAGGCCGTACCAAACTGGAAAAGAAGGATCAGTTTGACAAGGGTCTGGAGATACTTAAGGCTCTTGACATCAAGGCTCTGGTTATCATCGGCGGTGATGATTCAAATACAAATGCCTGCGTTCTGGCCGAGTACTACAAGGCTATCGGCGCCGGTGTACAGGTTATCGGCTGCCCCAAGACCATTGACGGTGACCTCAAGAACTCTGAGATTGAGACCTCATTCGGTTTCGATACCGCTACAAAGGTCTATTCAGAGATTATAGGTAATATTGAGCGCGACTGCAACTCGGCACGCAAGTACTGGCATTTCATCAAGCTGATGGGCCGTTCAGCCAGCCACGTTACACTGGAGTGCGCCCTGCAGACCCAGCCCAACATCACCCTTATCGGTGAGGAGGTAGAGGCCAAGAACCAGACTCTTGATGACATTGTAACTTACATTGCCCAGGCTGTTGCCGACCGCGCCGCCCGCGGCCTGAACTTCGGTACCGTCCTGGTTCCCGAGGGCCTGATTGAGTTCATCCCCGCCATCAAGAAGCTCATTGCCGAGTTGAATGACGTTCTCGCCGCCAACCAGGCAGAGTTCGACATGATCCAGGCCGACAAGAAGATCCAGTACATAGTAAGCAAGCTCTCCAAGGAGAATGCCGCCATATTCAAGAGCCTGCCCGAAAGCGTAAGCCGTCAGCTGGCTCTGGAGCGTGACCCGCACGGAAACGTTCAGGTATCACTCATCGAGACCGAGCAGTTGCTTGCCGATATGGTTGGCGTCAAGCTGGCTGAGTGGAAGAAGGAAGGCAAGTATCTGGGCAAGTATGCCACACAGCACCATTTCTGCGGATATGAGGGCCGTTGCGCCGCTCCGTCAAACTTTGATGCCGATTACTGCTACAGCCTGGGTTACAACGCATCAATGCTGATCGCTGCCGGCAAGACCGGTTACATGTCATCAATCAAGAACACCGTCGCTCCTGCCGACCAGTGGATTGCCGGTGGTATTCCTATCACCATGATGATGAACATGGAGAAGCGTAACGGTGAGATGAAGCCGGTTATCCGCAAGGCCCTGGTTGAGCTTGACGGCGCTCCCTTCAAGGAGTTCATCAAGCATCGTGCAGAGTGGGCCCGTGAGACCTGCTTCGTGTATCCCGGTCCTATCCAGTATTTCGGTCCCACCGAAGTATGCGACCAACCTACCAAGACTCTTAAACTGGAGCACAAAAAGTGATTGGCTGCCATGTCTGCCGGTAAAGGCAAACATAAAAAGAAGAAAAGGGTTTCCGTTCCTAAAAAGAAAGGACGGAAGCCCTTTTATATTATGCCTGACTGGATGCATTGGCTGATTACCGCTGTACTGATAGCGGTGGTGTCCACAGGCGCTTACCTGTTTTTCCTCCGTCCCTATTTCTATAGATGGAAGCCTTGCCATGGCGCAAAGGAGTATGATGTTTGCCTGCCTACAGGGTATCTGTGCTATGGAATAGACGTGTCACATCATCAGGGTAAGATAGACTGGGGCAGGGTGGCGCTGTCATCGGCCGCAAACGGATATCCTATAAGGTTTGCCATAATGAAGGCTACCGAAGGAAGCACGTTCACGGATTCTGAATATCTGGACAATATCCGTCAAGCCCGTGATGCCGGGTTCGTGTGCGGCGTGTATCATTTTTATAATCCCGGGACATCGCCCGAAAAGCAGGCAGAGCACTATATCAATACCGTGAAACTCCAAAAGGGAGATTTTGTTCCTGTCGTGGACGTGGAACGCTCGGGACGCTCATCGGGAGACCTGCAGCGGGAACTGCTGGTGTTCCTCAAGGCGCTTGAAACGCATTATGGGGCAAAACCTGTCATATATGCATCCGCAAAATTCCGCAAGCGTCATCTGGACAATGCTGAGTTTGACAGCTATCCGTTCTGGGTGGCACACTATTACGTGTCGCGTCCGGATACCGACAAGTCCTGGCGTTTCTGGCAGTTTACAGACCGTGCCGGCGTTGAAGGCATAGGGGGAAATACTGATTTCAACGTATTCAGGGGCACTGAGGCCGATTTCAACTCTCTCCGCATCAAGTAATTTCATTTTTAGGGATTTTCCCCTCTTTTTTTAGGGATTTTCCGTGAACAGGGTACTATTACCGTATTATTTTTGCATTGGAAACAAACCATAAAAACTATACGGTTATGAAAAAGTCAGTATTGTTCATTGCATTGATGGCAGTCACAATGACAGCCGGTGCGCAGAGAAACGACTTGTACTCAACCGGTAAAAGCACCGGAACGTCTTCAGGTTCGTCAGCGTCACAGACCGCGGTCGTGACCCGTACCCCGTCATACACGGATCCGGCTCCTGTACAGCAGGCAGCACCGGTAGTGACGTCCACTCCCCAGATCATAGTTGACCGTGATCCTGATGAGTATAACCGCCGTTATACATACGGGACCAGTCAGATCCAGTATGAGGATGGTTCAATACTGGACGATGTTCCTACCATTTATATACATGACACCATTTACGTGCTTGATCCGGACGGGAACAGGTATGTGACAGACGGCACTTATGCCCAGGGTTATAACGATGCCGTTGAGGATTACTATCTGACACGTCGTCTGTACAGGTTCCGTCATTACAACCGTCCCTATTTCTCACTGTATGATGAGATACTTTGGGATATAGTATATTGGGACCGTTTCTTCGATGACCGTTACTGGTACTATTCACACACCTATTATTACGATCCCTGGGTCTATGATCCTTGGTACTTTAATTCCTGGTACTATGATCCCTGGTATTACGATTCCTGGTACTATGGCCACTATTACTACGGACCGTATTACTATTCCAACTATTATTATAATCCTTATTACACCCGTACAGTCTATGTGTCGGGTAGCGGTAGAGTGGAAAACTTTGCGGGCAACCGCAAGATCAACAGCGGCGGTTGGGATCGTAACCTGAGCCGCAGCACTACTGACAGGGTTGCAATATCCGGTTCCAGCAGTAGCCGTAGCGTAAGCAAATCCGGTGAAGTTGCATCAAGGTCAGTTAACGGTACTCCAGGCTCTTCATCAGGACGTAGCGTAGCTTCGGCTTCAAACCGTAGCGTAAGCAACGGCAGCTCAAGCTCCAGCCGCAGCGTGTCAGGCACTTCATCCAGCCGCAGCGTATCCGGCACTTCATCAAGCCGTAGCGTATCAGGTACCTCTTCCACCCGCAGCGTATCGCAGTCCGGCAGCAGTTCCTCTTCAGTAAGGAGTGTGGCTCCTGCCACTACAAGCCGCTCCAGTGCATCACGTTCGGTCAGCAATGAGACTACCAGGTCAACCCAGTCCGGTAATACATACGATCGTCCCAGCAGCACCAGTTCAACCCGCAGCGTAAGCAGCGGCAGCTCAAGCTCCAGCCGTAGCGTATCCGGTAACAGCGGTACTACACGCAGCGTAAGCGTGGGTACAAGTACAGGACGTAGTGTCAGCTCAGGAAGCACAAGCTCAGGCAGCACGAACTCAAGCCGCAGCGTGAGCAGCAGTTCTTCAAACCGTAGCGTGAGCAGCAGTTCAAGCTCAACCCGCAGCTCGGCTCCTGCCAATACAAGCAGCAGCTCAGTTTCACGCTCCAGTTCCGTAAGCAGTTCATCACGCAGCGTGAGCAGTTCCAGCTCAACCCGCAGCTCAAGTTCCATCAGCTACAGCTCAGGCTCCAGCGATTTCGGTTCCAGCAGCTTCAGCTCAGGAGGCTCCAGCAGCTCCGGCAGTTACAGTTCCGGTGGTGGTGGCGGTGGTGGTTCACACGCAGCGGGAGGAAGCTCTTCACGCAGATAATCAGCCTGATGGGATGATAATCCAGTCCATCAATAGGGAGATTATAACCAGTTAAGAAACTCATTAAAAATTAAGTATATGAAAACCAATAAGTTAACAATATCAGTCATTGCAATGTCAATCTCTTTGGCAGTGAGTGCCCAGACCACTTTCGATGCAGCCAAGCTGTATGAGGAGGAACTGAACGGAACAGCCCGATACGTGGGTATGGGTGGAGCCATGAGCGCACTTGGCAGTGACGCTTCGGTAATCAGCCATAATCCTGCCGGAATAGGCACATACCGTAACAGTGACATCAACATGTCATTATCGTTCTTCGGGTCTTCGGTTAATACAGATCCTCTTGTAACCAGTTCCCATCAGGGTTCTTCCAATGGCAGGTCATTCTATTCGCATAATTCCAAGTCGGATATCAACATGGCTCTTGATAATTTCTCGGCTGTTTTTTCCGGTTCAGAGTCAGGTGACAACTATGTGAACTTCGGCATTTCATACCGTAAGCTGCAGAATATGGACCGTGACCTGGATTACATAGACGCATTCCTGGATGCCGACGGATATGAGGTGTGGCGTGAGTACAAGGACCATCAGCGCAACAAGATACACTCCTTTGACTTCAACCTGTCATGCAATCTTTCAGATCTGGTATATCTTGGATGGACAGTAGGACTTCTTTCCACCAATACTTGGTCAGAGGGCTATTTCTATGACTATTATGGCAAGGGAATGCATCCTGATTATCCTAATGGTCTGGATTATACCGTTGCTGACAAGATGAATACCTCCGAAGGTTCCGGTTGGAACATGGCTTTCGGTGTGATATTACGCCCCGTATCGCCTCTGCGTCTGGGCGTGGCGTTGAAGACTCCCACCATGTACAGGCAGACCTTAAAGTATGCGGATTATCTGTATGCGTTTGAGGGAACACAATTTGCCAATGACCTGGGCAATGTGGACAAGTTCAGCAACTCAGTCGATTACAAGTTCTCTTCTCCCTGGTCTCTCAACCTGAGTGCAGGAGTCACTTTTGGACAGACCGCCATAGGAGCTGAATTTGAGAAGCATTTCACCCAGCGTTCTTCTCTCTCGATAGGTAATACCAAGATGGAAAGCCAGGGTGCCATAGACTTCAATGACTATTCTACGTTCAAGATAGGAATTGAGCAGAACATAAGCAACCTGTCACTTCGTGCCGGTTACAACTACATAGAGCCTATGTTCAAGAACAATGCCGCTCCGTTCCTGGGTGACTCTGAGTTCAATGCCGGAAAACCCGGAGAGATGGGACGTACCGATTTCCAGGTGGACCGTCTGGGTAAGACTCAGTACTTTACCGGCGGCATAGGCTACTGCTCAGCTCCCGACGGTGACGGTACCCAGTTCTATGTTGACCTGGCATACATGCACGGATTAAGAAACAGTACCGTGAATGTGAACGAGTATGTTGAGGATGTTGACGTGAAATATAATTATAAGACAGACAAGATCCTGCTTACAGTAGGATGGAGCTTTTAATTTGAGATGATAGTTGTTTGGGTTCCGGTTGGCTTTGGTGGCCAGCCGGAATTTTTGTTTGTCAGAATTTTCCCAGAATACGGTCCATGACCCAGTTGGTAGGTGTGGCGCTTATGCCGTCACATGTGCATACTGACTTGCCGTTCAGGTGGTCAACCACTGCCTGCACCAGCGGAAACTGCACGTGTTCCGGATTGGGTATGTCAAACTCGTGACGGCCCTGGCTGTCATGCAAAGCTATAGGCTGGAAGGTGAATATGGAGAAACAGATCATGCCTTGGTCGCCAATAAGCTCAATGCGGTCCTCCTTGGCGGATTCATCGGCCACAAAGCACCATGAGCCGGAGCCAACCAGACCGTTCTCGAACTTGAAGCATGCGCTTACAGTGTCCTCGGCCTGATACAGACCTGCGCGGTTGCTGCACAGACCGTAGGCGTCGATTATGCATCCGCACAGTTCCTGCACCATGTCTATCTGGTGAGGGGCCAGGTCATAGAAATATCCGCCTCCCGATATGTCGGGGATGACACGCCAAGGAAGGTTGGTGCTGTTGTAATCCAACTCCTTGGGGGGCTGGGCAAAGCGTATCTGAACGTTTATGAGTTTACCTATTTGAGGTATGAGTTCCTTTACTTTAAGGAAGTAGGGC
>Ga0310786_10008381_pt1 | contig 13276 bp, 4 predicted proteins | sample AusTroGonzalo_MG_FD_203881 | JGI IMG/M metagenome (GOLD analysis project Ga0310786, IMG submission 203881) | Bovine rumen microbial communities from tropical cattle in Woodstock, Queensland, Australia - Gonzalo_03 (v2) (version 2) | ecosystem: Host-associated > Mammals > Digestive system >... | reverse complement strand
AGGCAGTGCACCTGGCGCATTTTGCCATCCTTGTTTTTGCAGGTTTTTTGCTTCTTTCCGAGCAGCCTTGCTGGCTTTCTCGCTCAATTCTGTCTTCGAGAGTTTTAGGTTTGCCTTTCTTTCCTTGATTTGTTCTTGACTGAGTTGTGCATAACTCATAGTGGCGCCTGTTAATAGGAAAAGGCTCATGATAAAGAATATCTTTTTCATATTCGTAAAAAATAGTTGCCTATAGCCTCCCAAATTTGGCTGTTAGTAATAGATTTGTGATAAAACAAAAGACGTGGGAGCGCTTACGGTGTTCGTCAATCCAACTTGTGGGTTTTCATTATTTCATGTGAATAATCTATTTACCGAGAGTCACAAGCGAAAGATGACGTTCGCGTACGTCTTGTTTCAATCGGCTGTTCTAATAAGTTAACCGAGTTTGTTGCAAATTAAGGACTTTTTTTATTAATAACCAAACAAAAGGGATTTTTTTTAAAGAAAATGTCAGAAAACGAGGGAAGTTGATGCCTTTTGTATGGGGAAAAGGAGAAGTTGCCGTAAAATAGGTGTTACTTTTATCTTGTCAATGAGAACTTCATGCTGACACCAAAATCGGCATTGGTGGTGGGGTAGGAGGATTGGGAGACGAGTGGCACGTTACGTTGCCAATCGAGGTATCCTGAGAGGGTGAGGAGGCGGCTGAACGTGTAGTTGGCTGAGAGCTTCAGCGTGTAACCCGTTGAACCACCAGTGGCAGTCGTGATGGCTGTCTGGATGTTGCGATTGAGGGCGTTCTGCATCCTGTATTGGAAGTTGACGTTCATGTTGAGGTCGTGACTCACCGTGTTGCGTGTGTTACGCGAGTTGGTGTTCGTCTGAGGCTCATCCTTCTTGTTCTTCGACTTAGACTTCGACTTTGATTTCCTGCCCTCGTTGCTCTGGATGGACTTGGCACCAAAGAGGTTGAGGTCTTTGACCTTATAGCTCATGGTGAGGGAGATGTCGTCGGAGAAGTTCTCCGTGAGGGCGACACTGGTCATAGAGAGGTTGAGGGTACGCACCTTGTTGAAGTCGAGTTTAGCCGTGAGGTCGTTGTTGAAGGTCATGCTGATACCGATGAGCGGCGAGAAGGACTCGTTGATGCTGACGGTGGAGACATTGTACATGGATGATGGGATGGGGTTGCCAGTGGTGACATCCTTGATGAAGCCCCAGTCGTTCATGTATTCCATGAAGTTCGAGTAGGAGTTATAGGCTCCGACAGAATAGACGCTCTTGTAGGTGTGGTTGATGTTGAAGCTCTTGAAATGGTCAGCCAACCAAGGAGAGATCTTCGTGAGTCCGCTGTAGGAGAAGCTCCAGTTCGGCATCAGTCGGGAGATGGCAGGGAAGATGTCGAGTGGTGTGGAGAGGGCATTTCCTCCGCAGTAGGCAGAGAGGAAGGCTGGCACCATCACGTCGGCAGAATAGATTTCCACCCCACCATTGGCTGGGTCGTAAGGCTTTCCAGCCCATTCGCTGCCCGCCCGATCTGGGTATTTCGTGTTGGCATATTTGGCTTCCAGGCGGCTTTGGATGATGGGCAGGTTCTTGAGGAACTTGTCAAAGTGCTTCGAGTGGTAGTTGTTGTTGATGCTACCCCTTGACTCGAAGGCTGAACCAAACGAGATGACTGTCTGGGAGAACGAACCGCTTTGGGTGGCAGGCATGCCTTCGTACATGAACTGGATGCTGCGCGACTTGTTGATGGTGCGCGTGGCTGTGAGGTCAATCTTGAAGTCCTTGATAGGTTCCAAAGTAGCTCTCAGCTGCAGGTCTTCCATCGTAGCCGTTGTGGCAGGGGTGGTGATGTTGGAGTCGTTCTGCATGAGCCATCCATGACGGGCTGCCTTGTTAATATAGTCATCGTCCACAGCACCCAGGGCGAATGGAATGCCTGGGGAGAGAAGACCACTGATACGCTTCTGACCGAAGGCGTCACCCACCTCTGTACGGAAACCTGGCAGGGTGAGGGCGTAGGTGTTGCGATAGGAGATGCTGGCATTACGCAGCATCATGAGTCCACGTGCGAAGACTTGTGAGGTTCTGTACCAAGAGAGGTCGTCGAGTGGACGTTTTGTCACCACGCTGATCTTGATAGGAATGGTGTCTTGGTTCTTCACCTTGATGGTGTTGGCATCCACCTTTTTGTATTTCAGCTTGTAGGTCTTGCCTTCAGCTGTTGTGGCACGCACGATGAGACGCTTGGAGTTTTGACCATGCTTGACCTCCGTGCTGGTCGAGTCGTTGAGGGTCACTTCCTTTGTGAAGCTCTTGGACTTCTTGGTGTCGGTCTCTGCGTTCTTATTGTTCTTGGCTGTGGTCTTCTTGGCATCCTTGCTGTCAGCCTCCGCGTCTGCCTCTGCATCGTCACTCTTGTTCCTGGCAGTCGTACGCGCATTTTGGGTCGCTGTCCGACGTGTCGTGTTGTTGTTTTTCTTCGTGCTGCCAGAGAGTCGTTTCTCAGCATCAGCCAAGAACTTCCACTTCTTGTAGAGTGTGTCGAAGTTCAAGCGACCATTGATGTTGACAGTACGTTGGGTGCTGGCAGTATTGCCGAGCGAAGTACCGTCCTCCAGTTCTGTACCACGTGTCCAGTTGTAGTTGGCGTTATAAGTACCATCGGCTGTAATCCAGTCGAAGATTGGAATCTTATTGATAGGCACCTGATAAGAGCCGTTGAAGGTGCTGCGATAGGTGAGTGGACGTCCGAAGGAAGCGAGGCTTCGCTTGACAGAGTCTTTCCACACGGCGTACTCATCAGGGTAGAGGTGCTTGTTCACAATAACGTGTGGCTCCTCAATCTCAGCATGGGTGGAAGAAGTCCACGACATCTTGAGGGCCTTGAAGATGTCCCACTTGACAGTTAGGTCACGATTCCACAAGATCTGATCGGAGAAGATGACAGGCATCTTGGTGCCAGCATCGATGTCACGTTCCTGGAATTCGTAGTAGCTACGTGTGAGGTCGGTGTTGAACGAGAGACTTTGTGGCAGCCATTGCAGGTTCTGAGCCTTCACGATGTCGAGCCACTTCGACTTGCTCTTCAGATTCTTGAATGGTTCCAGGGGCTTGTACTTGGGTGCGTAGTTGTAGCCAAGGTTGAGACGCCAGTTCTCCTCGTTCTCATAGACGGTGGTCTCACCCGTCTTGTAGCGTTGGCTATAGCTGTAGCTGAAGGTGAAGTTGGCTGGGTCGTATGGCATAGGCTTGCGGCTCTGCACGTTCGATTTCCAGTTACTCAGCGACAGGTTCTTGTTCTTCACGATTGACTCTGTGAGATTGCTGAGGGAGTCACGTGCAGCCTTGTTCTCACACTCGTCGAGGGCATCCTTCAGGAGCATGTCGGTGTCGAACGGATTGTACTTGGGCGAGAGCTTCTGCCAAGAGTAAGAGTAGTACAACGGGAGGTTCATCTTCCACTTTTCAGGGAAGAACTTGCCCAGTTCCAGCTGTGTAGTGATGCTCCACTCGTAAAGGTTATCGATGCGACGTTGGTTCACCTTCTCCTCAAGACCTCCAAAACCAGCTGTCTCCACATGACCTGTCATGTTCACAGAACCGAGGTCGGACATCTGCACATTGAGGTTACCCTGTGCTGCCCAACCACCTTCGTCCGTGAGGTCTTGCATACGGAGTTCGTTCACCCACACTTCCACATTGCCTGTACGACGGCCGTTGTTGCGCACACCAATCATCATGGTCTTCACCTCGCCCAACGATGGGTTACCGATGACGCTCACCTTGTTGTTCGGACGGTTGTCGTCATAGGCGGAGTAAACCTGTGTGTAGCTGGCTGAGCCGTTGGCCTTTGCCTTGTTGCGCTCGTGCTTGAGGTTGGTAAGGGTGCTGAAGTCGATGTCCAGCATGTTCTCCTCAGGCCATACAGCCTTACAACCTTGGGCGGTGTAGGTGTCGTAATGACCGGCAGGCGTCAGTTTGAGTGGTATCTCGTATTCGTAGTAGTTGCTCTTGTAGTCGCTACCCAATCTGATGAAGAGGCTCATCTGGTTGTCTTGCAGTTCTGTGTCGCCCTCCATCGCATTGGCGTGAACAAACATCTGCAGGTGCTTGTAGTTGCGGAAGTCCATATTCATGGTCTTATATACGGCACGTGCATCGCCAGAAGCAAGGTTTTCCACTGTGAGTGCCAAAGCCTGTTCGTTCTGTTGTGAGAGTTGGGGCTGTTGGGGGTCAAGCACACGGGTGATGCCTGGAGGCAGCACGTAGTTGACAGGAGCCTTGTCGTTGTTCTCCTCGATGTTGACAGCTGAAGGCACGATGCTTCCGCTCACACTGGGCTTCTCACCTGTGTAGAGGGTCTGGGTGTAGTTGCGCCATTCACCTTCCACCAGATCGAGGTTGGCCAGACGCACTACAATGGGCTCTTCGAAGCCTGTCATGTAGAGACGCATGAAGCGGATGCTGGAGAAGTCGCTGATGGTACCCTCCTTGCTGTCATATTCCTCTACAGGGATACGGAACTGATACCAAGTGGCATTCTCCTTCTTTCCATTGCGCAGTCCGACGGTGGTCTCACGCGAATCGACGATGAAGTTGCGACCCACAATCATGTCCTGCGGACGGAGGCTGACGTGGTACTCATAGAAGTTCTCGTACTCGTTCATTGTGTAGTCAGAGTTCACATCCTCGGCATCAGGTGTGCTCTTGTAGGCAGTCGAATAACGCTCTCCCGATCCACTGCTGTTGGGCGAGTTGCCTTCAGGAGAGTTGATGTACTTGTATCGGTCGAGGATGGATGTGCGTGCTGCATCGAAGTCGCTGCCTCTGAAGTAATGGTAGTCGTCACCTGCAGGGTCTTCGAAGATGGAGTCATAGACGGCTGTGCTCACCTTGCTCTTGATGGCATTGAGGTAGTCGGAATAGATGCCGAAGGTGCGCTCGTCAGCGTCAGCGAGACCGTTCAAACCGATATCCTGCTTAGGACGGGCACCACTCTCGTTGGAGAACGAATAGACCACAGACTTCTCGCTGGGCACTCGTCCCCAGAGCGTTTCCACATAGGTGGAGGCAGAGCTGACAGGCATACCACTCTCGTAGGATTTCTTTCCGTCCTTCAGCACATCCTCACTGATGTCACCCAAGTTGAAATAGAGGTCACCACCATAGCGACGGTCATCTTTTGTATAAATGAACGGGTCGAGCATCCAGAACTCGATGTACTGGATGTTGCTGGCCTCGAAGTCGCTCATGTCGATTTTCCTCATCATACCTCCCCAACGCTTCTTGGGGTCGTTCAGGTGACCTTTCTCGTCCACATCCGTGTCCAGGTTGTAAGGACCACGCTCGTTGGGGTAGTAGGCCAAGTTGAGGATATCCAGTGTGTTGCTTTCACCTGAGTTGGTGTCACGGTTCGGATAGACCTCGCGGATATAGACCTCACGTGCATAGTGGTTGGACAGCTGCTCAACGTCGCTCTTGATGTGGCTGGGGGTCAGCGAAGAGGAACGACGGGTGAAGAGCGGGTCGATGTTGTACCACGCCAGACGGGCACGGTTGTAACCATATTTCACATCGTTGGTCAGTTTACCATATTCCAGATGGGATGGGGTGGAGGCCAGCATCCATTCCTTTGGATTGCTCGTGTCGTGTGGTCTTTTGGTGCTCTCAAAGTCATCGAGATAGGAAGCGTTGCCCTGCGTGTCTTTGGCAGTACCAGCCTTGAGTTGGGCATATTCACCTGTGAAGGAGATGGTGGAAGGTGCGCTGAGGTTGAGGAGTGGCAACTTGTCCAGCATATTGGTGAGCCATTGTGAGTTCTGTTTCCAATTGATATGGAAGCCCCACAACATGTTGTTCAGCGGCTCACTGCCCATAGCGACTTTCGAGGTGATGGGCTTCTCTGTCACTTTCATGAACGTACCACCGATATTGAAGTTTTTGGAGAAGTCATAATCCCAGTTCACACCCAACATCGTCTTGCGCATGTAGGAGAAAGCATCATGATTCTCCACACTGACGTTGACGTTGGTGCCTGCATCGATGATGCTCTGATTGATGATTCTCACGATGCCGCTGGAGTAGTCCACACTATAGTCAGTGCCTTCAGTCAGTGTCACACCACCTGCTGTCACCACTACAGAGCCAGGAGTGATACCTGCCCCGATCATGATTTCGCTGCCGCTGGTGGCCTTGTATTCACCCGTCAGCGTGAACTTGTTCTTCTCTGCGATCTGCTTCGCCACCGTCTTGGTGGAGTCATAGAGTTCATCGTAGCAGTACTTGTCAGCCAAGTCATCATTGCCGAGTTTCTTGCGCAGCCAATCACCAAAAGGCTCTGCCACAGGGAAGATGACATGACCTGTCTGGGACAGGATGGTGTAGCCCTCGATGTAGTCGAAGCGGCCATTCGGATTGGTCTTTTGGTTGTCATCCAGTCGGTCGAGATTCAGCATCTTCAACAGGGTCGTCTGCTTGAACGGCTCTTCAGGGATGTAGCTCAGCTTCACACCCGTCGTGTCGCTCAGGTATTTGATGTCCATCTTGAACTTCTCTCGCTGCACCGACATGGCCTTCAGGCTATAGACGTTCTTCATCATCAAGTCCCAGTTGGCGATGCGAGGCGAGCCAGACGTGTTCTTCAACAGCTTCACGAACAGTGCCTTGTCGTTGTCCTTCTGGTCAGCAGAGAACTCACCCACCTGATAGGTCTGTCCATTGTAGGTGTATTCGTATGCCACCGCCAGCACCTGATTGGGCTGAAGGGCGGTCTTCAGGCTGATATAGCCCAAATGCTTGTTCAGCGAATATTCGGAGGTAGGAAGCAGACGTGCATTCTCCACCTTCTCATATTCGATACCACCCGTCATCACAGGGTCGAGCGTCGTACTCGTCTGATCCATATTGCGGGCATCAACGTAGGTGCCCACCATGTTGCCATACAGTTTGTTGCTCTCGTTGCTGGGGATGTCCAGTCGGGCACCAGCCCACTTGGTGTTGGCGATTTTGATGCCTTCCGCCAAATCCACCAGACCCACGATGTTGCGTGTATTGGTTGTCTGTCCACTCGTGTTGGTCACCCACACCTCAATGCGGTTGATGGTCACACCACTGGTGATGTTGGGTAGGGTGGAGCAAGCCTTGTCGTAGTTGTCGTGGAAGTAATGCGCCAAGAAGAAGTGGCGGTTCTCATCGTAGTCGTATGCCTGGATGTCATACGTGTTCAGCTGGTTACCTCCCCTGCTGCCCACATTGGTCGATTGGGTCTTCTTCTGACTCGCCACCATTTGCAATCTCAAGCGTCCGAACTGCAAGTCTGTCCTGATACCAAACAGCACACTCGAACCCCTGATGAGGCTCGAGTTGGTGGGGAAGGAGACATTACCTGCTTCCACCAGTTTCACGATGTCGTCTTCCTTGCCTTGATAACTCAGTTTCAGGTTCTTGGCATCGATGTCGAAGGTTGCTTCCGTGTCGTAGTTGATGTTGAAATTCATTCGGTCGCCCACCTTCGCATCCACATGCATGTTGATTTTCTCGTCGAAGTCAAACTGCCTCGTCACACGGTTGCGCTCCGACAGGGATGGATTGTCGATGAACTTGTAGTTGTAGCCAAACTTCATCTCCGCACTACCTCGTGTGTTGATCTGTACACCGCCAGGACCGAAAATCTTCTCCGCAGGACCCAAGTCGAAGTGCATATTGGCGAAGTCGAACTTTTCCTTGCCCTTCATCGTGAACAATGAGTCGTTCCTCACTTTGAAATAGTCCTTGAACGACTTCTGTTCCGACCACAACATATATTCCTCAGGTGTCATCAACCAGGGCTGGCTCAGGAAGTTGTCACCCAACTTCGTGCCCACCTTGTATAAGCCTGATTTCTCGTCATATACGGCTGTGTCAGCCTTCAAGTTGTCTGGGTCTTGCAAGTCCAAAGAATACGTCTCTCCATGCAAATCTGTGGGGTAATCCGTCTTCTTCACCTTGATGGTGTCACCTGCTGCTGCTTCCTGGCTGGAAGCCTTCCCCTGCTCAGACACCACACGTGATGACGAGAATAAAGAACTATTGCTCACTTCTGCAATAGCACTTATGCTCGTCATTACCAGTAAGATATATAATATATTTCGAAGTGTCTGCTTCAAGTTTCTACGTCTATATTTTGAGGAAATAATCCTCTTTCTTACATACTTCTATCAATAGAAACGTAGAAATCCCTACATTATTGTATTTATAGGGCAGAAAATGCAAGACAAGCCGTCAATTTTTGTTGCTCATCAGAACTCAAAGCCGAGGTTGAGGTAGAGAAAGACCTTCTTGGTTTCGTTCGAATAGCCCATGGTGGCACCTAACGGACCGACGACGGTGTTGTAGTAGTAGGCAAGTTGACCACCCAGCATCGTTTTGTGCTCGAACACGTGCTTCAGCTCCTCGTCATGCTGAGCAGCAGCCAACCTCAAGAGGATGTAGTGGTTGGTGAAAAGCCGCTCTTGTGCCTGTATTTGCAAGGCAAGGAAGTGCCTGTCGGTATATTCGAGGTTGCCCACCCCCGCAAAAGGCATCTGCTGCTCCACATAGTGTCCGAACCATTCCCCTCCGATGGTGTTGCTATAGATGACGGGAATCTCCGCTCCGAAGAGGCACCTGCCATAGAGCAGAGGTTGCAGGGTGAATCGCTTGCTGAAGGGGATGGAGGTGCGCCAGTTGGCATTGATATCGCTCACGCCCGCCTTCTTGCTCATCTTGGCAAAGTTGTCGGTCACGTAGGCATATTCCAGTTTGAAACGTGAACCAATCGTGGGGAAGTTCCAGTTGTCCTCCGAATTATATTTGACCAGTGCACGATAGCTGATATAGTGGTCGTTATCCAGTTTGATGGGTTTGGTGCCTGTGGTCAGGATGTTGCCGAGGAAGTGGATGTAGTCCCACCGGAGGGTGGCTTGCAGGTTGAAGTTGCGCACGTTGAAGTTGAAAGGCGTCAAGTTCGTCTGGTGCTGGTTGTACTTGAAACTGTGGTCACGGTCCCCTTCTTGGTAGATGTCCATGTCGTTGTGACGATAGACATAGGAGATGCTGGGACGCGTGAAACTGCGTGGGTGGAAGGTCAGTTCAGCCTTTCCCATGATGCGCTTACCCAGACGGAGCGTCACATCCACATCGACGGGGATGGAGGTGCGGAGCGGATGGTCGGCATTGACCTGCAGCGCCACAATCTCTTCTGTGTCGAAGCGTCCACCCAGATTCACCTGACTGGTCTTTTTGTTGCCGGCAGTGAAGACGAGCGTGTACCCGTCCTCCTCGGGGATGGAACGTGTATCGACTGTTTGGTAGAAGAGGTCCACACGCATGGAAGTGGCAATCTCCTCCTCCTGATGCGAGTCGATGCTGTCGTATCGGCTCAGGTGGAATTTGGAACGGATGAAATGCTCGTCATGAGATGTAATGTTCTCAAAGATAAAACCTTTCACCTTCACCTTCTCTGTCAGCACCGACGCATTCTTTGGAGTGTGGATCTTCGGTCGGTAATCATCTTTGATGCCGATGCGCTGTTTCAGGGCGATGAGTTCGTCCCAGTGCTTCATGGCTTCATCCTCACCCCGTTGGATGAGTTCGTTGATGGCATTGTCGGTGAAGCTGGCGGCATTAAATCCCTCCGTGTTCACACGGATAGGCACATCGGTGATGGCCAGATTCTCGTCATATTTATTCTTACAGTTCACATCAATGATCTGGCTTAGGATGCTGATCGTGTGTCCCAAATCTTCACTCGTCTTGGGCGCACCCTGCACCGTCACACCAATGATGATGTCGGCACCCATCTCACGGGCGATGTCGGCAGGGTAGTTGTTTCTCAAACCACCATCCACCAGCACCTTGTCGCCGATGCGCACAGGTGAGAAGGCCGCAGGAATCGCCATCGATGCCCGCATTGCCTTGGGCAGAACACCCGAATGGAAATCATATTCCGTGTTGTCGATGATGTCCGTCGCCACACATGCAAAGGGGATGGGGAGCTTGTTGAAATCCAGCGAGTCGGTATAACCCAGGCAGAGTTTCTGAAACAGCTGTGCCAGGTTCTTGCCCTTGATGAGACCACCGTCATTCTCGTTGCTCTTCCCCAACGTGAATCCCCTTGAGAAAGCATAGGTGTTCTGCTTCTCACGGTCACGCAGACTCTGCTGACTCATGTCCTCACGGTCGGAGAGGGTATAGTTCCAGTCGATGGTGCGCACCAGCGAATCGAGAATGTTGGCATTGTATCCAATCGAATACAATCCACCTACGATACTGCCCATGCTGGTACCCGTGACAATATCCACGGGGATGCCCGCTTGTTCAATCACTTTCAGCGCTCCGATATGCGCCATACCCTTGGCACCACCGCCGCTCAGCACCACCGCCACCTTCTTCCTGTCAGGCTCGTCATCCTGGCACCACACGCTGGTTGCCATCCAACACATCACAATCAATAATAATATCTTTTTCATATTCTCCTTTTTGTGGGGACAAAGTTACGATTAAGCGAGCACAATACAAAGAAAAAAGGATTTTTTTTACTTTTATTGTCGAGCGATAGTAACTTCGAGCGCAGCTCAACAGTAGTGAAAGCCGAACACAATACAAAACAAAATAAAAAGAAAAAGTTGGGTAAAATTTGCACAAGTGGAGAAAGATGTGTACCTTTGCCAACGAAACTTAAATCGAACATATTTATTAACAATCTAACACTAATAACAAATGAAAAGACATTTCTCTTGGATGATGGCCGCCATCCTTCTCTGCGGCAGTGTATTTACAGCATGTTCTAACGATGACGACAAATCTTCCTCTTCTGAGGAGAAAAAGGGTGGTGCAGATCGTCAGGAGTTCGTTGCCCACACGCGTGCCAACCTGAAGGAACTGGCCGAGAACCTGAACTTCTCGTCGTGGAGAGTAGCCAACTTCATCAACAACGACTTCAACGCGAACGTGCTCGCCAATCCAGAGTTCGACAAGACCGTCTCGACGCTGTTCCGTCAGGAGGTCAGGAATTCCATCAAGTTCGTGGAGGAAGGCAGTGAGCTGGAAAAGATGGGCTATCTGATGTATGCCGTCGTCGATTTGACGGAGTTCAATTACAGCTTCACGATGAACGAAGAGGGTACAGGTTTCGACGTGGAGCCTGCCGAGGATTTCAGACTGGTTGTCAAGCCCACGATGAAGCCGAGACCTGAGGGTGTGGAGAGACCCGATGGCGAGGAAAGGCCTGAAAGACCCGAGGGTGCTCCGAGAGGTGACAGATATGAATGCCTGATACTGAAGGCTTCCGGCTCATCCAATGATATGATTGCAAAGCGGATGTCCACCGACCAACTCGCGGTCATCGTGCGCGTTCCAAATACCTTTGACTTCACCATTGGCGCGCTGGCGGAGGACGGAACGGTTGACGCCGATTTCACCGGCACGTTCAAGACCGTTTATGAGAGCCGCGTCGGCTCTTCATTCATCGACATTCACACCGACGCATGGAACATCAGCGGCACGCTGCAGTCGAGTATTGAACGCCCGAAACGCAGTGAAAGTGCCGAAGAAGGTGAAGGTCCAAAAGGTCCTGGAGCATCTGGCGTCGGTCCGAAGGATGATGCCACCACCCTCTCTTTCGCCATCGGCCAAGATCCTAAAACCCATGAGGCAGGTTTGAAGCTGGGCTTCATCCACAACGGCAAGAACATCCTCAAGCTGCGCGGCGTGATGGAGAACACGAACGGAGCGACCGACTATTCTTCGTTCACCAGTGACATGAGCATCGCCGAGGCATTCACCGCCATCATGGCCGGCAACAACCTGAAGGAAGGCACCATCACCATGCTCGACGACCTGACCACCACTATCAAGGTCACCGACTGCCAGAAGGTGGTGCAGCTGCAGAACGCCATGGCAAGAGCTCGCCGCAACTATGCCGACGAAGCAACCATCGACAGCTACACCCAGCAGCTGAACGAGCTTGTCAGCAGCTCCATGACCTGCAAGGGTGTGAGCCAGACCATCCCGATGAAGTTGCAGACCACCAAGTTCGGTATTGACTACTGGGCTATGCCTGCCCTGAAATTCTCTGACGAGACCGAATACGTGGCTCTCACCGACATGCTCGATCAGGAGAGCGTCGCCTATATGGCCAACATCGTGGACCACGCCGTCGAGCCCATGCAGCAGAGCATCATCACCATCCGTCTGCTGATGCAGTATCTGCGGACAATGGTGGGAGACGTAAGGGAGCAGAGGCAATCTTCATATGAGACTGTTGAATAATTTTCCCCCCAAAAATATAGAGAATGGCGTTGATTCCGATCAACGCCATTTTTCGTTTCGTGTTCTGATGGAATGCGGAAGATTTTTTTAGGTCACCCGGAAACATATTTGTATTTCACACAGAAAACACGGAATATATATATTTTTTTTAAACACGGATCTCTCGAATCTCACGAATAAAAAAGATTAGTACGATTAGTGCGATTCGTGTTCGTTTTTATTTCTGTCCTTTCTGTGATTTCTGTGTGAGCATAAAATTATCTTTCCGTGTGACCTAAAAATTTTTTGGAAATCTTGCAATGTTTTGGGATTTTGTGTGTACATTTGTGTAGAAAACAATAAAAATGGGAAAAGAAAGTAACAACCTCATTCCAGACTTGCTTGGACAGAAGCGGGCGGCGCAGGAGCAGCTGCTGACGCTGTACGGGCAGATGGTGTTCCGCTTGGTGGCAAGAATCGTGGAACGAAGGGAGGATGCCGAGGAGGTCTATCAGGACGTGTTCATCAAGGCATTCCGAAGCATTGGCACCTTCGATGATAGTCAGGCATCACTGGCTACCTGGTTGGGACGCATCGCCTACAATGAGGCATTGAATTTCGTGCGGAAGAAGACACCGATGTGGGTCTATATAGATGACCATGATGGGGACTTGGAGGATGTGGGGGATGAAGGGGATGGACAGTATGATGATCAAAACATTGAACGGATGGAACAAGCGATGGAACAGCTGCCTCCCCATGAACAAAACCTGCTTTCGATGTATTATTTCGACCACCTGAGTCTGAAGGAGATTGCCTACATCACCTGTTCCGTCCCCACGACTGTGGGTTCCCAACTCTGCCGAATCAGAAAGAAACTATATCAAATCATGCAAAAACTTTGACACTATGAACGAGAAAGATATGAATACCCTGCTAGAGCGCGACAACGTCCTGCGCGAAGCAATCAGCCGACGGGAACAGAGCCTGCCGTCGATGCCCAGTGATTTGAATGCCCGAC
>Ga0310786_10008380_pt1 | contig 13277 bp, 7 predicted proteins | sample AusTroGonzalo_MG_FD_203881 | JGI IMG/M metagenome (GOLD analysis project Ga0310786, IMG submission 203881) | Bovine rumen microbial communities from tropical cattle in Woodstock, Queensland, Australia - Gonzalo_03 (v2) (version 2) | ecosystem: Host-associated > Mammals > Digestive system >... | reverse complement strand
GGAATGTAAGAACATTGAACATAAAAATATTGGACAAGAAGTGCTGCTTGGTAGGTTTTTAAAATTTGTAAAAATATAGAGGAACAAAGCAGTATTTGAAGAATTTAGGTATTTATTATTTGAAGAATAATTATTTGAATTGAAAGTTTTAGGTTTACATAAGGTAAGATGTATGATGGGAGCCGCCCTGCTGTCCCTCCTCCTGACTGGCTTGCAGAGCTGCGTGCAGAGTGAGGTGGTGCAGACATGGGAGCAGGCCCAGACCGATGTGCGCCTCAATGAACGCATGCCTGTAGCTTTTGGCAGCTACTTGGGGCAGCAAGCCATTACTCGCTCGGCTGTGACTACAGTAGATGATTTGAAGCCATCAGTTATTGCTCCCTCTACTGCTGCCCAGAAGAGAGGCTTTGGTGTGTTTGGCTATCATTCAGAAAACAGTGACTATGTAGCGTCTGGAGTATCTGCCACACCTATTAACTATATGTACAATGAGCAGATATGGTGGGATGACGGTGATGATACTCAGGCATCTACGGCTTCTGGAAGTTGGAAGTACAGTCCTTTGAAATACTGGCCTAATGACTATCATGCTTCTCTTGATGTGGATACCCAGACTCCTGCCGCACAAGGTTCCAAGGATGACAGGTTGTCTTTCTTTGCCTATGCTCCGTATAAGGAAGTGACTACAGCAAACTTGGGTACAGGTAGTACAGGTCAAAGCGATGGTATCATTCAGATGTCAGCCAATACAGAGAGTGGTGATCCTGTCATCACTTATAGGTTAAGTTTGAGCAATACCGATGAGATTCAGTTAAATACCAACGCCGATGACCTGCTTTGGGGCGTGGCTGCGAGTGGTAACTTCACTTATCCGGTAGCGGATGGAACCTCGAAAACGGTTAATGCTGGGAAACCCTTGAAAAACCTGGTGAAACCAGAGGTAGCAACTCCAATGACCTTCGACTTCCACCATGCACTGGCTGGCATCAGCCTCTCTGTGCAGGGTGTGTTTGATGAAGTAGCTAATGGTATAGATCCTACAAACCTGATTGATACTTTTACTTTCATCAAGGTGGAATCAGTGACGGTAACTTTGAATGATATTCATACTGAAGGAACATGGAACTTGAATACCAATTATCCAGCCACTTATGATAAGTGGAATTTTACAAGTGGTGTTGGTGATTATAAATTGGTGCTTGACAATACCAATATAGCGGATTCGCTGTATGCAGATAATACAGCAATTACTCCCACTACTCTCTCTAATGGAAGGAAAGCAGGTGGAGTGGGAAGAAAATTATGGACTAACACTGATACTGATCGCATCACATATCCACAGCCGTTAATAAAAGATGGAGCTTTCTTTATGCTTCTCCCAATGGCAAGTGGACAGAGTATGACGGTGAATGTAAAATATTGGGTATATACTTTGGACAATAATTTGGCGGATGGGTGGTCGAAGATTTCAAATGACATTACCAAGACCTTCACTACCTCAGCAGCTGTTGATTGTGGACAGATAATGAATTTGAACCTACGTCTGGGTATGACCTCTGCGAGCTTTGATGCTACGTTGAATACAGACTGGGCATCAAATACCTTTGCATTCCCATTGCCACTGAATAACTAAAGAGTGGATAATGGATTGGCCAATATTGGTCATAAGCGAACATTGAAATACTGATGACGGCTCTTTCTGGGAAAGAATACCTGTCCGTACCTTAAGTCATCGTTGTGACTTAGCTCAGTCACACCTAGGACGAAGTACAGTCACACCGTTGACTTAGGCCAGTCAGAAGACTTGACTGACCCTTGAGGTAAGTTAGGCAATCTTTGTTGTGTAGCGTACAGGCATACATGGATGAGCGTAGTTTGCCTTTCACACCTCACACCTCACCCTCTGCATAAATAATGCATGAGACGAAAGGAGTTTTAAGGTGGCGAATGCTCTCCACACCTCACCAAGACTTCACCCACACCTCACCCACTCCTCACCCTTTTGGGGAGTATTCGTGCAGCAGTGTTGGTGGTAAAAAAGGTGAAGTGTGGTGAGGTGTGGGTGAGGTGTCAAGACAACACCTCACCGCGATAAACAGGTGTAAGCCATGCGTTATCTAAGCAAAGGTGAGGTGTGAGGTGTAAAACATACATGCTCTCTCTCAGCAAAGAAGGAGCCGTTAAGTAAAATCGAAATAATTAATACTAATAATAACATTTAAATGAGTATGATGATGAAAAAATGGATGTTTATGACCGCTGTGGCATCGGTGATGCTGCTCGGTAGTTGTTCAACCGATGGTGACGTGCCTCAGAACATGGAGGAGGCCCGCCAGAAGGAACTCGTGCCAGTGAGCTTTGGTACGTATATGGGAAATGACCAGAAGGCTGAGACACGTTCTGGATATACTGGTAATATTGGTAATACAGAATTAGGAAGCCAAGGTTTTGGTGTAATAGGTGTTTATACGAAAGGTGAATCATATAATTCTCTTTCTGCTGCAGAAGATAAAACGCCAGATTTCATGTATAATGAAAAGATTATTTCTGATGGCAGTGGTGGATGGAAGTATGCAGTAACTGCTAATACTAAATATTGGCCTAATGACTTTGTTAGTGGAGCTGTTGACCCAGATACAAATCCGTCATCAGGTGCAGGAACAGGAGGTAAAGTAAGTTTCTTTGCTTACGCTCCTTATGTGGATGTGAACTATTCTTCAACACCAAAAGGCCAAGCAGGAGACACAACTTTTGGTATTACAGCCTTAAGTGCCAATGATGCCGGTACTGAGAATCCATCCCTCTCTTATACTATCAAGGAAGGCAGCTTTGTAGATGTACTTTGGGGTACAGCTAATGGTAGTGATGTAAATGTTTTGGGTGGCTCAAATGCTGGTGATTTTGTTACAACTACAAATTGGTATTATCCTAATGGAGGTTCTGAGACAGTTGCATCCTCTCCTACAGGTAGTCAAGTTCCAGTCTTAGGTAATGTTAATATTGATTTGACAAAACAAAAGACTGGTGGCAAAGTGAAGTTCTTGTTCAAGCATGCTTTGGCTCAGTTTGGTAACTATCAAGATGATGCTACAAAAGGTGGTTTGCAGATTAAGCTGGATGTTGATGCAACAGATGATACCTCAGCTAATACAGATACTAAAACCAGAGTTACCATCAATAGTATCAAAATAACATCTGATGAATCTCTTGCCAGAAATAAGATTTATACTCAAGGTGTTCTGGATTTGGCTACAGGTTATTGGAAAGCTGCTTCTGGTAGTCCGACGGTAGTTATCAAACGTCAGATTGTTCCAAGTTCTACAAGCCCAATTACTGATGGCTATACAAGACTGCTGTTGAATCCTGAGATTGCAGATCCTGGTACGGTTTCTACATCTGGTGGCGATTGGACTAGTGGTATGGTTGCTGGAGTAGTTGGAAGTACTCTCAAAAATGTGTATAAAACAGCACCTGATGCTTTGGTATTTTTCCCTGGAACACAGCCTAAATTCACTTTTGAAGTAGATTATTTTGTTAGAACAGCTGATAACAAACTTGCTCAAGGTTATTCAGAAGTAAGACAGAAAATCTCTAAGACTGTAGAATTTGGCAAGCCTGTGGAAATGAATAAGATTTATAATATGATTATTCATCTTGGTTTGACCAGTGTAAAGTTTGAAGCAACTGTAAGTGATTGGGAGAATGCAACAATGAGTGGTGTATCTGGTACAGAAGTTGTTCACCTGCCAATCAACGTAGATTAAATGAAACATCCATCGAAGACATATCAGATGACGGCTATGGCAGTGGCAGCAATGCTCACTGCCTGTGCCGACATCACACAGGAACTTTCGCCAGCGACCGTGGAGGCACAGGCGAAAGTCCCCGTGGTCTTCGATACCTATGTCACTACCCTGCACAACGATGATATCATCCATGCTGCAGAGGAAAGCAAGACTCTGACACGTGCTGGAGAATATTACGTTAATGTAACTAACCAGAATCCCATTCCCAAGCAAGGCCAGAATCCAGGAATCGACAACTATGCCATAGGGGTATATGGCATCTATCATGACAACGCTTCGTGGAACCAGAACAACTGGTCTTCGTATCGCTTCGACTATATGAAAAACCAACGTGTGGAGCGGGGCGCTGACGCTGACGGTGCCTTTACCTATTCTCCCCTGAAATATTGGCCCAATGAAAAGGGAAACACTACCGACAGCCAGGGGGCCACTAGCCCAGGAAACGACAAGGTGACTTTCTTTGCCTACTGGCCCTATAGTAGCGGCAGTGATGCAGACTTTGCCCGCACCGGCATCCGCCCGTCGGACAAGCCATCTGCGAAGTTTACCATCAGCGTACCCGATACCCGCCAGCCAGGAGAGCAGATAGACTTCCTGTTCTCAGAGTTTGAAACAGATAAGACCAAGACTGACGGTAAGATTACATTCAAATTCCATCACATGCTCTCAAAGGTGATGTTTGAGATTTATGCACTTTCGCCCACAGCCGATGAATTGCCTGACCCTGAACCTGCTGATGCCTATAAACTTACGGGCGTAGAACTCACCATAAAGAGTATCACCCTGAAAAATCTATATACTCAAGCGGGATATACCCCCTCATACAAAGGACAGCTTAACTATAGATATTGGTGGAAGGAAAAGATAACTACTACAGGACGAGCCGAAGATACGAATAACCATACGAACTTCTCCACCACGGGCTATACCGTGGAGGTGCCTCCAATGTATGGCTATTTCCCTAACCTACTGACCAACACTTTTCAAAGGCGCATGAATTGGAAAGGAACTGCTGCTGGTCCATATCTCACTTGTTCCAAGACACAGCATCTGATAACCAATCCCCCTCCTACATGGCCGGGCAAGGATGATGCAGACAGTAAATTTACCCCCCATTTCCGCATGACGGATAACGACAAAACCATTCTGATTGTCCCCCAAGATATTGCCAATAACGGCAAATATTTCAGGGAGGATACCGGATTGGACACGCATATCAGGGTAGTGTATGATGTCACCTTTACCTATACAGGTATCAGCAACGGAGAGGATTTGACCATCACATACAAGAACTGTGCGGAAGAGACCTCCCCCTGGCCGAAGGATGCCTTCTCTTACGGTCAAACATTGGACTATTCCCCCGGCAGCAGATATACCCACCGCATTTTCTTAGGACTGAAGCGCATAGATGTGGATACTGTCGTACAGCCTTGGGAGCCTTCGAACGAGACAGATGAGCCGAACGATATCAGTGGCGGAGATCAGACGCCCCATGAAGATACAGAGACGACCACATGAGGAAGATAGGATACATAGTATGGGCGGTGTGGCTGGTTTCCTGCTCGGAAAACAGCTTGGAACCGATGGTGCCGGAGCAGCCTGACACGCAGGAGTATGTGGGCAGTGGTTTCAGCACAGGCACCGACCGCATAGAGGTGAAGGCCAGTCTGGCTGGAGCCGATACCCGTGCAGCTATTGACAATCTGGATGCCCTAAGGGCGCAGAGCTTTGGCATGTATGCCTATTTCACACACAACACTGAGTATGAAAATGCCGACTTCGGCACGACAGACTATACCAACCAGCCCATCATGATCAACCAGCAGATGGTCTGGAAGACGGATGCAGACCCGGCAAAGAGCAAGTGGGACTACTACCCTTCTAAGTTCTGGCCGGGCAAGGAACAGAAACTGTCGTTCTTTGCCTATGCGCCCTACATAGCAAACGCTGAAGGCACGGACAATCCACAGTGGACAGGGAAGAAATACTTGGAGCGTGATACCGACGGCATCCCCCAGCGCAACTACGCTTTCACAGAGCAGGACGACATTCTGTGGGGAACGAAGCAATCGAATGACATGAGCGTGAACGGTACCCCCATGCTCAACATCACACGCCCTGATGACAACAAAGTGCCCTGGCTTTTCATCCACGGAGTAGCCCGCGTGAAATTCCTGATTTACAACTACGAGCGTGAGTCTTTCAAGACCCATCAGGGGGATGCTTCGTTCAGCGGCTATCGGAAAATAGACGATGTGGTTTACGTGAGGGTGCCAGGGGTGGATGGAGAAAGTACCACCTTGTGGCGCACCTATAACCCCTCGAAGTTTGACGCCAAACTGCTGATCGAAGAGGTGAAGTTGAAGAATGTCTATACTACGGGCGAACTGGTGCTAAAACTGGCAGACAACACCATACCTTACCGCATATACAACGGGGAAAGATATGTCGAGAATCCTGTGCACCGTGCCAACTGGCAGAACAGGAGTCCAGCGGCTCTGGATAATGAGGTGAGCCTCACCGACGCTGCTACAGGGCTGGCACTTACGGTACCTGAATCCTACAAATACGATACGTCGAAGACGGTGGATGAATTGAAGACATTCTTTGGAAACGACAATAACTGGGAGACCGTGGAAGGCGTGGATGAGAACACGGTACCCATTTTCAGTGAGCCGTATATATATTTCATTCCCAAGGAGTATTCCGCAGAGGAAGGTGCCAAGAACCTGCAGATTAGTATCAAGTATCGCTATATCACTCGTTGGGAACTGACTGAACTCAGGTACGAGATATCGGGAGATGTTGTCAACGTCCATACAGAGGATCCTAGTTATATCCCTGCCACAGTCCCTGGAGTCTCAGGCTTGGACATCGGTTCGCACTATGAGAGTACAGCCACGCTCAACTTCTCATTACTCAACAACCACTCCTATGTGGTGAGCATCCGTCTGGGCAAGATGCAGAAAGTGGACTATGTGGTGGAAGACTGGGGAGTAGAGGCGATAAACCTGCCAGTGTTTGAATGATAAACGGAAAAGGAACGATGAAAAGAACATGGATGACATATTGGGTGTGTATGGTGATTGGTCTGATGACCTTAACTGCCTGTGCGGACGAGCCTTTCCCCTATGCCGACGGGGACACGGTGCCGGTCAACGGGAAAGAAGTGGACATACGCCTGGGATACTGCCTGCCGGAATACAGCAAGCAGACGGTGACACGTGCGTTGAGCTACCAGCAGGAACATCAGGTACAGGACCTGTTTGTGCTGATATTCAAGGCCGATGGCACACGCGTGTTTGGCAAGTACTTCACCATGTCGGAACTGAGGGAGCACGTGAGCTATGCGGAAACTTCATGGGATGACTCTGCCGGTAGTCCCGACTATAACATCGACACCAACTCCACGCACGGCTATGTGAATGCACGTGCCGTATTGGGCGTGAACTATATCTTCGCTATTGCCAATATCCTGCCTGTGGAAGAGGGGGAAACGTCAACGGCAGAGGCTCTGGGTGTGAAGACAAACAAAAAGACTGGTACCACTTCGCTGAAAGACCAGCTTGATGCAGTGCTGACTATCCAGCAATTGAGCTCACTGCAGGTGGAGCTGAATGACATGACCGACGACCATACGCTGCTGGAACGCACCCATCCCTACATGATGATGTATGGAGCCTACAGGAAAGCAAGCGACCAGATCAACTATGATATCGCAGCGGATTATTCTTCCCTTCCGGAAGGGAAAACGGCTGCCGACTATGCAGGCTATGTGAATGTGACGCAAGAAGCCTATTTCAAGACTGATGCCAACGGTACAGAATACTATGACCTCTATCAGCCCAATGCAGGGTATGAGAGCCAGAGAGGCCGCATCTACCTGCGCCGCATAAGTAGCTATGTACAGTTCAGAATCCAGATTAACAAGGACGTGTTTGAGGACTTCAAGCCCGAGTCGTGGGAGGTGGTGCATGTGCCCGTACGCACGTTCCTGATGGATCAATACAACAATACCGAGCATATCAAGTCGGATGCGGCATTCAGAAGAAGCAAGCCGAGCCACTCTATATCGCACATTGAACACTACTATGGTTTCGACTTCTATATGTTTGAGAACCACAAAGATAGCAGGGATGTCAGTAGTGATTCATTTGCGGCTGATGTGGCCAGTGCGGACTTGACTGCGCCTGCGGGTGGCTCAGTCGTTGATTGGGATGGTTCCATGCTGGAAGGTGGTGAGACCCCAGCAAGTGTCATCACTGATTTCTATACCCAAAATTGGGGGGCCACTTTTGATGCGGCAGAGGGAACCAATAATTATGTTAGAAACGGAGAAAATTGGTACCATTATGTCCCCGGATCAGGTTGGGTGGAGATTACAGCAGAGAATGACAAAAAAGCTGTGTTCTATGATTCTAAGCGGGAACTGGAGATGAAGAAACCCGTGGATAAAGGGGCGAATGGCCAATGGGCAGTACCGCTGAAAAACAGCGAGGGGCAGTCAGATTATGAGGCTGATGCCAATTGGGATCCTGCCACTTATCAGTACGATTCACATAAGTTTGTCTATGTGGAGCCCAAGGCTACGTATGTGATTATCAAGGGACGACTGCGATTCAAAAACAACGGAACAGGCGTGACGCTGCATAATATTGCTGTGAGTGGCACAGAGACAACCTTTGATGATGCCTATGCAGATGTGGAGTACATCGTGCATCTGGGCTATTGGGAAGACGGCAGTGCCTATACGAATAAGTTCAAGAACTTCACTTCTCTGCGCAACACCATTTATACATACTATATTACCATCAATGGAATAAACTCTATCTATACGGAGGTGGAGCTGGACAACACAACAGGAGCCGGTCCCATGGGCACGGAGCCACAGCCTTCGGCCAAGGGGAGGATTGGCGTGTCGAGTAGTGGGCATGTGTATAATACCGATGCCCATTTCAATTCCTTTATATTAGAGCTGGACAAGGATAATATCCAGAACTTCTCCTATGAAATCTATACGCCTTTCACCCCCGACGGCATCCGTTCGGCCGACGTAATGACTTCAACTCAGCATGATGCCATCAAGAATAATCCCGACTTCAACTGGATCAAGTTTCGACGCTGTACCAATCAGGAGATCCGTAAGTATCTGATTGACAATGGTAAGTATCGCCATGCAATGACCTATGCCCGTACGCAAGACAGCTATATGAACAATACCGTGCTTCCGCTGATGGACCTCTATGAACTGCAGCAAGAGTTGAATGCTATCAAGGCTGGAACGAAGAAAATATACAATTTCCCCTATTCAGAGTATGAGACAGCACTTGCGAATCATACTTTGACTAATACTTCAGCCGATGCTGCATGGTGGGAAGATAAGGAAAAAACGTGGGATGCAGCAGACTTTTATAACGGCGACCGCTCTGACTATGCCTCCTATAAGGGTGTCTTGTACTATACGGTATATGTGGATGAATACTATTATCATACGCCGCCCACTGGAGTTTCATGGAGTTCCAGTGTGCCCTATTGGAAGTATTTTGTCAACCAGCCTGCCCGCTACCTCTCCATCGGAACGGGTAACTCTTCACTCCCTTACAAGTACAGCAAGGATAATGAAAGTACATTGGAGATTTCCAAGCTGATGATTGTGCAACCCAGTATCCAAACATTCTATACGGACGACCAGACGGTGACAGACCTGCAGAATGCCTTGGGCGTGGAGCACTATAATGAGACCTATGCGCCTCGCTGGACCGACTACTATGACAATTCAGACCTGACGCAGAATCATAACAATTACAACCACACGGATGGATGGCAGATTGCTAAAACCTACGTAGTGAATAAAGCAGCGAAATGGAGTGATTACGTGAGCGATGAGATGGATATGGAGCACAACAACCTGTATATGGCCAAGTCGGACAACTTTACAGGCTACGATTGGCATAAGGGGCAAGATTTAAAGGAATCGGATGGAACCTCAAACTATTGGAAAGCCAACGCCATTCGCCTGTGCATGAATCGCAATCGTGATGAGAACGGCAATAACCTGATAGATGATGATGAATTGAAATGGTATCTGCCTGCTTCCGAGCAGCTCGATGTGATCAGTATGAACCAGTGGGCGCTCTACGATCCGCTCTTTGAGATAAATAACTTCTATACGATGGGTACGGATACCTGGCTCAGCATTCCTGATCCTGATAATCCCCAAGTCAGTATTCCCAACTATCAGACTCAGCATTTGTATGAATATCACTTTATGGCGAGTGACTGCCGATATGTGACTACAGAGGAAGTAATGGTGACCAATGCCTATTCAGGCAACGGAAACCACAAGGTTCGTCCGGCTCAGATGCGTTGTGTGCGTAACCTGTCAAAGAATGAGGATGGGCAATCAAGTTATGTGTCGAGTGATGTTGCTGCCGATATTATTGAGGCCGTTGCAGGGGAGGAGAATATGTTCAACATGCAGAATCTTGACCCGCTCTGCCTGCGCAAACTGCCCACGGTAGAAGGAGAGTTGCAAGCGCACTATATCTTTTCGGACTACAACAAGCCCTACAAAAAATTCAAGGTTGCAAAAAAACTGAGGACTATATTATCAAATAATAACCAACTTACAATTCGCGACCTTTACAACAACTACGCCGGAACGGGCAAGTCGGCCTGTCATACCTATTCTGAAAATCCCGATGGTTCCGACATTGGTGCATGGCGTGTGCCAAACTTTATGGAACTATCGTTGATTTATGTATATTACCGTGATATGTCGAGCATCCCAGAAGATCTTAGGCTGTCCGTGGGAACGTTTTCCAACAGTTCATGGAACTTTTATCCCATGTGGGCCCGTGTGGGAGGCATACGTTTAAATGCGGATTTTTCTGTGGGGCACTCTACGTTCCTTAGTACACCTACAAATACTTATGACGCAAACAAACGTGCGTCTTCTGGGCCAAGTAAGTTCGATAGCGGATACGATATCAATGTCCGTTGCGTGCGTGACGTATGGTGGGAGTAGTTCTTTGAGAAATATAAAACAATAGATGGGACGTTGGCAGGTTAGTGCTAAATTCACACATAACCCTAAAACTCTATCACTGTCTTATTTGTAACGTTGGGAAACGGAGAAGAATAAAAATTCATCCCCCCTCCAACGCTCCCATCTTTTGTTTTTCTATAAACGTGAGTGACTTAGACTAGAAAAAGTTGTCACTTTAGGAGCCAAAAAAGAAGTGCCTAAGGCAGCAACGTAAGGAAAAATGTGATAAAAACCTCGAATCTATTTGGAAAAATGTGAAAAACAGGTATCTTTGTGGCTGGAAAAATGTGAAAACATGGATTTGCTTAAAAGAAAAATTGATGTTTTCCTTCATCAATGGAAAGAAAACCCCGATAGAATGCCACTCATTGTGAAGGGTGCGAGGCAGATTGGAAAAACTGCTTCCGTAACAGCATTTGCTAAAGCTAACTATTCAAATGTGATTGTCATTAACTTCGTGCTACAACCAAAATTCAGGTCGATATTTGATGATGGCTATGAGGTTGATAATATTATCAAAAACATCTCTTTGATGGAACCCGATTGGCAATTCATTCCCTACGAAACGCTCCTCTTTTTTGATGAATTGCAGGCATGTCCAGCCTCTGCAACAAGTTTAAAGTCTTTCAAGCTGGATGGCAGGTATGATGTGATTTGCTCGGGTTCACTGATGGGAATCAATTATCAAGAGATAGAATCTAACAGCGTTGGATATAAGGAAGACTATATCATGTACTCAATGGATTTTGAGGAATTCCTTTGGGCAAAAGGTTATACATCAGAACAGATACAGGACTTCTATAGCCACATGATAGAAGTGAAGCCTTTGACTACCACTCAGATGGAGGTGCTTACAGCTGCTTTCCGTGATTATATGACTCTTGGAGGTATGCCTGCTGTAGTGAATAGCTATATTCAACATAAGAACTATAGTGGAACATTGAAAATGCAACGTCAGTTGCTGCTTGATTATGAAGAAGATATCACTAAATATGCAATAGGGCTTGATAAAGCCAAAGTGAAGAATATCTATAATCATATTCCTGTCTTTCTGGCAAAGGAGAACAAGAAGTTCCAAATCTCGAAGGTCGCTTCAGGTGCCAGAAACAGGGAGTATATCGGAACGATAGATTGGCTTAAAGATGCAGGAATTGTCAATGTATGTTATTGTTTGGAAAATGTGGAACTTCCTCTCAAAGGGAATTACAATCCGCAAATGTTCAAGTTGTATTATCAAGACACAGGCTTGCTGATAGCATCGTTGGACGACGAGGCTCAGGATGATTTAAGAATCAATAAGAATTTTGGTACTTACAAAGGAGCCATCTATGAGAATGTAGTGGGAGATATGTTGGTAAAGCAAGGTTATGGACTGTATTATTATAGGAATGAAAAATCAACGTTGGAAATGGATTTCTTTGTCAGAGACAAAGACTCATTGATTCCTGTCGAGGTAAAAGCAACGGATAATGCAACACGTTCGATGACCAAATTATTGGAGAATAAGGAGAAATATCTAGATATTCATTATGGTATCAAGTTGGGTTATAAGAACATAGGCTTTAATGGCAAGTTTTATACTTTCCCTTATTTCCTCACTTGTTTCCTGCGTCGTTTTCTCAAAGAAAGAGTTTAAATCTTATTTCTCGAACGTTTCTCTCAACTCCCCCCACCCGTCACTCAAGGCTTGCATGCTGGGATAGAGCAGATCGGCACCTGCATCGAGGAGGACTTGGGGATTGAGGGGACCTGTGTTCACGGCAATGGTGAAGATGCCTGCAGCTACGCCTGCCTGCACACCAATGGGGGCATTCTCTATCACTAAGGCTTCGTGAGCCTGCACACCCGCTTTCTGCAATCCCATGAGATAAGGCTCTGGATGGGGCTTGCCGAACTTCACATCGTAGGCAGTGACCATCTTGTCGTGGGCAAACATGCCTGGATACATCCTGTCCATGCGCTCGAAAAGGGAGTACTGGCCACTGCCTGTGACCAATACAGGAGTGATGCCCTGGGCCTGCAGCTGCTGAATCAGCTCATAGGCTCCTGGCATGCGCTCTGGCTCTGGGTGCTTGCTGAACTCATCGCACTTCTCCTGGTAAATCCTGTCCACCAGCTCCTTGGGGGGTGTGACGCCATGCATGCGCTCGTAGATGAGGCTGATGGTGCTCATGCCTGTGCGCCCTTCGTTCAGGAAGGCTTCTTCGCGTGTCATGGGCAGGCCGTTGCGTGCCATAGACACTACCCAGGCATCGGCATGATAGGGCATGGAGTTGAAGAGCACGCCATCCATATCGAAAAGGACGGCTTTCAAGGGATGGGGAAATGCTTTCTTAGTCATTGTTATATAAAAAATGAGGGTGCGTCAAAATGAGTATTGGATTTCTACTTTGACACACCCTCTTTAGGAGAGGTACGTATTA
>Ga0310786_10008379_pt1 | contig 13279 bp, 12 predicted proteins | sample AusTroGonzalo_MG_FD_203881 | JGI IMG/M metagenome (GOLD analysis project Ga0310786, IMG submission 203881) | Bovine rumen microbial communities from tropical cattle in Woodstock, Queensland, Australia - Gonzalo_03 (v2) (version 2) | ecosystem: Host-associated > Mammals > Digestive system >... | reverse complement strand
GGGAAAAGGAAGAAATCCTAAACGCCTGCACAGACATCCTCACCGTCATGGTAAAGGACGTCCTAGAGGATGAAGAGGACTTCATACAATAGAAAGTGCGATTGCACTTGCCAGTTGAATTCGCGTCCCAATAATAAAAGTTAAATACGTTAAATTTGCCCTCTCATTCTATGCATTCTATAACCCTCAATCCACTTTTCTACCGTTTAATATTTAAGTAATTGATTATCAATGTATAATATATTCCATAGCTGCAGTGGTTTAACCTCTATGACCATACCCAACAGTGTGAAAAATATAGGTAATAATGCTTTTTATCTTTGTCATAAACTAAACTCAGTATATATAACTGATATTGCAGCCTTGTGCCAAATGATGTTCGGTAATGACTATTCAAATCCTCTTTATTATGCTCATCATCTGTATCTTGATGGTATAGAAATTGGAAACTTAGTAATTCCAGATGGCATAACTAATATACGGGACAACGCTTTCAGGCACATTAATAGCCTTACCTCTGTCGTTTTTCCAAACAGCGTGACAAGCATCGGTGAAAATGCCTTTACAGATTGTAGTAATATTACGGCACTGAGGCTGCCGGAAGAACTGAGGCTTATAAAGAAAGCGACGTTTAAAGGCTGTAAAAGTCTCAAATGTGTCACTATCCCAGCCACCGTAGAGGTCATCTATCAGGAGGCATTTGCCGATTGTACAGGCTTAGAGAATGTGAAAGCCCTACCAGAGACACCACCGTTCCTCTGCGATGACTCGTTCTCCAATTACAATATCCCACTTTATGCCCCAGCAGAGGCCATTGCAAGCTATCAAGAAACAAGTCCGTGGAGCAGATTTGCGAAGTTTTTAACCTTAGATGGGCAAGAGATTGTGATGCAGAAGTGCGTCATCCCGACCATCAGCTATGCTGGTGGAAAATTGACGTTTGAAAGTGAGACGGAGGGTGCAACTTGCCAATATACGATAACCGATAAAGACATTAAAACTGAAGTAGGGAATGAGGTAGACCTGACTGTAACGTATAACATCACGGTGTATGCCACAAAAGCGGGCTATGACAATAGCGACGTGGCAACGGCTACACTCTGCTGGATAGACGTAACGCCGGAGGGTGAAAACGTAGTGGTCGGCCAGACCGAGGTACGTGCCACCCCCGTACTGATAAAGAGTAACGGCGGTATGCTGACTATCGAGGGTGTTAACGAAGGTACAGACATCAGCGTCTATGATACGGCAGGGCGCATGGTGGGTTCAGCAACAACAGCCAACGGTACTACCAACATCAGCACTACGCTCCGCAGCGGAGAAATCGGCATCGTGAAGATTGGCGAAAAGGCGGTCAAGGTCGTGATGAAGTGAGAGCGCAATCCCGAAAGGTTACAAGTGAAACACATAAAAAGTGAAAATAAGGCCGTTCGATTTTGTCGGACGGCTTTTTTTGTGTAACGGAGAGAATGATAAACTCGGCGGGGTGTACGACCTGCAAGGCCGGAAGATTGAAGGTCAGCCCACGAAGAGCGGACTGTACATCGTCAACGGCAAAAAGGTTGTAGTGCAATAGAGTTTATTATCACACACAGATCTCACAGATCCCACAGATCTTGAGAATCATAAGCGAACGGCTCAGCTCTGCCCAGGATTGCGGCTGCAAAGGTACGACATTCCTGTGAGCTATGCAAGGCTTGGGCGAGGGTTGGTCAAATCCTAAAGTCACAACAGCCTGATACTCAGCGGCTCACTCTAATGTCACACAGATCTTGCAGATTCCACAAATAATCGTCGCCAGCGACGAATGTCCCATAATATCACAGCCATTTAAAAATCTGTGAGATCTGTGAGATCTGTGTGAAAAAGTCACCCTGTTCACACGCGCACCCGCGCCCGCATGATGACATGATGAAGGTGACACCCAGCACACCCGACACTTAACCTGCTGATTGTCAGGGTGGCTTTCTTCGGAGTTGGTCGCACCCAAGGTCACACCCAGCCCGCACCCAACCTCTTTACTATTGACCATTGAAGGCTGCTCACGCTCGATACGAAGTTTTCTTTTGTTTTTTCTGTTTTTATTTGTTTTTGTAAGACGCGGAGCGTTCCAAGCCTCTTCCACAAAACAAACTGTCTTTTGCTCGCGTTGCAACGCTTGGAAGCGTCACCCACTACTTAGCATGAATAGTCCTGTTGTCCGATGCAAAAGAGTCACTCGCCCGGCAGTTTAGGATTGTCCCACGGCCTGGGACATTTCTGGCGAGGCCTCCCATCCGGACGAGAGGCCTTCCCATCCGGACGAGAGGCCTATATATTCCGTTTATTTCCGTTTCTTCCGTAGTACTGACCTCTGGATTTTAACATTTGGGTGTTACCTTGGGTGTGGGCAAAAAAGGGTAGGTAACACCCAAAATGCCTACTGAAAATCAGTAGGTTAAATGCTGGGTGTGCTGGGTGTCAGTACATTGACCATTGACCTCACTGTGTAGTCTACCTGGTTTATTGGAATGCTGTGGAAAAATCCATGTGCGCCTCATCCTTGCTACTGTGGAAATCGATGTAGCCGATGGCATCGCGCTCTTCGGGCGTCAGGACGTAGAGATCGAAGATGCGCTGGTCAATTTAGATGTCATTCTCCTGTCCCCTGACATCCTGGGTTCGGCTACAGCGGTCAATGGTACCACCATCATCAGTACCACGCTCCGCAGCGGAGAAATCGGCATCGTGAAGATTGGCGAAAAGGCGGTCAAGGTCGTGATGAAGTGAGAACGCAATCCCGAAAGGTTACAAGTGAAACACATAAAAAGTGAAAAAAAGGCCGTTCGATTTTGTCGGACGGCTTTTTTTGTGTAACTTTGCAGCCAACAATCAATCATATCAATAAACTAACATGGATACGAACAACATTAAAGAAATCTTGGGGAAGTTCTTCAAAGGCTGTGGCTGTCTGACCGTAGGCGGATTCGTGCTGCTGTTTTTCATCGCGGTGTGTTCCGATGACGAGGAGAAGACGGACGACGATTCTGGCGTAGCCCGGCAGACGGTATTGGCGGAAAGACAGGATGGAACGCAGGAGGAGAAGCAGGATACGGTCATCGTCAACGAGCCTCTTGAGGGTGATCCGTACGCTGAACTTGACGAACTCATAGGCCTGGAATCTGTGAAGCAGGAAGTGCGCTCGTTAGCCAACTTCGTGAAGCTACAGAAGCAACGTGAGGCACAGGGCCTGAAGACGGCAAAGGTTTCGTATCATCTTGTGTTCTACGGCTCGCCGGGTACAGGTAAGACCACCGTGGCACGTATCGTTGGACGTATCTACAAAGACTTGGGCGTGCTGAAAAAGGGTCATACTGTGGAGACTGACCGCGGCGGACTCGTCGCCAAATACATGGGACAGACGGCGCTCAAGACAGACACCGTCATCCGGCAGGCACTCGATGGCGTGCTCTTCATCGACGAGGCCTACTCGCTGGTGCCTGAAGGCGGTAACGGTCAGGACTATGGTCAGGAGGTTATTTCTACGTTGCTGAAGCGCATGGAGGATTATCGTGACCGTCTGGTGGTCATCATCGCCGGATACAGGGACGAGATGCAGCGTTTCATCGACTCTAATCCAGGTCTCCAGTCGCGTTTCAACCGTTACATCGACTTCCCTGACTATTCGGCTGATGAGCTGTCAGAAATCTTCAAGATGTATATGAAGAAGAATCAGTACACCCTTGCCCGCGACGCTGAGAGCTATCTCAAGGAACAGTTCGACTATGCCGTGCAACATAAGGACCGCAACTTCGGAAATGCCCGCTATGCAAGAAATGTGTTCGAGAAGAGCATTCAGCAGCAGGCGAACCGTCTGGCTGGGAAGACGAACCTCACGAGGACTCAGCTGACGGAACTTACGATAGAAGACCTCAAAGGGGGCTTTGCAGCAAAGACGAACATAGGACATTAATCTTTGGACTTTGCGCTCGACCTCTGGTCGCTTGCTACCGAAGGGACGCAAGAACTTTAAACTTTGAACATTGAAAGATGAACTGAAAACCTCAGAAATGGAGAGAATTCTGGCAATTGTTATAGCCCTGATACTGTCGGTGACAGCCAGTGCCGATGTGTTGGGAGATTACAGCTTTGAGGGAACGCTGGGCGACAATATCCCCGTGAAACTCAAGTTCGCCGTCAATGGCGACGAGATTGCCGTAGGTGAGATTTATTATCCCAAGGCCAAGAATCCAGCCCCCATCTTAGTGGTAGGCCATCCGACGGAAGACGGCTGGTACTCTCTGGCAGAATATCAGAGTGATGGCACGATTACGGGTACGATGTTGTTCAAGATAGATGGCGAGGAAACCGCTGGCGGCGCCTACATCTCTGAAGGCACATGGACGAACCCGAAGACAGAGAAGTCTTTTCCCATGAAGCATTTCGAAACTAATCATGAGATGATAAACGTGACAGACTATCTTGACTACGAGGATCCTCAGAACATCGGGCGTGAGTATGTCTACTCCATTTGGAATCCGAACTACAAGGAGATGATGGGCGGCACCGTTAAGTTCCGTGGGGCAGGTAAACATAAACTGCATTTTGAGGTGAGCAATACCCCCGGCAACATTGCCGAAGGAAAGAGTGCTCCCGACCGTCCTGCCGTTTTGGGCGATTACACATACGATTTCTTTGTCTATGAGAATGTGAATGAATGTGGCTATGGTTTCAGTGCCCACTTCTTCAAGAAGTTCGTCGTGCTGCAGACGATATCCGGCAGTGAGTCGTTAGGCTGTTTCGGTATGGGAGTTGCCTTCGACGGTGTATATATCAAGGTAAAACAATAAAGTTAAAACCAGCGACATGAAGAAACTATTGCTTGTGGCCATCTGTGCGATGGCAGTGATGATTAGCTGTAAGAATGTTGGTCAGACAGCGCCTGCTGACAATACCACCGACTCTTTGACTGCTGCCGTTATCGACAGCATCATCGAGGAGAATGACACCACGCCTCTGCCGATGTTCATCATCGGTGGTGACGGACAGTATATGCACATGCTCTACTGGGCCAACATCGATGAACCGAAAAAGACCGACGACAATGCCGAATACTTCGACGACTGGCACAAGAGCTGGGAACTACAGGACATGTTCCGCCGCAATGCCGCTCAGTATACCAACCTGCTTGATGGCGACAAAATCATCAAGATAAAGTTCGTTGACGAGGTGCTCAAGGATCCCGATGGAGAAACTCCCACCACGGGTGAGATTCATCGCAAGGAGATTCCTTCTCTCTCTGCCCGCTTCGTTTATGCCAATCCCAAAGACAAGCCTTCCAAGAATGAAGAGGAAACGTTCGTTGTCGACAGCTGGGGGCTGGTCATAGTCACCGACAGTTATCTGAACTCACGCAAGCAACTCGACATCAAGGACGTCAATGAAGACGGCACCTATCCCAAACTCCCTGCAGACATCGTCAGGCAACTGGAGAAAGAGTATGGAATGAAGGCCAACACTTCCGCTAAACTCCAGATTATCGGTAATCGCTATGTTCATGGCACTGTTGAGTTTGAGGGCGAGTATAAGAACGCACCTAAGGACAAGTATGATGCCGATCGCAAGTTCGCCCTCGCTCTTGAGGTGCTAATCGATAGCGGCAAGGTCTACAAGTATGAGCAGTTGGGCTATTACGACGAGGAGTATGGCAGCACTTGGAATGCCGATGCCGACGGCTACATCTCCAATGACATCGTTGCTGCTTTCGAGGGACCGAAGGGGCTGGAACTTTGCTATACCCATGGTGCCCCTGAAAGTTTCTGTGTCGGCATGATCTATCTCAGAGACGGCAAACTCTTCGAGCACGAGTACGAGATGTTCCATGCTATGGTCGATGAGGAAATTCCCGTTTGGAAGAAGGATCTTGCCGAGATGCAGAAACTATATCTCGCTGCTGATCCTCATAGTCATAAGTATGTCGAACTTACGAAGTGGGCCCATTGCTACATCGACTATGAGAACGAGTGGATCTGGTTGCGCGACAAGGAGGATAAAAACGGCGCCTTCTTCATCCGGAAGGACGGTAAGTTTACCCTCATTGACGTGGAGAATGCCTATCAGAGTCCCTCATCGTGTCAGAACGACGGCATCAGTTACCTCAAATTCTCCGGATCACCCGGTGGCCCGGCGATGCAGCACATCATTTACGCCTTCCAGAACGGCAAGCAACTGTGGAAACTCTTCGCCCTCGAGGTCTACGGCGAACTGGATGAGTGCTCGCTCAACGGCAAGGAAATCTCGAAGGAGCAGGGCAAGGCCTACTTGGACAAGGTGCCAGAGGGCAAGGAAATCAGCGCATGGTTTAAGAATATCAATGGTGAAGGAGAAAACTAATATGAAGAAGTATCTATTCGTAGCAGTCTGCGTCCTGGTAATAGCGGGTTGCAAGCAGAAACAGGGCCAGACGGCGGGCGATACCCCGCAGGCCGACTCTGTGAAGACGGAAATGGCAGTTGAAGGGAAGCAGTTTACTCCTGCAGAGATTGGCAACGGATGGGCCGCAAAAGACATCAAAGTTCCCAATGGCGGCGAGCAGCCCGACATCGTGACGCTACTGAGAGCCTTCGACAAGGTGTGGCCTACGCAGTCGGCAAAACTATTGCTCGGCATGGCTGCCGACAGGCAGAGCCAGTCTATCAACAGGGACACGGGCGGCGGCATGCTGATTGACTATAACAACGGTTTTGTGGACGTAACACCTGGCGATGCGCCGGGCGATATCCTGCGTGGTGCCGTCTGGAAGCGCAGCAACGGACACAGGCTGTTTGGCCTGTATCTCTACACGCCACAAAAAGACTATGCCGGTATACCCGATGGCGAGGCACTCTGCTTCTACGACTATGACCCGAAGACGGAGACGATGACACCGGAGAAGGACAATGCCATCAGCAAGCTCCAGCCGTCGAAAGATAACTTCCTACGATATGAGTTTCCACGCATGGGACAGGATATGCTGGTGGGCGATTCGGATAGTGAATACAACACCAAATGGCATGTCTTCGCCTGGGACGGCAAAGACTTCAGTGAGGAGACGGCCTATACTGACGATGAGTTGAGGAGTGCCGTTGTGGGCTTTTGGAAGAACACTGACAAGAGCCTCCCCTTCAGCTTCCGCATCACTGCCGGTGAGGAGGGATGGCCTACTATTACCGACTGCGGTAGCATCGCAGACAATATGGCATACGAAGCGCACGTGCTTTGTGACAATGGACTGATGGTTGTGTCGGAGCAGACGACTAAAGGGTATGATGATGAAGAGGAAGAAACACCTCCGTTTGAACCCTCCTTGGTGTGCCTTTTCCGTCTCACCAAGGACGGGCGCCTGACGGGTGGCTATTACATAAAACAGGCTGACGGCAAGGAACGTAAGGGCATCATGACGATGGAGAAACAGAACCAACGGAATGACTAAGAAGATGATAACGATACTGGGACCGACGGCATCGGGGAAGACCCCCGTGGCAGTACGGCTGGCGGCAGAGATTGGCGGAGAGATTATCTCGGCCGATTCCCGGCAGGTATATCGTCGCATGGACATTGGAACAGGCAAGGACTTGGAGGACTACAAACTTCAAACTTCAAACTTCAAACTTCAAAGTTCAAAGTTAACAGTTCAAACTTCAAACTTCAAACTTCAAAGTTCAAAGTTAACAGTTCCTTATCATCTGATTGACATCTGCGAGCCTGGCACCAAGTACAATCTCTTCCAGTATCAACAGGACTTCTACGACGCCTATCAGGACATCCAGAGTAGGGGAGCAGTGCCTATTCTCTGCGGAGGAACGGGACTCTATATCGAGGCGGTGCTCAAGGGCTACAAACTCTCGCCGGTGCCACAGAACCCAGAACTACGGCAGCAGCTGGAGGGACGCTCGCTGGCCGAACTCACACAGATGCTCACCGACTTGAAGACAAAGACTGGCTCGAACATGCACAACAAGACCGACGTGGACTCCTGCCAACGGGCCATCCGGGCCATCGAGATAGAGACCTACAACTTGGAGCATCCTACTCCCCGTCGTGAACTGCCGCCCATCGACTCTGTCATCATCGGTATCAACATCGACCGCGAACTGCGTCGTGAGAAAATCACCCGACGGTTGAAGACTCGTCTGGAAAACGGCATGGTGGAAGAAGTGAAGGCGCTGCTCGACGAGGGCATCCCCGCAGAAGACCTGATTTACTACGGTCTGGAGTACAAGTTCGTGACCGAGTACATTTTGGGGCGGCTGACCTACGACGAGATGTTCACACAGCTGGAAATAGCCATCCACCAGTTTGCCAAACGGCAGATGACGTGGTTCCGCGGCATGGAGCGCAGAGGCTTCACCATACATTGGATAGACGCCACTCTGACGATGGAGGAAAAAGTGGATAGAATCCTCGAGATTGCAGAAATTGGAAAATAAATAGTCAAATCGTAAATAGTCAAATTGTAAATCAATATGGCCGTAGAAACAACAAGATGGGGCGTGCTCTACTGCCCCAGGACAGGAATCAGTAACAAGCGGAAACGCTGGGAGAAAATAGAGGCTATGCTCCGTGGACACGGCATAGAGTTCGACATGGTGCAGAGCGAGAACAGCGACTCCGTGGAGCGGCTTATGACCATGCTCATCAACAATGGTTACAAGACCATTGTCATCGTGGGTGGAGATTCGGCACTCAACGATGCCGTCAACTGCCTGATGAAGGAAGAGAAGAAGGTTCGCGAGGAGATAGCCCTCGGTGTCATTCCAAATGGTGTGATGAACGACTTCGCACGTTTCTGGCAGTTCGAAGAGGACGAGCTCGAGCAGACCGTCGCTTGGCTCAGCAAACGCCGCATCCGCAAGATCGACCTGGGGTGCATACGCTACACCAATGCGAAGCAGGAGAAGTGCCATCGCTATTTCCTCAACTGCATCAACATCGGTATGACTGCCGACATTATGAACCTGCGGCGACAGACACGCCGACTCTTCGGCTCGCGCACGCTCTCGTTCTTATCTTCGCTCTTCGTCATGCTTTTCCACCGCATGGAGTACAAGATGAAGCTGCGTATCAACAGTGACACCATCGAACGCAAGGTGATGACCGTCTGCATAGGCTCAGGCCCCGGTTACGGACAAACGCCCAACGCTGTGCCCTACAACGGCATGCTCGATGTCTCCGTGGTCTATCATCCCGAAGTGGTGCAGCTCATTGAGGGCATCTGGCTCTTGGTGACGGGACGCTTCCTGAATCACCGTTCCGTTCACCCTTACCGCACCCGCGAAGTCTTCGTCGACGAAGCCCGGAAAGCAATGGTGGGAATCGACGGACGACTCATGAAGACACCTGCCGGTGCCTTCCGTGTTTGCATTGAGCAGGAAGTCATCAACTTCCTCATACCCGAATAGAAATTTAACTCAAAGAATAATATGACAACATTCAAGGATTTGGCGCAACTGCGCCGTTCACACCGTAAGTTTACAGATGAAGAAATAGATGCAGAGGATGTCCGGCTGATTCTGCGTGCAGCCCTCATGTCGCCAACCTCAAAGGGACAGCGGGCCTGGCAGTTCGTGGTGGTCGATGACCGTCAGGACATAGAGAAGCTTAGCGATGCCAAGGAGTTTGGTTCGCAGTTCCTGAAGGACGCGCCGCTGGCCATCGTCGTGCTTGGCGACCCGATGCAGAATGACTGCTGGATAGAAGACGGCTCGATTGCCGCTATCTCCATGCAGTATCAGGCCGAAGACCTGGGACTCGGTTCGTGCTGGATTCAGATGCGGGGCCGTGGACTGAGCGACGGCACCAGTGCCGACACTGTCATCCGTGGCATTCTCGACATTCCCGATAACCTCAGTGTGCTCTGCGTACTGGCTTTTGGCCACAAGGCCGACGAGCGGAAACCTCAGAATGAGGAGAAGCTGAAGTGGGAGAACGTGCATGCGGGAAAGTTTTGAGAATTGACAATTGAGAATTGAGAATTGACAATTGAGAATTGACAATTGAGTCAAATCATAAACTTCAATTTTCAAACTTCAAACTTCAAACTCCAATGAAGGTTGTATTTGTAGGTGCTGGCCGTCTGGCCACCCATTTTGCGCAGGCGTTGCGAGCCTCTGGTCATGACATCGTGGCCGTATATAGCCGCACCCTGTCATCGGCTAAAGCGCTAAGCAGTGTGGTCGGTGGTTTTGCCACCGACAGCCTGTCATCGCTTCCCACCGAGGCCGATGCTTTCGTCATTGCCGTCAAGGACTCGGCCCTGGCCGAGGTCTTAGACCTGCTGGGGCAGGGTAGGGAAGGCCAGCTGTTCCTACACACGGCGGGCTCCATCGCCCTGAGTGTCTTCGGGCAGCACACTCCGTGCGGAGTCATCTACCCCATGCAGACCTTCTCGAAGGAGCGCAAGGTCGATTTCTCGCGCATACCTATATTTATAGAGGGCGACGGCGACCATGCACTCCGTGTAGCCCGGCAGTTGGCAACGTCGGTGAGCAGCCATGTCAGCGAACTGTCATCGGCCGACCGCCGTCACCTGCACCTGGCAGCAGTCTTCGCCTGTAACTTCGTGAACCACTGCTACACGCTGTCGGCGGAAATACTGGAGCGTCACGGCATGACGTTCGACGTGATGCTGCCCCTGATAGCCGAGACAGCCGAGAAGGTGGCCAGCGTTCATCCCCGTGATGCCCAGACGGGCCCCGCTGTCCGTTACGATGAGAACGTACTCAATGCACAGCGGCAGTTGCTTGCCGACCAGCCCACCGTACAGGCAGTCTACGACCTAATGAGCAAAAGCATTCATCAAACTTCAAACTTCTTGGACGAGCCAAGCGGCACAGCCGAGCGCAAACTTCAAATTTCAAACTTCAAACGGGATTGCCATGATTAATTACGATTTGCAGAAAATCCGTGCCATCATCTTCGACGTCGACGGCGTGCTGTCCGCAGAGACCATCACGCTCGACAGCGACGGCGAACCTTTACGCACCGTGAATATCAAGGACGGCTATGCCATTCAGCTGGCCGTGAAAATGGGACTCCGCATCGTCATCCTGACGGGTGGCACGACCGAGGCCGTGCGGCTACGCTATGCACGGCTTGGCGTGGAAGACATCTACATGGGATGTGCCGTGAAAATCAAGACCTACGACGAGTTCCTCAGCCATTACGGGCTTACCGACGACGAGGTGATGTACATGGGCGACGACATTCCCGATCTGGAAATCATGCGCCGTGTGGGCTGTCCCGTCTGTCCTGCCGATGCCTGTGCCGAGGTTCGCGAAGCGAGTATCTATGTCAGTCAGCACCGCGGAGGCTATGGCTGTGGGCGCGATGTCATTGAACAGACCCTGCGTGCCCAAGGCCACTGGCTCAGCAACGAGAAAGCATTTGGGTGGTAAATAAACTTCAAACTTCTTGCGTCCCGATGGTTCTTTCAGTCGCTTCGCTTTGTGAAAGCGGCAGAGCCGAGTGGCAAGCGACCAGAGGTCGAGCGCAAAGTTCAAACTTCAAACTTCAATGTTCAAACTTCAAAAAAGAATAGTGTTGGCCAGCAACTCCCCCCGCCGCCGCGAGCTGCTGGCAGGCTTGGGCGTCAGTTTCGAGGTGCGTGTGCTGCCCGACATTGACGAGAGCTACCCTGACACGTTAGACGCTGTTGCCACGGCCGAGTATATTGCACAAAAGAAAGCCACGGCCTACCAGCAGACCATGGCTGACGATGAGCTGATCATCACTGCCGACACGGTGGTCATCGTTGGCGACGAGGTGCTGGGCAAGCCTGCCGACGTTGCCGAGGCGAAAGCCATGCTACGTAAGCTTAGTGGCCGGACCCATCAGGTGGTGACAGGCGTCTGCCTGCTGACCCGTGAGCAGTCACGCTCGTTCTCGGTCTCCACGGGTGTCACGTTCAAGGAGTTCACCGAGGAGGAGATAGACTACTATGTTCGCACGTTCCAGCCCTTCGACAAGGCCGGCGCCTACGGCATCCAGGAGTGGATAGGCTATATCGGCTGTACAGGACTACATGGCAGCTACTTCAACGTGATGGGCCTGCCCGTGCAGCGCATCTACACCGAGCTGTGTAACTTCTGAACACTTGGCACGGGGCCTGCCCCTACAGCGAATCCCTGCCCCTACAGCGGCAAAAATAAAAAAAAGTTGTGCACCCGTGCACCCTTTTGGGGTTATCTTATTGATAGACAAATGATTGTGTGGGGGCGCGATAGCGAATTATCGCGCCCCCACTGTGCACCCATCGTGCACCCTAATGTTTCAGATACCGAATGTAGGGGCAGGCCCTGTGCCAGCCCGCACGCCGGTCACGGCGTTTTCATTTCACCACCATAGTATTTGAGAGATTTGGACGATTTGAAGGATTTCTCGCCGAAGGCGACTAACAGATATGAGTGCCCTGCGGGGCAGAAATCCTATAAATCTGACAAATCAAACATTTGAACTGTCATCACCAGCGCGTACATACCGCCTGATGGCGGTTCGGGCTGGCACGGGGCCTGCCCCTACAGCGAATTCCTGCCCCTACAGCGGTAAAAACAAAAAAAGTTGTGCACCCGTGCACCCTTTTGGGGTTATCTTGTTGATAGACAAATGATTGTGTGGGGGCGCGATAGCGAATTATCGCGCCCCCATCGCGTCCCCAATGTGCACCCTAATGTGCTTCTAAGCTTTGCAATGATGGCAGTAGTGGGTGAAGCTTCCAAGCTTTGCAGTAGCTAAGATTCTATCAAGATGATTTGATGCAGCCGCAAAGCTTGGAAGCTTCACCCACTAAGACACAGTTTGCGGCGACTAAAATCACATCATCACCAGCGCGTACATACCGCCTGATGGCGGTGCGGGCTGGCACGGGGCCTGCCCCTACAGCGGCGGAATGTTGATTCGCAGTTACATGCTGGTGAAAAGGTGCCTAAAAAGTTGGATAGAGTTGCCGAACGTTGGGGCTGATGATGCTGGAAAGAGGGGAAGATGATGCTGATTATTTCTGTTCGCGTATGCCCAAACAACCGTTCGCGTATACCCAAACGACCATTTGCGTATGCTCAAATGACCATTTGCGTGTACACGAACGACCATTCGCTTTACCGCAAATTCAGAGACGCAAAAAAGTAGGGGGCACGACAGGGGCACTATAGGGGCACCAAAGGGGCACGATAATTTGCTATAGTGCCCCTTGTAAATTGCTTACTTACAGAATGTTAACTCAAAAAGGGGCTCGAGGGGCATGTTTTTTTATGATTTGCCCCTA
>Ga0310786_10008378_pt1 | contig 13280 bp, 22 predicted proteins | sample AusTroGonzalo_MG_FD_203881 | JGI IMG/M metagenome (GOLD analysis project Ga0310786, IMG submission 203881) | Bovine rumen microbial communities from tropical cattle in Woodstock, Queensland, Australia - Gonzalo_03 (v2) (version 2) | ecosystem: Host-associated > Mammals > Digestive system >... | reverse complement strand
CTCTGTAGTCTGCATGTTGACACGTATCTTATCAATAGAACACATGGTATACATGGGGTTGAAATGCCAACCTTCATCAATCACATCACCAATTCCTCCTGCTGGAGAATTGACAATGACTCCCCTCTCACCTGCATCTACGTGAACGATACCGCCAATGCATATCATTATGACCAAGACTGCGGTGATTATACAACACAGGAATGTTGGAGTGAGACTATCGAGACTATCATTGCGCTCATAATATTTTTTGAACGACATGGCACTTCCAGCAACGGTTACAACAAGTCCGATAAGGAATATGATAGAACCTCCGACGATGGATGCAAGTATCGCAATGATACCAACAGCGCATACAATCACGGAATAATTTAATATAGATTTATCTCCCATATACTTTTCTCCTTTACATTTCTCAAATGCTTTTAAACATTCTCGAACACCCCATCGCCTCCCAAGTATATATATTTTCCTTTCTCTCCTCACTTCCCTATTCTCCTCCTTATCTGTTCTACCCCTTTGTCTCTCTACCCTCTTGCATCATACCCTCCTTCCCATCTCTCCCTTCCCTCTCATCCCTCACGTTCATCCCTCATCCAATCACCTACCACGCATCTCAAGCATATCAAGCATATCTCATATCTACTCAATCATGCCTCCTCCGAAAAACAAACATACACCCTACGAGAAATACGCATAAGGTTCGAGAATAGAATATAGGGGGAGTAAGAATATATGCTCTGCCACTCGACTAGATAGGCGGGGGGCGAGAGTCAGTACCCCCCGCTTCTGCTAGCCGAGTTTTCGAATTCACACATTTCGGTCACGGATTTTGAGGATGGTCTAAATTCCTTATGGCGATTCCCACATAAGGTATCGCTCCATCAGCACATTAGCAACTCAGTATCAAGTATCTCAATGCCTCAATGCCTCAGTGCTGAATATTCATACCAACTCAATATATGGTATATGTCATCACTCGTATAAAAAGCCTTTGCCAAAAGGTTTAAATACTGATAAAAAAGGGCGCACTTTGTTTTAAAATAGTTTTCGGGGGGAGGTTCTTATATGTTCTGACACTCTTTGAGTGTCAGAATAAGAAGGGGGGACTGGGATGGGACGGATGGTCTGGGGGGAACGAGAACGTCCAGAAAAAAAATCCAAAAAAAAAGGGATGCCAGCCAACCGCTGACATCCCCGAAGAGTCTAAAATGTTTCAATCGTTATGGTATGGTATCGCTGGCTCATTTCCTATGAACCTTGTCATCTCTTTTACTTCTGATTTATTCCACACTACGTCACAACCGAAGCAATAACACTTATCTTCATTCGTACACTCTAATGCGTCTCCGCATTGTGGACATAGTAGGATATAGGGATTTTCTCCCTCGAATACCCTACCGAATGTCTGGTATCCATCCACACCCATTTAATCCACCACCACGTACATTGGACCGAAGTCAAGCCTGTCATCGGTTATCTGGATGTCATCCATATCGTACTCTATCCTGTTCTCTATCTCATACCCTACATAAATCAATTCTTTTCTCATGTAGAGTATGCCCCTATTCTCTAACTTGTGTCTCAGTCTGTCCCTGCTACCATCGGAGCATTTCATCCTATATCTTGTCATTATTATGTCTATGTCGCTTTCATGCTCGATAGCCAGATATACCTTATTCATCCACACGTCATTCCATGATTTAATCTTACAATTTACCCAGTACATACTTATGCTCTCCTTTTACAATACTCTGGATAAGTCTCTCCATCGTAGACTGTCTCCTGTATTTTTCCATTATATTTATCGCATGCGATATATATTACTCCGTTCTCTTTTTCATATTTTGCATGGTCACAATAGAAGCAACCACCTTTTACGCTGTTCTTCTTACTCTTCTTCAAATCCGTGCTAAGGATATATTCTCCTGCCTTGCTCCTTATCTCGCACCATGACCCAGTTTGCTTCTGGATAAAGTGGAATGTCATATTGCCATACTCATCATAGTAGGTTATGTCCAGCAACTTTAAACCGTTCTCTTCCCTCTTACTGACAGTCGCACGATAGACTGGATAGTGGAATTTAATTGGGAATACCAACTCCCCAACCCTATATCCGACAGTCATGACCAACTCCGCTTTATGGCTATACTCTGGAATCCTCTCATCATCCTTATGGTATATAAGTCTGAACGAGACGAGATATAGATACTTTCCTGTGGAATCCCATTCCTTTTCATAGCCAATCTCGTTCATTTCATTGACGTTTACATTACTCGAATACATTTCTCCGTAGTATTGGTCAAGCGTGTCCTTTCTGATATTCCCGTCAATCACTCTGGTCATTTCATAAAGGGACTCCATGTCGTACTTGGAGTGAGTAGTAAAGGTCAATCTCTTACCACTCATTACCTTAACATGCTCTGGAACCATCATATTGCCTTACCTCCCAGTCTCTTATCTATGTATTTTTCTCCCTCTTTCATTATGCACGTACCATCTATATATATTGCTGTCCTGCCGAACAATTGCTCTATCATATTGTCTATCTGGTTCTGCGACATGAAATAGTATAGCGGTTTACCATACCCGTATAAGTGGGTAGACTCTGGCAACGTCTCGTACCATCCGAATCCGATTACTCTGAACATGGAGGTATGGAACATCGGGAACATTATCCTCTGGGCATCCAGTGGCTGGTCTTCGCTCTTACACTTGACGGTCATTATGTGAAACTCGTCCATATTGTCTGCGTATACCTGCATGCACGTCAGTCTTACCCTAAATCCCTCCGCTTCCAGTTTGCACACACGCTTCATGACCTGCAACCCATACTCTATGATGTTGTCTTTGCTTACGCTGGCTGAAAAGTCAAGCCCATAGATTATGTCTATGACCTTGTTCTTTTTAGGCTTAACGCTGGTATTGAGCATGGAGTTGGGTAAACCCAGTATCGCATTGGGGACGATTGGAACGAACCCAACAACGTCAGTCTTCAAACCGCTGTTCTTCATGCTGAAATTCTTCCTCTGGGTATCTTTCATCGACTTCTTTACTACATCGACTTTTTCTGCCCAACCGTTCTTCAACATGTTCTTGGCTTCATCCAGCGTCTTAACGCCATCCCAATCGGCATTCAAGCATGATGTGAATTTGCACGTTGGGAACGCTGGGTTCTTCGTTCTGGTCATGCACACGCTGACCACTTCATCCCCGTTCTGGTATTTCTCCATCTTGATTTTGGAGGGGGGGTTTCTCCCCTCTATATGAATCTCTTTAAAGACTCTCTCCATCGTGCTCATCCCCTAATGGTAATGAGTGCCTTGGTGTAGGGATTGGTCTGGCTGACCATGTTCGGACAAATCATGCCCAAGTCTGCCTTTTCAAGCCCCTTTATAAGCCCACTCTTTAAGGCTTCCTCCACTCCAATTTTTTCTTTCATCTTATGCACACGCTTGATACTCCTGTAAGAAGCGATTACCTGCACTCCTGCTTTCTGACTGGCTTGCCTGAAATCGTGGAAAAACTCCACCAACTTCTCATCGTTGTCGCACTGGCTCATTTCGATGCGCTCATCATATCCCATGTATACGATGGCGAACCTGTCCAGCGTTGCGCTGTCCAACTGTGTCCTACCGCAATACTCGTAACTGGCTCCCGTCCCCCACGTGTTACCAGCACCGATAACACGGAAATCCTTGTGCGCCATTACCTTACCTATGGGCGCAGGGAAATCAAAGTAACCGTTAGCCAGCGCACAGTTAAGGACGATAAGTGCTTCGGGGCAACTGGCATCCATCTCATCCAGCATGAACAACCCTCCGTACTTAAAAGCCTTGTAGAACTGGCTCTCATGGTACACTCCATTCGCATCCGTGAACCCAGTGAGTTTATACTCCTGCGTGACTGCATTGGAGAAGTAGAACTCCAATCCCATCGTCTTGGCTATCTGGCTGGCAAGCACGTTCTTACCGCATCCAGCAGGTCCAGTTATGAACACTGGCTCGCACTCGCTTATGTAAGCCAGCACTTCGTCAAACTTCTCATGGAGCACTCCATCCAAGTGAACTGACTCTCCCCTGTCGGTTGTAATAACAACCTTTTTTGTGACAGTACCGTACTCGTCACGTATGAACTTCTGTGCGTATTCCTTGACATCCTCCGTGAGATTGTCAAGTGCCATTTCTTTAATCTTCTCTTTGACCAATCCCTCCACAACCGTATCCAGAACGGTCATGGCGTTGTTCAACTTCTTGGGCGTAACTTCTTCTGACATTTTTAGACTCTCCTGTGCAACTCGGCTTATCCGCTTCGGTGCGGTGCTTCGCAAGTCGCAATCCCCCCTATGCCGAAGGAGTATTTAAGTCTGTCGGTCTGCACCGTGCTAACATGTGGCACGGCTGTATTACACATGTGTGACTGAACGCACGCATTGACCAGACACAATGTAGACGTGCAACGCACTCTACATTGTTTGGGGTGTAGGGGACTGTGGGAGGTTTGTAGAAAATCACAACCAACGGTTTGATTTTCTACTTTTGTTTTAAAACATATTCTAGGGGAATATGTTTTAAAGTAGTGACACAAAAAGATAATAGGGGTCGTGGCGGAGGGCGGATTGGACAAAGGATGAGATTTAACCCTCTCGCCACGTTGATATGTGGAGGGGGGATTGCTCCCCCCAAGGAGAAGTGAAATGAATGAACACATACGTCATCAATCACGCTACTACCGAATCGAGGTATCATACCACATTTTTTTTCCTCCTTTTTTACATTCCTTTCCTTACCAGATAGTGACGAATCCGCCACTATCTACTGCATTGTCGAACACCTTTATAAGTTTTTCGATTGCTTCATCGTTATCGGTCTCTGCCAGTTTCTTCAAGGCTTTAAGGACATACACGCAATCCTCTGTGCTGAATTCTCCGTCACAATCCGAATGATTGACGAATATAAGTACTCCTAATACTACATCGTCATCGGATATCTCGGATATCTGCTCCAAGCCCTCTATCACTGCATCGTATTTAGTATTTACGATATCCCATACCATCCCCGATGTGCTTGTCCAGTTTGCTCTGTTAAGCAACTCTCCGAGTTCTGGCGATACCATGCTTACCAGTTTCTGCCTTATCGTGTGTACGTATCCATAACTCATACCTGCCGATGTGGAGGGTATGAGCGCAACGAAGTCTGCGCCCATGATATCCCTCTTAAAGTTTCTCGGTGGCTTTGTTGATTTTGCTCTCCATTTTAAGAGCAACCTCTTTATCCTTTTCGGTCATATCCGTAGGGTTTCCCCTGCCTCTTACAATCTTCCTAAGAACCGCTGTCTCGGTCTTGTTGAGTTTGCACATCTTAGCGAATGAATCGATAGCATCATCGTCTATCTCGATTTCATCCTCTTCCTCTTCCTCTTCATCGTCTCCGTTATAAAGGTCATCTGTGTTCAAGCCAAGCAGTTTGGCGCAACACTTTACGATGTTGGAAGTCTTCTCTTTGAGTGCTTCCAGTTTGATAGCATCGATAGGCTCTACGTCTGCGTTGTTGAGCACGCATACGGACACATTATACAGGTATGTAGCCTGAGAACCCATGACTGAAAGCAACTCTTTCTCGTCTGCGTTGTCTCCGATTTCATCCATGTACTTGTCAGCAGTCTTGATGACGAGGGGGATGAGTTTGTTCATATTCTTAACATTTTCCATGATTTCTTTGTCCATGTGTGTTTCCTCCGATGTTGCCGAAGCAACAATACCCCTTAGCACTCGGTAGTATTTATACCTTTCGTTAAGTGGTGTTAAGCCGTGCTAAAGTTTGGCACGCCCTCGCTATACCAGACGGTTCGATTTGGCAACGACAAGTCGAAGCGTATGAGGGGAGAAAGGGGACTGTGGGAGGATTGAAAATCAAAGATTTGGATTGAATAATATTCTGGGGGAATATTATTCAATACTCTGACGCTTATTTAAGAATGGTCGGGGAGCCACACGTCCTACGGGATTTGAACCCATATCTTCCATTCATGGACGCTCTAACCGAGTTATTACGCTAAGGGCGCATGGCTTTTCCCCGTTGATGGGTAAATGATTTTAGTATAAAAGGTTTACTTGAAGTGGGATTGAAGACTGCTCTCCAATAACTCGACTTCTTCTTGTAAGAGTTTTTTAACTTCTTCTATTCTGGGGGATTGGTACGTCAGATTATCCAGACTTTCAACCAATGCCAGCGCATCGGTTATTATGGATTGCGTGCGTGCTGTCCTCCTTATGGCTTTCAACTCACGACATTCCATAGATATTTAATCACACTCCGTATCGTATCCAGCATCCAGCCACTCGTACCATTGACCACCAGCATCGAAGTCAGCACCTGCTATTATCTCGTGCTCTTTGAAGTCTTGTATCATGCTCTCCTTGTCCATGTATATCCCATCACGTAGAACTTCATGGATGAAGTCCTGCATATCGAAGTTGTTACATATGTATTCCTCCACCATGTCATTGAGTAGGTCGTGATAATCCAGATACTCCATAAGGCTATCTGGGTCATCGGCTATGAACTGGGGGACATCCGCCCCATCATACCAGCCAGACTTTTCGATAATCATTGGTCTCCCCTCTTTGATGCTATCTCTTCTGCCAGACTTCTGATAAGGAACCCTACGAACTTGTCCTTATCATTGTTAAAGGATGTCTTACGCTGACTAATCGGTACGGTCTCCCAGACATCCATAGCGGTCTCGTAAACGTCAGTCATTAGTTTTTCTTGGCTCTTCGTCATTCCTGCGATTCCCATTTTTCTCACTCCTTTTAGATATTTAAAGTGGGAATTTCTCCCCGTTTTATTCAGTCATCCTCCTCTAAAATGACCTTGGATGCCATAAGTATCTGCTCCCCCAGATAGGTGCCAGGGTTGTTTCCGTAGGATTCCTTATCCTCTTCGTCCATGATTTCCCAAGCATCCATAGTTGCTCCTGCAAAAACGATTATCAGATTCTTTACGTCCTTGGGCAGTCCTATAATCAACTTCTCTACGTTGGTTTTTGACATTTTGATACCTCCATGATAGTATAAGGGGTTTTGGTATTTAAGGTTTTAGTTGATGAACTTCTCCGTCATGATTGCCAGACACGTAGGGCATACGTGCTTGGCTTCTCCTGTCACACAAAGGTTGTTGTCGTAGGATGTTGTAAGGGTCTGGACTCTTCCCCAGCCATCCGCATCCTCCGTCTTGCTGAATCTTCCGCACATGTCACAGTATAATCCGTACATCTGTTTTTTTCCTCCTGTTTCTCTGTATACATTGGTAGTATTTATAGTTTTCAGTACACATCCTCCGTATGCACTGCCCAACCGCATCCCTCTGGGATGATGTCTCCCTTTCTTACACGCACACGTACACCAGTACCCAGATTATGCATGATTGTGTTAATAGCATCCCTGTCCGATGCGCTCCACGCTCCTTTACCTATCTGGTATGTGTGCTTGTTCTCATCCGTGAAAAGGATAAGAGTACCATAGTGGATAAGTTGGAATTGACCGTTGTTATAGATTGCGCTATAACTCCTGCCTCCCTTTACCCATTCTCCTGCGTGCCTTACAGCCCTCTTATAGAGTTCTGTGATTGTAACTAACGGAACTGATGCCATTTCTTTATCCTCCTTGGTTGCTCCCTGCCATGTTCGGCTCTTCGCAACCGCAAACCTCCCTATGCGTCGGGAGTATTTATACCTTTCGTTAAGCGATGTTAAGCCGTGCCACACCTTAGCATGGTGTGTCGTATGCCAGTAACACACCTTGAAAAATGGTGTGTTACGTATCATGGCATGAGGGGGAAGCAAAGCGTTTTTCGGGGAGGAGGACTTGTTCAAGATTTAAAAATGGAATTTTGTTTCAAATATATTTCTAGGGGACTAGAAATATATGCTCTGCCACTCCCCTCGGCTCGTGGGGGTGGCTAAAATGTTTACCTTTTGGGATGCATATTTATATAGTCGATTATCTCATTTTCACATTCATCACATATACATTGTTCTTCCTCCTCTGGGAACTTTTCGATTTTCGCGTATATGTCGCAATACGTTCCATCGAATGCGTCAGTCGTTCCATCTAAGAACCAAGGCTCTTTTTCAAAGTCCAGGTAATCGCATCCAATCCTCGAATGGATATAGAGAACGTCTGAACGTCCAGCGTACTTATTCCATAGCTCGTGCTGTGTGCGCACCCTCTCGGCTACTCCGTAGAGTGTGGATAGTCTCTGATGCATACTTCTGTAAGAGTCCTTAATCTCTTTTATCTCGGTCTCGGTCTCTTCGGCTGTGTAAGGCTCGCACTGGCTCATAAGCCTGTATCCCCTAAGCCTGGGGATTGCGATACCGTTGAGCTGTGCCAATGCATCCAGGTCCTCAATCTGTACGAATGCTCCTAAGTCCATTTTCGTTCCCTCCGATTTTTCTGTAAGACGTTATAGTATAAAAGGTTTTAGTTGTCCTCTTCCCCCTCGACAACATAAGTAACCAGCCATGTGGCATACTCGTTAGTCTATAAGGTCTCTTCCGCATACTCATCGTATGTGCTAAGGTCGAACTCGTACCATTCGCCTGGCTCATCCTTATAGGAATGGTCATATATTACACCATCAACCATTTTAAACGTTACGTTGTAACGCTCGTGCTGTACCATATAGCCTTTTTTCATTAGCTCCACGGCTTCATCATGATAAAGGTATCCATCACAATGATAGCCAACATCCCCTTTATAGCCATCCTCTTTTATGACCAGCTCGGTTAAAGCCTTATCCCAGTCATCCCCTAAATCAATAAGGTCGTGGCGTTTTGGCTCGTGGGTTTCCCAGTTGTAGTTTTCTGGATGCTGAACCAAATAGATTTTGTCATCCAGCCTAATCACGGCTCTTGAACTCCAACAATCGCCAAATATGGCACTACCGTATTTAAGTAGGTCGTTCTTGGCTTCTTCAACGTAATACTTTACGTCATCCATGTCGTACCATTTTGTCATTTTGAGCCTCCTATTTTTTCGGTAAGGGGTTTAGGTATAAAAGGTTTTAGATTAGGATGTTTTTGTAAAACCTAATCTCGAATGCCAGCGCGTTGTTAATGAAAACCTCCGCGATGTCTCCCAGTGTTTCCAATATCGACATGTCGTATAACATACCGTCACGTGCGTTAAGGTCATACCTTACTACGTATGTCCTTATCCCAGTAAACTGGATATCCCTGTAATACCTACATTCCATAGCGATTACGTTGAACTCATCCTTAGTATCGTACATTGACGTTACCTCCATTTTATCGGTAAGGGGTTTAGGTATAAAAGGTTTACTCAACTACCTCCATAGCGAAAATAGCGTGCGTTTTTACCCCCTCCATGCTTACCAATAAGAGATTATCCCTTATTATAAAAGCATCATCCCACGGTAAATCCACATCCACATAGGCATCACGCTGGTAATCTATGTAGATTTTGGCGTGCCTACGGATAATGTTGACCTCCAACACTATTTGTTTTGTTTTGATATCACGCACGTGATACCATTCTTCCCTATTCTGAGCGTAAAGGTTTGAGTACAACTCTATGAGTTGCTGAGCCGATGACTTGGTAACTTTCATCATAGTCCTCCGTAGTACGTGGTAGTATTTATACCTATCGACTAAATGCTATCGGTTTGTTGTTGTATATAAACCTGACGGTTTGTTAGAACTTGTATATAAACCTTATGTGTTAGATACGCCAATCACACATAACCCCTTATGTGTGATTGATAACTGGCAGTGGGGGGAACGTAGTGTCTTCGGGGAGGAGGACGTTAGTCAAAAACCCCTTTTAGAATTTGGTTTGAAAATATTTCTCTGGGAGTATAGAATAATCTTCTGTCGCAAGGGGTGACGGAGGGGTAGAGGTAACGAGTATTTAAACCCCCTCCATCATTAAGGGTTAGGGGTTTCCCCCTATAAATAGTTTTAGTCATCCTCGTAGATGACTACGTTATACTTACAAGTCGCACACTCACGACCTATACAGTATCCTCCACAGTCATCTTCTTCGGATGGATTAGCACAGTAATGCTCCATTTTTAATCCTCCCTAAATTTGGGGGATTTCTCCCCCTAAATTGTTTTAGTTCCTCCTTTTCTTAACGGTGGCTTTAATGGTTGCTTCCACCATATCGGATATCATATTCTTAGTCTCGTTGTCTATCATCGTTCCAAAATCCGATAACGACAACTTAACTTTTTTCTGCTTGGTAGCCAATACTTGGGCGACTACTTCCGCACCCAGAATATCAACCGCTTTATCCTGGTTGTACCTGCGCTCTTCTCCGCTGGTCAGGTTGACCACAAATTCTCCGCCCTTTGTAGGGATGTCGGTTCCAGCCAGTCCACGGGCTTCAGCCTCATCTATCAGTTCTCTGGCACGTGCTTCCAACTTTGCGATAGCGTTCTTTACGCTCATCAGTTCGGTTCCGAGTTCTTCTACTTTCAGTGCTTTCAAGTCTCTTTTAGCCATTTTTGTCACCTGCCGTTTGGTGCTCCTCACACCGTTCTCGGCAATACTACATAGCAGTGGTAGTATTTATATCTTCCGTTAAGCAGTGTTAAGAGAACCCGCATAGATTATGAGTATATAAGGATTGCGTTTAGTGGTGTTAAGAGAACCCGAATATATTAAAAGTATATAAACCCTTTGATTATATATATATCCAATCTCATTCCTATATGATTGGATGCAAGGCTCCAATCATATCATGCTGGCGCAGGGGGTTCTCTAGGGGAGGAGGCTTCACCTAGGATGCTAAAGGAGATTTTTATCTTAAACAACATTTTCAGGGATGCTTTTTAGATGCTCTGTCGCTCCTCCCACCCCCGAACTGGTTTGGTGGGAAAAGGTTTATAAATGGTTTAAGGAGAAATGAATGAAGTGGTGTTAAGGGGTTTGAAAAAAGTGTTTATTCTTCCTGCTTGAAGGGGATTACGTTTTCTGTAATCCTTATCAGGGAGTCTCCATCCCTGTCCAGTCCGATGATTGCGCCCTTGGAAGACACGACGAATTCGACCTCCTCGTAAACGTTGGAGTCGTACCTGTCCACGATTGTCAGGGAGCCGTCCACATAGGAGACCTGACGGACGTTCTTGTCATCGCCCTCCAATACAAGGGCGTTGAAAGGCTTACTACCCTTGATGGCGGTCTTAATGGCTTCGAATTCAGTCGTTGGTGTTACAGTGTTGTATATCATTTCTATTACCTCTCGTCGGGTTGTTCCCGACAAACACCACTATGCATGGGTAGTATTTATACCTATCGATAGAATCATTCGTATCGATACGAAGCATCTTCGTGTTGTTTCGCACTCCGAACAAGCAACGTAAGTTGCTTGTAGGATAGCACGCTGGCGCAGGGGGAACTCCAGGGGAGGAGGCTATAAAGCCCAACGTAAATTCAGAGATTGGTTTAAAACATATTTTCACGGGACTCTTATTTTATCCTCTGCCACCTACGGGGGAAAGGAGAAGAACCCCCGTAAATGGTTTTGGTATTTAAACCTACCGAATCCTTTCAGAAAGCGGTTTCGTTGCCCTCTTCGTCCTGTATCACCATGATGTCATCCAGTGATATCCTGAGTACCAAGTCAGTGGTACCAGACGGGCATACGAGGTAAAGATAGCCATCCGCAATCTCATGGCTTTCTACGCAGGTGATGAGGACATTGCTATCCCAAGCATCTTCCTCTTCGTCATAGGTCTCTTTCAGTACGTCATGGTAGTCGGTCAGTCTCAGCCACTCGCCCCCATATATCTGTATGGTATACTCGGAGTTGTCGTAGAGCCATGAGTCCATGACATCTTCAAGGATTGATTCTAAGTCGTTTGTGTTTTTCCGAACCGATGTGTTTGAGTTCATGATTCAGTGATAGTCGTGGGTAGTATATATAGTTTTGTAGATAATCGATACTTGTTAAGTGATGTTAATTAAGCCCTATTAAATCCATTATATATTAAAATCCCGTCCACGCTCCGTGTTGACGGATAAAGGTCCGTCAACACGTGCTGGCGCAGGGGGAATCAGAATAGGGGAGGATTGGGATTCAGCCTCCTTAAAATTGGTTTTTTGTTCAACACATATCTTGCAGGGAAGCATAATATTTGTTGTGACGCAATAAATGCTGAACACAAATATTAGGGGAACTGAATTGCATGTAGCGACGGCAGGGCCGAAGCCCTGCCTAGCTATTAAAGGGTTTGGGGAAAAGGTTTGTTTGATAAGTTTACTCATCAGGCTCATCTGGCCAGCATTCATCACAAATGCCAGTCATGAACAATTCGCGAAGACTGGGCTTTAAGTCCAGACAATTGGATGCGCCCCAGTCCTTAATATCCTTTAAGGCTCTTCTACTGATTGGTTGGATGTTGGGATGGTTGCATAAAGGACAGGTTGCAATAGCCAGCAATGGGGCGCGGTTGGTAGGGGCTTTTACTGGGTAGGCGATGGTTACTTTAACGTGCCTAAAAGTAAGAGTCTCCGATTTATAGAATCCTCCATCATGCGAATCAGTCCAGTTGATATACCACTCGTTGTTTAATTCCATGTTCATAACCTCCATTGGATTAGATAGGGGGATGTATCCCCCTAAAAGGTTTTAGGGCTTTACCTCGATTGTCATGGGCGTACCATCATCCAATCCGTAGCGATGATATCCGTATTCGTTAGACTGGATAAAATCGAACATACGTTCCCCTACCATCCTAACCTCCGATTCGGATGATGTCATCAGTTGTTTTGTTACTTGTAAGGCGTGGGTTGAATTGCGACAGAACACAACCATGTTGTCCAACGTGATTGTGTACGTTCCACGATTAATGTCATTGGACATTAACGTTGAGTTTGAGCCAGTAATTAATTTCTGATTCTTTTCTACGGACGGGATGTCCTTACGTCTCTTAAACGTAAGGACGTTTACGATTTTAGCGCGTGGCTTTTCGTTCTCGAATGTTACTAAATGATAGTAATTCATTATGATACCTCCGATTGAGTAGGGGGATAATCCCCCTAAAATGTTTATTCGTCATCCTCCAATCTCTTTTCGTATTGTTCCCATAACCAATCCTCGTAATCATCGGTTACGTCGCGGAATTCCGCAACTTGCAATTCCCCATCATCATCCTTATAAAAAGGATTGAATGCATCAGATAGCATTCCGTTCTCGATGTCAGCCCCAATCAACCCAGCATTATAGAGAAGGGGCTCGGTTGTGTTGTTTT
>Ga0310786_10008377_pt1 | contig 13280 bp, 7 predicted proteins | sample AusTroGonzalo_MG_FD_203881 | JGI IMG/M metagenome (GOLD analysis project Ga0310786, IMG submission 203881) | Bovine rumen microbial communities from tropical cattle in Woodstock, Queensland, Australia - Gonzalo_03 (v2) (version 2) | ecosystem: Host-associated > Mammals > Digestive system >... | reverse complement strand
GGTGAACCAACTCAAACTGCGTGCTTCCTACGGTTGGAACGGATCGAATGCCATTCCTTTAGGCGCAGCGGACGGGTTGTTAACAACCTCTTATTACTCCACGGATGGCACACTCATCACCGGTTATATTCCCGCTTCTGCAACGAACCCTGACCTCTCTTGGCAGAAGACCGCATCCTGGAATATCGGTCTGGATCTGGGTTTATGGCGCAACCGTGTATCACTCGCTGCCGATTATTACCAAAAGGACATCACCGACATGCTCTACCAAGTCACAATGCCTTCTGTGGTAGGATATAGCAAACGATGGTCGAATATCGGTAACGTCCTCACACGAGGTGTCGAACTGGAACTCAAAACCGAGAACCTCACCGGACCGGTCAAATGGACTACGAAATTTGCAGCTTCCTATAGCTATAACGAAGTAACCAGCCTTGGCGAGAACAAGGCCATCTATACCGGATATGACAACAAAACCCAGATCATCGAAGTCGGACATCCGGTGGGTGAGTATTACCTCTATATAGCAGATGGCATCTATCGCAATGAAGAGGACTTGGCTCTATACCCGAAGCAAGCTACATCCGGAATCGGTTCGGTGCGTTACCGCGATATCAATGGCGATGGCGTCATCACCGAAGATGACCGTACCTACTGCGGCAAACCGCAACCCTCATGGACTTTCGGTCTAACCAACACCTTCAAATGGAAGGATCTGGATATCAGCATCCTTTGTACAGCACAGGAAGGTGGACGAATTTGGCAGGGACTCGGACGTGCGTTCGATATGATGAATCAAGGAACGAATATCAACCGTCTCGATCGTTGGCAGAATATGTGGATGTCCATAACCAATCCGGGCGACGGATCCATACCGGCAGCAACAGGCGCAAGCGGCACCGAAGAGTTCTCCACACGTTGGCTCTATTCTACCGATTATTTCAAGATCAAGAATATCACTGCCGGCTATCGCTTCCATTTCGGAAAAAAAGCGTTCGTCAAATCGCTCCGACTCTCCTTCTCTGTGGAGAACGTCTGGATGTGGGATAAATACTATAACGGCTACTCGCCCGAATCGAATAACTCTTCTTCGTCCGTTAAAGTGTGGGATTACGGAGCATATCCCAGTGCACGCACCTACGCACTCGGCTTACAGGTTCAACTCTAAAGAAAGGGCATAATATATGAAAATGAAAATAGTAAATAAGTCTGTATTCTGTATTCTGTGTTCTGTATTCTTCATGAGTTGCGACAACTTCCTCACCGTTGAACCCACCAGCCAGATAGGAGCGGATAACTACTACCAATCACCGGCTGAAGCAGATCGGGCACTCTCCGGTGTCTATGGAACACTCAAACCGTTCGCCAAGTACTGGTTTGCAATGTCCGAACTGCGCTCGGATAATATGTTTGAAACCAAGGAAGCCAAACAATATGACTATGCCGATTGTGCACAGTTTAATGCAACCGGTTTACTTTCGGATAACATCGTGGCAAACTGTTGGGCTGACCATTATACCCTTATTGCTGCAGCGAACGCGCTCATTGATAAACTGCCGGAGATTGATTTCTCAACGTCTAAAATAACCAAAGAACAGTATATTGCCGAAGCACGTTTCTTACGCGCGCTGTCATACTTTGACCTCGTGCGTTTCTATGGACGTGTCCCTGTGTCGCTTCATCAACTCTCCGCTGACGAAGCTTTCCATCTGGCGCAATCTGAACCACTTGAGGTCTATCAACAAGCCATCATCCCGGATCTGGAGTATGCCGCGCTACATCTGGGGGAATATGCCCTGGACTATAACGGAAATACCCATTCTGAACGTGCATCACAGGCAGCAGCCAAAGCACTTTTAGGTAAGGTCTATATGCAGATGGCCGGTTTCCCGCTCAATCAACCTACCAAGGATAAAGCCAAAACATACCTCAAAGAGGTGCTCGACTATGCCGAATCGTCTAATCGCTATTGGTCAGCTGATATGGACGAATGGAACCGCATGTGGATACACGAAAACGATAACAAGTACTATATCTTCGAAATCCAATATGTATGTGCTGCCAACCAAGGTAATCCCGTCACACCGCTCAGCCGAACCTCCAATAGCAAACCAGATGCATACTGCAATGCCTACCTGACGAACGGTAACCATTTCTATATCGAGCGTGCTCTCCAATCACGGATGATGGCTGATCAAGATTTGCGTTGCCACTGGACGCTCGACATGGGATATAAACAAGATGAAGAGACCGGAGAAACAACCGGTGGATACAATCCCGATGTGGACCATTTCCTCGTTAAGTTCTTCGAGCATAAAACGAAACGCGATAGTCTCGGTTTTAGTAATATGGATGCTACCATCGTCAACTATACCTATTGGCCACAGAACTTCCCCGTGCTCCGTATAGAAGACATCGCTCTCCTCTATGCTGAGTGTGTGGGAGGAAATGAAGGACTTGCTATCATCAACCGCACCCGTCAACGAGCCGGATTGGCTCCGCTGGCTGCTTACAGCGAAGAGGCACTGATCGAAGAACGCCGCGCTGAACTACTCGGAGAAGGACATCGTTGGTTTGATGAGGTGCGTCATAACACCTATGTGCAAGATAACAAGACGAAGTTTGAGTACTACCGTGATAACTGCGACAAAGCCCACTCGTCCGTCTATACGATGTACGCAGCACGCGTTAACTCCACGTCGATGTATTATCCTATCCCCCTCTCGCAGATGCAGGTTTGCGAAGGACTATACCAACAAAATCCCGGATATTAATGCCTAAATAAATGAGAAAATGGTAAATGTTAAAATGGTAAATAAGTCTGTACTCTGTATTCTGTACTCTGTACTCTTGCTCACCGGATGCAAGAACGACAACTATCTCGGCGGTCACTTCACCGAGGACTACGGTGGAGTCCAGATGGAACTAAGTTCCGTTATTGCTTCAACGCTCAATCCGTCCCTTAAATGGCAGGCTGGTGACACCATTGCGCTCACTACGTCTTATACGGATAATACATCCCTCAATCGATTCTATGTATGCGGAGCGGATGGTCAGACCTTCACTGCCCTTAGTGGCCTGCCGATATACATCAAAGGAACTGGTATGCTCAACGCATATGCTCCGGTGTCAGGAAAGGATGGGGAAGAGACCGTCATCGCTGTGAACACCCTTGATCAAACCGTACTCGTTGATTATCTCACGGCGCAAACGGCTATATCTACCGCCTCTCGGGAACTTACCCTCTCCTTCAACCATGCACTCGCTCAACTACAAATATCCTTTGATATCACGGAGGGAGAAACGGTCAAGAAATTGCAAATGCAGGGTCTGTGCCATCAGGCGGTGCTAGACCTTTATACCTCTGCTTGGAGTACATCAGAGGTAACCGAAGAGTATGCCCTCGCAGCAGAGGTCATCTCGTCACTTACCCTCAACTTGCTGCCGCAAAAAGCCACAGAGGTCACTTTCGTGCTCACCACCGATAAACGTGAATATACCATTCCGGTAGAAGCGCTCACTCTGACAGCAGGACAAGCACTCCGTATCACCCTCCATGCCGATGCAGACGGCTCCAGTGTGGCATACACCGAAGAAACAACCGATTGGCAGGATTCCGGCATGGGAACCAATATCGAATCTGAGTAAATGCTTAAATGACGATGTATATGAAAAAAAATATAGTCTTAATCCTGTGTTCTTTGCTCCTTGTTACATCATGCAAAGATGGTAATACCCCGATAGCAGACGAGCCCTCGAACAAAGTGTCCGTTCGTGCCCAAGCACCCGCTATGCGTGCGGCAGCAAACGCAAGCAATCCTGCGCAAACAGTTTTCCTTCCGGGAGATAAGATTGGACTCTTCGCAGTACGCAACGGTGCGGTCATGGCTTCGGTGAATAACCTCTGTCTCACGCGCACAGAGAATGGCTTATGGCAATCGGATACGGACATTTTCTATGCGGACTCAACACGCGAAGCAGCATTCTATGCATATTTCCCATACGATGCTGCCGTCTCATTCGACCCGGCTTCTTCGGAACCCTTTGCAGCGTATATCCAAGCTTTCCAACCGGCAGCAGATCAATCAGCCGAATCGGCATTCCATACCTCCGATCTCATGACCTCTGCGGCAGGTCAACTCACGCCGCAAGCTACACTCGACATCGTGCTCCAGCACCGCATGGCATTGGTCTGTGTCGAACTGCCAAGTATCCGTTATGTCTTCTCCAATGAAGGTCTCGCTCCTTACGTGCAATGGACCGCTTCTTCTGTGGCATTCCAAACCGATGCAACGAACATCAAAGCCTTCTATGATGCTGCCGAACTGTCGTATCGCTTCATCACTAAACCGGCATCTGTCTCACAATTGGATATCACCTATACCAACCGCTCGTCCGAAACCAAGCATGCGTCGATCACCAATATAAGCGCCATCCCGGCAGGGCAGTTCGCATACTATACGGTCGATAACGGAAAGACCGATATCAACACCATGTTGCACATAGGCGATTTCTTCCTCAAGGACGGTTCGATCATCGCCAAAGGGACTACACCCAATGCAACCGATGTACTAGGCATCGTATGCCAAATAGGTACCACCGATAGCATCGCTGCATCGAACCCGTCCTGCACGCATGCCCTTGTGCTTGCACTTGATGAAACCAAAGCCAAATGGAGCACCAAGGGGTCCACAACTTCCGACGAGAATAATGCCGGATGGAAGACCTGGTGGACTGTTTTCGGTCTTGCAGACTTAGGTACCACCAAAGCCGATGAAATTGACCAAGCAACCCTCGCATCGGTCGGATTCGAATATACCCGAGCATGGCTATCTGTTCCTATTGACCTCACCATCGGTGGATATATCGTACCTGTCAAAGATGGTTTTCAAGCCTATTACGATGCCTATGTGGCTGCCCATCCGCTTCCGAACACCACTACCATCTGGTTCGTGCCCTCTCTGCGTGAATGGCTTTCCATCAAAGCCTCGGAATCGGATATCGCTACCTCACTCACCCAAGTGAGTGCCGCTCCCTTCGCGTGGACAAGCGGTTCGACGGTCTATTACTGGTCTTCCAACCTGCGGGCTTCCACCTCCATGTGGACCTTCACCGGCAAAGATTCATCTTCGTCTGCCGACCTCTTCCATGCTGACACCAAAGACTCACGTATCTATCGTCTCATCTTCGCCTTCTAAAAGCCTATGAAACGACTTTTGAACATATTGTTAATTTTCAATTTTCAATTTTCAATTTTCAATTTGTGTGCTACGAACTACTTTGTGGCTACAAACGGAAGTGATGCAAACTCCGGCACCATCACTTCTCCGTTTGCTACCCTCAATGCTGCCTATACCAAAGTGTCCGCCGGTGACACGGTGTATTTTCGCGGAGGAACCTACCTGCTGACGACAGATCAGGTCATGTCGCCTGCTTCTTCTACCGGCACCGGTGTATATACCTATGTTTTTGATCTTATCAAATCCGGCAATGAGAATAAAGGGCGTATCGTCTATGCCGGTTACCCGGGTGAACGACCTGTGTTTGACTTTAGTCAAATCCTCCCACAAACACGTATATCGGGATTCTACCTTCATGGATCCTATATCCATCTCAAGAACTTCGATATCGTAGGTATCACTGCTACCATGCACGGTCATTACCAGTGTGAGTGTATCTCGGCGCGCAACGGTTCCTACTGCATCGTGGAGAATGTAGCGATGCATGATAACATGGCAATCGGTTATTATGCCACCAAAGGACATCATAATCTTGTACTCAACTGCGACGCGTACAATAACTACGATGACTATTCAGCCTTCAAGAATGATTCACTTTATAACGTCTATAAGACTACCGGCACGGTTCCGTCTAAAAGTACGTCCGAGACATTGGGAGGCAACTGCGACGGATTCGGGTTCCATGCTACCCGTGAGATTGATACCGCAAATGTCTTCATCGGCTGTCGCGCATGGTGGAACTCCGATGACGGTTTCGATTGTATCAATTCAAAGACGGCCGTCACGTGGGATAGTTGCTGGGCTTTCTATAATGGCTACAGACCCGGAACCAATACGCAAGCCGGAGACGGAAACGGATTCAAAGCAGGAGGTTACGGTATGTCCACACCCTGCTCCGGAACACCGGCAGAAGAATACGGTATTCCGCAGAATAACATTCGCTATTGCATCGCGTTCTATAACAAATCCAACGGTTTCTATGCGAACCACCACCTCGGAGGAAACCTCTGGGAGAATAACACTGCCATGTGGAACTGGAAAAACTATGACATGGTCAATCGCAAGGAAGCTAACCAAACAGGTACGGCGGTTGATGTGAACGGATATGGACATATCCTGCGCAATAACGTATCATACAATCCTATGGATGGCAGTAATAAAGACGCTCGTCATTATGCCGAGATTGATTCATCGCAATGTGTGCTCGAGAATAACGTCATTGCTTCTTCCTCTGATTTCCTCGATTGTACACGACTCTCATATACCAAACTCGCTAAGATTGCCCTTTGCAACCCTCGTCAAGCCGATGGTTCCTTACCCTATACTCCTTTCCTGCGTGTTGCCGCTTCATCTCCGCTCTTTACCAACTATCAAGGTGCGCTCTTTGAGTACGTTCCGGATACTGCGACAGCAATCAATCCCGTAACCGGTAACCCGTCATCCATAACCCGTAAGGTTATTAAAAACGGTCGCATCGTCATCATCCGAGATGACATGTGTTATGATATTTTAGGAAACAAACTATAATCAACATTATTCATTAACTAAAATTTAATCATTATGAGAAAAATCTTTTCCTTTTTCGCAGCTGTTCTTTTTGCTGCATCCATGAATGCTCAAACCATCACTTTTGGTGAAGGTTCAACAGGTGACCAAACCTATGGTGAAGGTGATTTCACCATGACCGTTGCCGGATGGGATGGAAACCATAGTGCAACTTCAGGTCGTTATTTCGGTACACTGGAGCAAAGTTCCAAAGTAACCGGTATGATTGCTGCCGGTGGTAAGATCGATGGCAACACCCGCTCATGGTCCATCAAATCTACCTATAGTGGAACAGTTGAACTCTATGTTTGCTCGTCTTCTGACTCGGCTGAACGTGACATTACCGTTAACGGTGTCGTAAAACAAACCGCTAACTTGGGTAAAAATATTGAGGATAAAACGGTATATTCCATCGTATCGTTTGATATTACCTATGGTAATACCGCCATCACTACCAATGGTGCCGTGTATATCTACAAGGTAGTCTTCACGTCCAATGGTGAGTCTGCTCCAATCGTAGAAGAACGCGACACGGTTGCTGCCTACGTTCAGGGTATCGTAAAAGGTGATTTTGTTGCTACAACTACAGAAAGTGATGCGAAAGTAGTACTTGAATACGCTACGAAATACAACAAAAACAAAACGAATTGTACGGCTATGACATTCACCTCTTCCATTACCGCTTCCAAGGACACCCTCACAAATCATTACTGCATGATCACTCCGGCAGAAGGTACGTTCAAAGCAGGTGATATCGTTACGTTCCAACCCTTTACGGTGATGGGTACTACTGATTACGAAGGCGCAAAATATGGTAATATTCGTATGTTAGGTGGTGGCTTGGTTGGCGAAGCATACAAAGCAACAAAACTGTATGAGACAGCCTCTACATCAGCCGATAAGTCGGATGTTACTGATGGTCATGAGCAGGAAGGGGATATTAAGGTGCACACCTACACCCTCACTGCTGATTGCGATGCACTCTTTATCGGTCGTACCGGTAATACCCGCGTCAACGTCCTCTCTTTCGTCGTTACTCGTGCAAAAGCAGCAGACGATCCCACCGCCATTGAAACCGTAACCGGTAGCCCGTCACCCGTAACCCATAAAGTCATTGAGAATGGTCGCATCGTCATTATCCGCGATAACGTCCGCTATGACATCACCGGTCGCAAATTATAAATTACCAATTACAAATTACAAATGACAAATGTCTTTTGTGCAATAGACCTTGGAGCGACTTCGGGTCGTATCATCCTTTCGGAAGACGGTAACACCTTGCAAGAGGTGTGCCGTTTCCCGAATGCGGTCGAGAACCATGACGGCAAAGTGTTCTGGAATATCGCTTTGCTCTTTGATCATATCCGCAAAGGCTTATCCGAGTTAGCCCAACGAACCGACATCCGCATCACTTCCATCGGTGTGGATACGTGGGGTGTGGACGTGGTCTTCCTCGATGCGCAAGGTAAACCCCTTGCAGAACCCCGTGCGTACCGTGATCCCTATACGACCGCACGCATGGAGCAGTTCTTCTCCATTATCCCGCGTGAACGCATTTACGAGAAAACCGGCATTCAGTTCCTTACCTTCAATACCCTCTACCAACTCTATGCCTGCCATTGTGAGCAGTACGAACCCTTCCTAAAAGCCGCATCCTACCTCTTTATCCCCGATTATATCTCCTACCTGCTCACCGGTAACCAGGTATGCGAATATACGGCTTTATCCACCTCGCAACTGCTTAATCCGCGCACCAAAACGATTGATGCGGAACTCGTGCAAGCAGCCGGAGCGAACATAGCCTGCTTCCCGCCTATCGTCTATCCGGGGCATCAGATAGGTATGCTCAAAAATGAAGTCGCTGACTTCGGATATGACATCCCTGTCATAGCGGTCGCCGGACATGACACCGCCAGTGCGGTCGCTGCCGTACCCCGTACCCACGAAGGCAAAAAAGTAGCTTACCTCAGTAGCGGCACATGGTCGCTCATGGGAACCGTTACCGACCATCCTGTTATCACACCTCGCAGTCTCGAACTGAACTTCACCAACGAGGGTGGAGTAGAAGGCACCACACGCCTACTCAAGAATATCACCGGCATGTGGATCTTGGAGCAATGCCGCAAAGAATGGGCTGCACAAGGCAAAGACTACTCCCATCCCCAATTAATTGAAATGGCGATGAGTATAGATCAATCGTCCAATGACTCAATCAATCGTCAAATCGTAAATCGTCCAATCGTCAATATCTTTAATCCCGACGAATCGCGGTTCGCCAATCCTTCATCCATGATCGAGCAGGTGAAAAACGGTCGCAACCTCTCCGATGCCGAGATAGTAGCATCCATCTTCCATTCGCTTGCCCATCGTTATGGCGAAGTGTTTGCTATGCTCCAATCGCTCGTGCCCGAACCCCTCGGTGCACTCTATATTATAGGAGGCGGAGCACGAAACCAATACCTCAACCAACTAACCGCCCAAGCGGTCGGTGTGCCCGTCCTCATCGGTTCCACCGAATCCACCGCCCTCGGCAATATCCTGATCCAAAAGAATAGAAATTGTTGTTAATTGTCTTTAATTGTTGACCTACAAAAAATAATTTTTGGATCATTTTGGGATATTTTTGACTAAATAAAATATTGATAATATAGATAATTTTTGACTTTTATATGAAGCGCTTTTTGATTCTAATCGTTTGTTGTCTGGCTGTTTTAACTGTTTCTGCCAAAAGCCAACGGCCAAAAGCCAACAGCCAATTATGGCCGGACGGAACACCTATCGATGCATGGTTCATGGACACCACCCGTGTGGATGTGCAAACCCTCGGCAAGCAGTATCGCCTCACCGACTACGGCATCTTCGCAGACGGTACCATCCAAACAATCAAGATCCAAGCGCTCATTGACCGCATCGCATCCGAAGGAGGCGGTGTACTTGTCGTACCATCCGGTGTCTATATGACCGGTGCACTCTTCTTCAAACCCGGTGTGCATCTGCATCTCACCGAAGGTGCCATCCTCAAAGGGTCGGATAACATCGCTGACTACCCGTTGCTCAAAACACGCATTGAAGGAGAGACTTGTCTCTATTTCTCTGCCCTCATCAATGCCGATAACCTCAACGGCTTCACCATCACCGGTGCCGGCACTATCGATGGAAACGGACTCAAATACCACCAGGCTTTCTGGTTGCGCCGCAAATGGAATCCGCAATGCACGAACAAAGATGAACAGCGTCCGAGACTCGTCTATATATCCAATTGCTCCAATGTGGCCATCGAAGGTGTCCGCCTGCAGAATTCACCCTTCTGGACCACGCATATCTATCATTCCAACCACGTTCGCATCCAAGGAGTATCTATCTATTCCCTCTCTGCACCCGATACACAGAAAGGACCTTCCACCGATGCTATTGATCTCGACGTAGTCGAAGACATTGTCGTGCGTCGCTGTTATATGTCCGTCAATGATGATGCTATTGCTATGAAAGGCGGTAAAGGACCCTGGGCAGATGATCCTTCCAAATCCGAAGGAAACGGTTCCAACCAACGCGTACTCGTCGAAGATTGTGTCTATGGCTTCTGTCATGGTTGTCTCACCTGCGGCTCTGAATCCATCCATAACCGTAACATCCTCGTGCGCCGCATCCAAGTGGATAAAGCGGAACGACTCCTCTGGCTCAAGATGCGTCCAGACACCCCGCAGCGTTATGAGTATATCACCGTCGAAGACATCACCGGTAACGTCACCTACGGACTCTTTATCAAACCCTGGACACAGTTCTATGATCTCAAAGATCGTAAAGATATTCCGCTCAGCTATGCGGATCATATCACCCTCCAACGCATCTCCCTCGATTGTAAAAAAGAACAAGACGTCACCGAACGTCCTGACCAGTATATTCTAACCAACATCGTCTGGAAATGAGAAGAAGAATCTTAATATTAACACTTTTCACTTTTCACTTTTCACTTTTCACTGTTTTGAGTCAGAATTTATGGCCAATAAATCCTGAGTCAAAACCCGGTACCCGCTGGTGGTGGCAAGGCAGTGCCGTCGACTCCATCGGCATCACCGCTCAACTCACCCAACTCGCTGATGCCGGCATCGGTGCTGTGGAGATAACTCCCATATACGGTGTGCAAGGCAATGAAGCGAACGACATCCCCTACTTATCCCCCCGGTGGATGGAGATGCTTAGCTATACATGCTCTGAAGGACAACGACTCGGCATCCAAATCGATATGAATAACGGCACCGGTTGGCCCTTCGGTGGACCCGAAGTGCAACCCCAAGATGCAGCTTGCAAAGCCATCTTCAAATCCTGGCACACCGGTGAACCCCAACCTCAACTAACAGCTAAAGAGAAAAAAGACTTCCCGCAATTATACGGTCAATGGATCTATGGCGATACGTTGAACATCGCCCTTTATATCGCACGTACGCGCCAGCAAGTCAAACGTGCCGCACCCGGTGGCGAAGGTTATGTCATCGACCACCTCGACAAAGGGGCCGTTCAACGGTATCTAAGTAAATTTGATGCGGCTTTTTCTAACAGTCCGCAGGACGGTCTAACAGCGGAGCGGTCTAACAGCGTTAGCGGTCTAACATCTTTCTTCAACGACTCTTATGAGGTTTATGGCGCGGATTGGACACCTACACTTCTTGACGAGTTCGCCTCCCGCCGTGGTTATCGGCTCGAAGACCATTTCCCGGCTTTCCTCAATGACTCCGCACCCGACCATGCGCAACTCATCTGCGACTACCGCGAGACCATGTCCGACATGCTACTCGAGAACTTCACCATCACCTGGCGTGAGTGGGCACATCGGCATGGCGCACTCGTCCGTAACCAAGCGCACGGCAGTCCGGCTAACCTCCTGGACCTCTATGCCGCCGTGGACATACCAGAGATAGAAGGATTCGGTCTCTCCGACTTCGGCATCAAGGGACTCCGAACCGATTCCCTCACCCGCCCCAACTACTCAGACCTCTCCATGCTCAAATATCCTGCATCGGCGGCACATTTCTATGGTAAACCCATCGTCTCTGCCGAGACCTTCACATGGCTCACCGAACATTTCCGAACCTCCCTCAGCCAGTGCAAACCCGACTTTGACCTCATGATGACCGCAGGTGTCAACCGTTGCTATTTCCATGGCACCACCTATTCGCCACCCACAGAACCCTGGCCGGGCAGACTCTTCTATGCCGCCATGGAGATGTCGCCCATCAATCCCATCTGGCATGACGCACCTGCCTTCTTTGACTATATCACCCGCATCCAATCGTGGATGCAATATGGCCAACCCGATAACGACCTGCTTGTCTATCTGCCAATCTATGACATCTGGTCTGAATATCCGGGACGACTCCTCGCACTCGACATTCATAAGATGGACCAAGTGGCACCACGCTTCATATCCGCCGTCAATGCCATCTATTCTGCCGGCTATGATCTCGATTATGTCTCCGACCGTATGATAGCCTCTATCACCGGTGTCACACCCGATGGTCAACTCATAGCTCCTTCCGGTATTCACTATAAAGCACTCGTTCTTCCGCAAGTGCAACGTATATCTGCTCGCACCCAAGCCAAACTCGACTCCCTTGCCGCACTCGGCGCAACCATCATACGTGTGACGGATGATAACTATGCTGCGGCTCTCGCTGCCTATCCGGCTATTCAACCCGAACCCATGAAGTCCCGATTCGGACTCAAAGCCATTCGTCGAACAAACGAGCACGGTTACCATTACTTCATCTCCAACCTCCAACCCACCGACATCGACGCGTGGATACCCCTTGCCGTACCCGCCGCTTCCGCCCAACTATGGAACCCCATGACGGGTAATATAGCACCTGCTTCCATCCGTCATAACACCCAAAACCAACCCGAAATCCACCTCTCTTTAGCAAGTGGCGAATCGGTCATTCTCGTTATATCCAACAGTCCGCAGGACGGTCTAACAGTGAAACGGTCTAACAGTGCTAACGGTCTAACAGGCGCAGCCGGTCTTTCCATTGATTTAACCAACAATCAATGGAAACTCGAACCGATTGACATGAAGAGTTTCGGCAGGCTGAAAAAGCAGAAATTATCCGGTTTACAACCTTGGACCAATATAGATAGTGTTTGGGCAACTGCTCGCGGTACCGCCCGTTATACTACGACAGTATATTTGTCTAAATCAACAATCAACAATCAACAATCAACAATCTTAGATCTCGGCGATCTCCGAGAGAGTGCCGTAGTCTATATTAACGGCAAAAAAGCGGGCACGGCTTTCGCCGCACCCTTCCGTATTGCCGTAGGCGAGTTCCTTCGCCCTGGCCGCAATACCATCACCATTGATGTAACCGGTCTTCCGGCTAACTATGTCGCTGAAATGGATCGGCGGGGCATCATTTGGCGCCGGTTCAAAGATGCCAACATTGCCAACCTCAAAGGCGGTCGCGTCTCTTATTACGGCAACTGGGACATCCTTCCCGCAGG
>Ga0310786_10008375_pt1 | contig 13283 bp, 10 predicted proteins | sample AusTroGonzalo_MG_FD_203881 | JGI IMG/M metagenome (GOLD analysis project Ga0310786, IMG submission 203881) | Bovine rumen microbial communities from tropical cattle in Woodstock, Queensland, Australia - Gonzalo_03 (v2) (version 2) | ecosystem: Host-associated > Mammals > Digestive system >... | reverse complement strand
GCGAAGAGGGAAAGACCTTCCTCGACAACCTGAATCCTAACTCGTTAGTCACCACACAAGCTTGGGTGGAAGAGGGTCTCACCTATGAGAAAGCCTCCACTATCAAGCACTTCCAGTTCGAACGCATCGGCTATTTCTACTGCGATCCCGACTCGAATGAGGAGAAACTGGTGTTTAACAAAACGGTAAGCCTTAAACAATAAATGCATAATTCACAATGCATAATGCACAATCTTGGGGAAAACCGAAAGATCGTGCAAAAAAATCATGAATGGTGAATTATGAATTATGAATTGAAATGCACAGCCTCCTGGATTACGACCCCAAAGTCCTAATGGCCTTCCTCAAAAGCCTGGAGGGCGACCGGAAGTTCAGCGATTTCCTGATGAACAACGGATATCGCGAGTTGGAGGCATTGTCGTCGGCGATACACTCCAACGAAGCCGCGCTGCAGTGGTTGTTGGACAACGGCTATCCCGAGTTCGCGGTGTTGAGCAACGCCATCGACAACGAGGATGCGGCCATTGCTTGGCTCGACAAGTACCATTGCACCTTTTTAGCGACCTTCGCCGCTGCCTGTCGTAAGGAGGATGCCGCCATCAAATGGTTTGCAGACAATGACTTGCGGCTCTTCATCTTGATTATTAACGAAATCCACCACATCCTGCTGTATCAGTCATGGGATGCCAGCGACTTTCATAAGCTGAGGAGATCGTGATGGAAGGCTTATGGTTTAGAGTTTAAGGTTTAGGGTTTAGAGGGTTGAGGTATTGGTTCGGAAGAGAAATGTCATATTATGGCGTCTTGGATTTAGAGAGTCAATAATAAACAGCCGCGCTATCGGGAGATAGTGAGGCTGTTTATTTTTTGTCTCCGAGCAAAACGGAAAAATGTTATATTTGCCACCGAATTTTAAATTGCCCTAATATTTTTTTACGGCAAGAATGATGATAAATGTTACTATGCTAAATAACTGTTCTACAACTACTTGAATTACATATTTTATATAATATTCACATTAACCCCTGAGCTCAACGAGACGACATAAGATGACGTCTCTACAACAAATAAACCTCTTAACCCTTGACCTTCGACCCTTAAACTCTAAACCCCTCAACCCTAAACAAAAATAATGGATATAACCAGCGTACTAATCGCAATTTTGACCCTTACGGCGGGCATCGGTGTTTTTTTGGTGGCCTGCCAGATGATGAGTAACAATTTGGAGTCGGCGAGCAGCCGGCGACTGAGACAGTTGTTTGCGAAAACTGGCAACAACAAATGGGTGGGTGTCGGTATAGGTCTTTTGGGTACCGCCGCTATTCAGAGCAGCGGCGCGGTCACAGTGATGGTCATCGGTTTCGTGAATGTGGGCATCATGAGCCTCGCGCAGGCGGCCACCATCATCTACGGTTCTAACATCGGTACTACCGTCACAGCACAGTTAGTCGCCCTTGGTATGTTCGGGCGCAATAGCATCTCCACAACCCTTATTTTTGCAGCTTTTGCGGGCATCGGTGCCTTTATTACTCTGTTTGCAAAACAGGAGAAAGGGAAGCAGGCGGGAGGCATCCTCACCGGTTTCGGTATGCTGTTCGTCGGTTTGAGCATGATGGCTTCTGCCATGGAGGATTTTGCAGCACTGCCAGAGATCAAAACGATGCTTGCGAGCATCAACAATCCCCTGTTGTTAGTTATTGTGGGTGCGTTACTCACCGCCATTATCCAATCTTCGTCCGTGATGACTTCCATTGCCATCACCATGGTGGTTACCGGTCTTGTGAACCTTAGCCAGGGCATTTACCTTACTATGGGTTCCAATATCGGTTCGTGTGTGGTGGCGTTGATTGCGGGTATGACCAGTGGCACGAATGCGAAACGTACTGCACTTATCCATTTGATATTCAATGTAATGGGCGTTGTGCTCTTTATGATACTCGCACTGATTTTGCGCATTACTACATCGGGCGTTTGGAGCTATGGCACCATCTTCGAAAAGTGGTTCCCCAATGCGCCTCAGATTCAGCTCGCAATGTTCCACACCTTCTTCAACGTCTGTACTATGCTGGTAGCATTGCCGTTGACGAATGTTTTGGTGAATGTCGCTTGTCGTATGGTTCCTGAGAAAGAGGAAAAGGAGTCTGGTCCTCGTTTGCAATACCTTGACCCTTCCATGTTGAGTACGCCAGCTGTGGCTGCTCGTCAGCTGAAAACTGAAATCGAGAATATGGCGGAATTGGCTATCACCAATTTCCGTCGCGCTATCAAGGTGATTACCAAATTGGATTACTCCGAAATTGAGGAGTTCCGGCAGACGGAAATGCGGCTTAATTTCTTGAACCAAGAACTTCTAAAGTATGCCGTGTCGCTCTCTGAAAGTAATTTGAGCAGCTACGACCAACGCTACATCAGCTCAACTATTCGGACGGTCAGCGACTTGGAACGCGTGGGCGACTATGCGGAGAATATCGTAGAATATGCAGACTCTTTGCGCGAGCAGGAGGCCTCTTTCTCCAAAGATGCGGTGAAGGAAATTCTGCAGATGGAAGAGTTGGTGAACAAACTTTACGCTGAAGTTATGCAAGCCTATCATAACAAAGATTTGCAGGCCTTGGGTCGCGCCAATATCATTGAGGAACAGATAGATGACCTGACTGTTGAGATGGAACGCAACCATATCCAACGCCTGACGGACGGTTCCTGCAGCCCGGCAGTTGGCTCCGAATACCTCTCTTTGGCTCAAAATTCCGAGCGTGTCGGCGACCACCTGATCAACGTAGGCAAAACCATTAAGGATTTGGTGCCGGAGAAGGCTACTGGATTTTAGGGTCGAGGGTCGAGGGTCAAGGCAATAGGGAATAGGAAAAGCTAATAGCCAACAGCCAATATTATAAGAAACAATCCAGTGAAAAAGATAATCATTTTATTGATAACAGCCGTTTTAGCGGTTGGGGTGTATGCGCAGAATGCGCAGGAGGAGAAAAATGCGCTTTCGAAGTTTTATGGAGGCGTGCGGGTCGGATTCACTGCCACGCAGATTTCTGGTGATGATTTGTCGGGATTCCATCAATTCGGCGGAACCGCTGGACTCTTCGCCAACCATGCCGTCATTCCTTCTGGACGGCTGAAACTACAGCTGGAACTGAATTTTACCATGAAAGGCAGTCACTCGAAAACGCCCAAGAATCAAATAGCAGATAATTTCTATTCGTTGCGTCTCGGATATGTGGAGATGCCGCTGATGCTGATTTGGACGGCAGGAAAGTGGCAACTGTGGGGACAGCAATTTCAGTTTGATTTGGAAATCGGTCCTTGTTTCGGGGTGAATGTTTTCACCAGCGAGCGGGAAGCCAATGGCCCGATTATCGGACGTCCGCCGTTCCGTTGGTACGAATTTTCCGGGATTGCGGGAATCACGCTTAACATTGCTGAACACCATAGTTCAAACTTCCGTTTTAGCAATTCGATTATTCCTGTGCGCATTCCCACGTGGGTGTATGACAGAGTCGTTTATAAACAGTTCAATTCTGTGCTGACCTTTAGCTATTGCTATCAGTTTTGAGAAAGATATTGAACTCTCAATTCTTAATTTTGAATTCTTAATTCTTAATTCTTAATTGTAAATGTTTCTTCGCTGTCCCAGTAGGCTCGGATGGAGATACTATGTGGGAAATTGTACATCTTCTCGGGCTGCCGTTTCGTGGAGTAGTCGCCGGGATCCCAACGACCGTTTTTGTTTTCGTCACAGTACACGCTCACACGATAGGTCTTGGGCGCGAGGAATGAGTATGTGATTGTTTCTGAAGATGTTAAAGCATTTTCCTGAATGACTTTGTCTCCTTCCATTAGGATGGCTATGTAGGTTTTACCATCTTCAGGAATCTCATAATGCATGATGAGTGTACCATAATCTTTGATAGATTTAGTAGTAAACTGCACTTTAAGCGTGTCGTGGGTGATTTGATGGTAACCGTAGAAGAGCGAGTCGGGAATCATGACGGAATACGTTTTTTTCTCTAAATAGGTCATGGGTAGCGGCAATTCCGTCAGGAAAGTGTCCGGCACTGCGAAACGATAGACGGTAGTGTCCTTCACATCCTGTTGTTTTGAGAACACGTAAACATCGAAGGAGTCGCGAGGCAGGATGGGGTACGGAAACCGTAATGTGAGCGGTTTATGATATTCTCCGGAATTCAAGAAAGATACCGACATCTTTGGTGTAGGTTTCGTCTGTCCGCGTCCACTGGTTTGTTTTTCCTTGAATGGAACCAACCATACCGTATCGAGGAGGCCATCGGCGTTCAGATAATAGAGGACGCTATCGGTAACGGGCGATTTCATGAACCAAGTGATGGTGTCGCGCGTGGCATTTATACGTTGGAAATACTCGGGTGCATCTGGTGAGGGATTTACGATGAAATCGGTTACACCGTGTTTGTAAGGAAATTGGTAGATTCCAAGGGCGGGGTTGAGGTAGTGCAACAATTTTTGTGTGGTATCTTCCTTGACGAAAGAGTAGAGGGTTATCATAGGCAACATGGCTTTCAGAGAGTCGGTGGCAGTGTCAGGTAGCGATGGATATGATGTTACGGTTTCTGACAGAAAGGCGATATCTTCGTTGGGTAGATTATATTTGAAATCGGAATTTATGTCCTTGAGAGCGAATATCTTATACTCTCCTTCGGTGATGTTTTGGAAGAGAAAGCTGCCGTCACTTTGTGTTTTTGTGACATAGTCGGGTATGGTGGTGAGAGGCAGAGAATCTTCAAAGCTTCTGTAGAGCATGACAAACAGGTCTGCAGCTGGTTCCAATGTTCTAGCCGACAGTGCTTTACCGCGAATCATATAATTGTCGAGACTGTCACCGGTAGAAAAACTGTAGTGGAAAAGGCTCAGCGGGTTCCCTTCTCGGTAGTCTTTGAGACAGTTGGCGAAGACCATATTGTACGTTGTGTTCGTATGTAAGGTGTCTTTTATCTTGATAACCAGAGACTTGCCTTTGATGGTGTAGCTCGGTTTAACGGCCATTGGCGGGGAAATGAGCACGTTTTCATTAGGATTATTCAGAGTGACGTATTCGTCGAAATATATCTGGATTTGCCGTTCGGTGAAGTGGACGGTTTGATTTTCGGGTATTACTTTTATGATCTTCGGCGGCGTGGAGTCCTTCGGGCCACCTGTCGGGGTGACAATTTTCGCACACCCCGCCATCAGAATGCAGGCCACCACCGTGAACAAAATGGTAATATATTTGATTGTTAAACGCATGCAGAATTTTATTTGATTCTAACTTCGAGCCGCCTTAATACGAGCCGACATCTTAACCCTAAACCTTAAACCTTAAACTCGTATCCCTACTGTTCCACATTATTCTTACTGTAGTAGTTCAAGTCCACGCGTTCGGTCCAGCCTTGCATTTGCCAGAATTTGTTGCCGATTTCGTTGTTTTTCAGCACTAAGAGGCCGTTTTTCTTGATTCCTTCGGCTTCGATGGCGTGATAGACGTATCCGAGGAGGGCTTTGCCGATGCCTTGTTGACGCAGGTCTTTGCGCACCACGGTGTGGTAGATGTAGGCACGACGACCGTCCATGCCGCACATGATTACGCCCACGATTTCGCCGTTCATTACCGCCACGAAATTCGAAGTCGGGTTCTTCTTCAGGAACTTGGCGATGCCTTCTTGTGAGTCGTCATAGCCGCGCAGTGCCATTCCTTCCGTGATGGACCATAACGCATATACTTGTTCGTAATCGTCGATTGTCATTAATCTGATTTGATATTCCATTGCTCTATAATTGCTTGGTTAATAATGAATTGTCTATGAATTAAAATGGGATGAAACCGATGCCTATTTTGATGCTAGCGCAGTAGGCACTGAGGATACGAGTGCGTGCGTAGTCGTCGTAGTGGGCATCAATGCCGCCGCCATAGACGTCAAACTCTTTCTTCATGGTCTTGAAAGGTACCTTATATCCACCGAAAGTCGTGCCTACGCTTGCGCCTAAGTTCAGTTTCAGTCGATTAAACAGCACGAGATCGTAACCGTATTCGAATTTCATGCCGAAAAGTGTGCCGTTATTCTCAAGGATTTCAGCCATTGTCTCTTGAGTGGTAGATAAAATTCCAAGATGTATGCCTTCCCGGTCCATCTTGTAGTGATAGAAGAAACCGTCGAGTTGGAGCTTGATGTAGTGACCGAGCGGCGCGAAACGGTCACCCAGATACTGTTTGTAGTAGGCATTGAAGCCATGTGCGACAATGTTACCGTACAGTTCGGACTCGCGCCATTCCATATTACCATAGTATTGATATCCTCTGCGTATGCGACTGTCACTGCCTTTGAATGGGGAATTATAATAGTCGTAGCCCACGCCAACAGTGCCCTTTTCCCAAACTATCAGCTCAATATTGGGTGAGAGAAAGTAATTGAGGCCCAAATAACGTTTCATAGCATCGCTGACATCCCAACTTGAACTCACGGGATTCGGATTGATCCACGCCGGCGAAAAGAAGCCTTCCATATTCAGGATGACGTGGTTGCCCAAGAAGTTGTACATCTGGGCGTTGGCCGTCGATAGGCTTATGGTGATAATGATGAGAGTTATAATTCTTTTCATGACATTTATCATTTTTAATTCCGAACGTACTTTTCCATCATACGATACACATACCCATTGATGTAGGCTTTGCGCATCACTTCAGAGTGGCTGTAGTGGCCAGAGGATTCTACGGTGCCGTCGATGATGTCGATGACACGGAAGTTGACATCGAAGTCATATTGACGGAGGCACAACACGCTGATTACGACAGGAATAGTGTAGGGGAATGCTGGCATGAGCCAAGGCAGAGTAAGTTTGTTGCCAAAGAAACTGCGCCCAGGAGAGTCTGTCACAGTGACGAAGCAGAGCTTGCGGCTACCCAGTGCGGCTGCGATTTCGTCCAAATATTCGGAGGTGTGATAGCGCATGTCCAAGGCTCCGGCGTTGGCAAAATCTTGATACCACTGGTTAATTTTTACGAAACTGTTATACTGTTCGGTCTCTGGGTGCTTGAAGTTCATTTGGAGGGTGACCGGAGTGACATGGGCGCGTTTCGCAGCGCGACACATCAGCTTTTGTAGCTGTTCGGCATTGCGTTGGTCGGCAGACTGACTTTGGATGTTTCCATTGTCGTTATATATATGATAAATCGGCATGGCGATGAGCACCGATTTTTCGTTTCCGATGTTTCCGTTGGAGACAGCCTCTAACACAGCCTGCATCTCGCCATTCACCACCGCCATGTTGACCCAAACCTTGAATAGAGAGTCACTGTGAATATCCACAAGCATGTAGTTGACTGTCTTGAACTTAGGGTCAGGGAGCACTTTTACGCTCATGTTCTGCTGTTTGATGCGGTCGTATTTGGAGCCCGTCAGTTGGGTGGTATCTTCGTTTGTTTGTGCAATTTCTTCTATAGAAGTGCCTTGCGGGTAGTCGCAGAAGTCGATGTATCGCATTTTGTTCTTGACGAAAATGTCAGCGATGAGATCTTTGACCACACTTTGCAGATACTCATCGTTGGGATATTTTTGCATCGTCGCCCAAGCCTTGCGCAAGGCTAACACGGCATATTCGTTGCGATTCATCTTGGACATCAGGTAATTGACCTGTTGTTGCTCACCTTCCACCTCTTTGTAAGGCTCTATCATCACGTTTATTTTGCCTTGCCCTTTGTGCTTCGAAGCACCATAATAAGCCGTCACCATGGCTCGGTCGAGGTACGCGTTGTTTGGGAAAGACTGTTGCAATACATACGTATTGTATATAGCCTTGTCGTAGTCGTGATTGATGAGATAACGCTCAATGCAGGAGAATCGGGCAGCATCTCTCAAACGCGTGAACTGTTCCTCAGGTTGCACAAACTTTTTCCGACCGTCGTTGGAGAAACTGCTTACGAGTCCTTTTGCCACAGTCCTACGTTTTTCGATATTGGGGTGAGTGAGTAAGGTGTCAATCATGTTGGAGCGGTCAGGGATGTTTGAGACCGTTTTCAGGAAGTAATTATCGGGGAAATGGTAGAAATCGGTCTCCACCTCGGAACGTTGGAAGGGGATTTCGTCAAACGGCAGATCGGAATAGAGCAATACGTCGAATATTCCATCAATGATGTCGTAGCTGTATGGCGAATCCTTGAAGAATTTGGTCAACCCAACCCGGTCGGCGGTAAATTCCTGTTCTCGAGAGTATTGTTGGTTCCGCATGTAGCGGCGCACCACATCCTTCTCTTTGCTCTTCGTGTCGTTGTTTTTATCGTGCCGTTCGCTGTAATGGGCGATTTCATGCGCCAGCACGAAGGCGAGTTCCGCCTCGTTTGTCACCTGCGCCAGCATACCCATGGTCACCAAAATGGTGCCGTCGGGCAGCGAGTAGGCGTTTACGATGGGTGTTTGCAGGATATACACGTGGATGTCCTGCTGCAGTTGCGGATAATTCACCAACAGCTTCTCTTTGATGTTGTCGAGGTATTGGTTCATCTCGCTGCCGTAGAGGATTCTACCCTGCTGAAGCATGGTTACGAGGAAAGGATTGTAAGCCTTGGCCGACTTCGGGGTGTTGGCAGCATTTTTTAGGTCGGCAGGGAAATTGCCCTGCGACTCAATCGGAGTGAAAGGGTTGATGGAGATAGTGGGCTGCGCGGAAGCGATGATCGCACAGCACAAAAACAACCCAACCAAGAATAATTTCTTCATATCACTTTTTTTCAATCTGCAAAAATAACAACTTTATCTATTCCTTAGGATGCAAATTTTCCGAAAGGTTGCAGTTTGTTGAAGACTTTTTTTTCGGCATCCGGCCAGCCTTCTTTAGTGCGGTCGCTAAGATCCACTCTATCTGACCGTTGGCACTGCGGAACTCGTCCGCGGCCCATTGCTCGATGGCCTCGAACACCTCGGAATCCACCCGTAGTGCGAAGTTTTTTTTCATAATTTTGTCTGAATGATTCGTGGATAGACGTGTGACGTATGATTTATGATTTGTGATTTATGATTTTCGATTATTATCATAAGTCATAAGTCTCAAATCACAAGTCACACGTCATACGTCTCTACTGATACAACGTTCCCGTGTTAATAACTGGAGATGCGGACTCGTCGGCACAGAGCACTACCAGCAGGTTGGAGACCATTGCGGCTTTGCGTTCTTCGTCCAGTTCCACGATTTTGTCTTCCGACAGCTTTTTCAGGGCGAGATCTACCATGCTGACGGCACCTTCTACAATCTTTTCACGGGCCGAGATGATGGCATCAGCTTGTTGACGGCGCAGCATCACGCTAGCGATTTCGGCAGCGTAGGCCAAGTAGTTAATACGTGCTTCCACAACCTCTATTCCTGCGATTTCCAGATGTTTGCGCAGTTCGGCTTCGAGTCGTTCATTGATTTCCTCGCCGCCAGAACGCAAAGTCAAGCCTTCATCTTTGCTGTCCATGTTGTCATACGCGTATAACCCCGCGACCTTACGCAGCGCGGCATCGCTTTGTACCCGTACGAAAGAATCAAAACTCTTGACGGATTTCACGGCGTTTTCCGTTACTGTTTTACGGATATCCGAATCAATTTCGAAACAGGCTTTGTAGGTGTCATTGATTTTCCAAACCAACACAAGACCAATCATGATGGGGTTACCGTTCTTGTCGTTCACTTTGATGGGCTCCACGTCCATGTTTTTGGCGCGCAACGACAGTTTTTCCTTGCTGTAGAAGGGGTTAACCCAGAAAAACCCATTCTGTTTCACTGTGCCGGAGTATTTTCCGAAGAAAGTGAGCACTCGCGACTCGTTAGGCTGCACGGTGATGAAGCCCGCCAAATGCATAATGTAGGTCATAAATAGCAGAAAACCAGTCACGATGGGGAGCAGTATCCACGGCGTGATTTCGCCTTCCGCATCCTTCATGCAGTCGAATTGGGCGAACTGGATGGTCAACCAGATGAAGAAAACCAGCAGTGCCAGGTTGATAAAAAGGTGTAGAAAACCGTTGTTTCCTGAAGACATTTGTTTGTTGAACTCCTTGGATTCCATAATTTTACGTATTTATTTGGTGATTAAAATCATATCATTTTAATATCACCGCAAAAATACATTTTTTTTGATATGGAGATTGGGGAGGGAGTTTTTTTTTAGGGTCGAGGGAAAGGGGTTGAGGGTTTAAGGTTTAGGTGTTTAGGGTTTAGGAGGTTAAAAGGTTAGAAGGTTATTGGGCAATAGGCAATAGGGAATAGGGTTGAGAGTATAGAGTTTAAGGTTTAAGGTTTAGGGTTTAGGGTTTAAGAGGTTAGTCTATGTCTAAGTTCTAAGTCAATATCCATTGTTACAAGGCATTAGTTCCTCGCCAGTGAACGGCCAAAAGCTAACAGACAATAGCCAAATGCTAATAGCCAACAGCTAATAGCTAAAGGCCAATTTCCAGCATTAACCCCTTCAGATAATCTCCTTCCGGATGGAAGATGCTCACGGGGTGGCAGGCGGCGTGTTGGAGGCGGCGCACCACGCGGGCGTTGCGACCGGCCAGTGCGGCTGCCGAGAAGGTGAGCGTTTGGAAATCGTCGCGGCTGATGGCCTGAGAGCACGAGAAGGTGAAGAGCAGACCACCGGGACGGATTTTCTCCATCGTTTTGCGGTTGATGTTGCGGTAACCCTTGATACCCTGCTCGCGCACGCGATGGTGCTTGGCGAAGGCGGGTGGGTCGAGGACGATGAGGTCGTAGGCATCTGCGGGCATCCGGTCGAGAAAGGCGAATACATCTTCGCAGATGGCGTTGTGCCGTTTCGCGAAATCGCCGCCCATAAGTTGTACGTTTTCCTCCACAAGGTCGATGGCCTTCTGGGAAATGTCCACGGAATCAACGTGTTCCGCGCCGTTTCGGAGAGCGTAGAGGGAGAAGCCGCCAGAGTAGGAGAACATATTGAGCACGCGCTTGCCCTTGGCAAATTCGCCCACCATGGCCCGACTGTCGCGCTGGTCGAGGAAGAAGCCGGTTTTCTGTCCGTGCTCGATGTCGATCTTGAAGAGGATTCCGTTTTCCATGCCGATCACATCGCCGTCGGGGTGACCGAAAATCCAACCTTCGTTCGTGGCTTCCGGGTCGTCAGCCTCTTCTAAAGCGGTCTTCAGATAGACGGACTTTACATCTGGAATCAGTTCCGTAAGTAGCTCAGCGATAGTTTTATGCAGACGGTACATGCCCATTGAGTGCACCTGCATGACGAGGAGGTTGCCGTAAACATCGATGATGAGTCCAGGCATACCGTCACCCTCGCCGTTCACGAGGCGGTACATATTGGTCTGCGGGTTGGGCAGGAGGATGCTCTTGCGGAAGGCGATGGCGTTGAGCAGCTTTTCGCGCCAAAAGTCGCGGTTGATGTGGCGTTGCTCGAAGCTAAAGATGCGCACCGCGATGGTGTTGGGCTGGTAGTGTCCGGTGGCAAGATATTGGTTGCGAGCATCGTAAACCTCTACGATGTCGCCGTCGTATAAGTCTTTGTCTTTTCGGGCGATAGCTCCTGAAAAGATCCACGGATGCCGCCGTTGAATGGACTTCTCTTTGTCGCGCTTGAGGGTGATTCTGGCGATGTTCATTTGGTCGTTCGTTTATAATCTACAAGGCGGCAAAGATACGATTTTTAGGGAATAGGGAATAGGGTCGAGGGTCAAGGGAAGAGAGTATAATCAGATAAGCGTTTGACCGACGCTTTTGCATATTGATTGGTAAGATAATCGTGGATTAGTATCTTATTTTAAAATATTCCAACAATGCCTTATACTGATCTTGCGCTGTCAAGCAAGTGTCGCGAAGGTAATCGTTGAGGTGGCCCCAATGCTGTATGCCGCGGTAATAGAACAAGCTTAGCTCCTCGGTGATGATGAACGGTACGTGGTTGATTTGCAGACATTGCCAAAACATCAGCAACCGTCCGACACGACCGTTACCGTCTTGAAAAGGATGAATGCGTTCAAACTGCACGTGGAAATTCAGAATATCGTCAAATTGCACCTCTTTGATCGCATTATATTCTGATAGCAAGGTCTTTATATGCTTGTGAACCTCTTCGGGCTGTGTCGTTTCTTCACCGCCCACCTCATTGGGCAACCGTTTGTAGTCCCCAATCGCAAACCACGACTTTTGACTGTCTGAAGTGTTGGTTTTCAATATCAAGTGCAATTGCTTCAAGTGGCTCTCCGTGATTTTGTCGGTAGCATGCTCGATGATGTAGTCAATGCAGCGGAAGTGATTGACCGTTTCCATAATGTCGTCGATGCGGATGTTTTCGGTAGTGATGCCAATAGTGTTTGTCTCGAAAATATAGCGGGTTTGCTCCTTTGTTAGTCGAGAACCTTCGATATGGTTGGAATTGTAGGTCAAATCGATTTGGGTGCGATGGTATATTCCGCCTTTCAGTTTCGTTTCCTTTTCGTCGCGCAGACGTTGAAGCAGTGGAGAAATGCGCTGTTTGCTTTTGCATGGCAGAATAGCATCGGCGGGAATGTTCCAGGTTTTACCCGTCAGAAACGCACCGTCGATTTTCCCCGTGGCGCAATAATGACGGGCGGTCCGCACGCTGACGCCGTATTTTTCGGCGAACTGGGTGACTGAGATGTATTCCATACTATCGGCAAGATTCTAATGAAAACCGCGGCAAAAATACGATTTTTTGCCGATGACGGCAAAGAGGGATTGTGAGGAACAAATCCGTGCGGATCCGTGCGATACGCGGAGATGATAATCAATGCCAACCGTCAATGTCAATGCCGACGAAATCGCCCTTTTGGTCGAACGTGTAGGCGGCCCACATTTTGTAGTAGTCGATGTTTGGATAATACCAGATGTGGATGACGTAGTGCTTGTCCACGACTTCCAAGGAGATAAGTTTACCGTATTTCTTGAAGTCGCGTCCACGACGTGACATGTCGCCATGAATATAGGAAAGCATTTTGTTGATATGCGGCACTTTTTGCAAATGTTTTTCTGGAAGAACACCGCAGAACAAATTCTTCGCTCCTGTGAACAGCCATGTTCCATCTTGCCGATAACCTTTTTGAATGCTGTCGCTAAAAACAATGTAATGGAGTTTACCTTTATAGTTTACCTCGATGTAAACATTCGTGGTATCGGCAGGTTTTTCCACTTTTGTCCGCACTTTTTTGGGTAACTGGTCGTATGTTATGACCTTTTCTCGATACAGGGTTCCATTTCTGAAAATGCACTTACGGCTTAATCCATGCGGCTCCGTGATGCGTCCTTTT
>Ga0310786_10008374_pt1 | contig 13283 bp, 11 predicted proteins | sample AusTroGonzalo_MG_FD_203881 | JGI IMG/M metagenome (GOLD analysis project Ga0310786, IMG submission 203881) | Bovine rumen microbial communities from tropical cattle in Woodstock, Queensland, Australia - Gonzalo_03 (v2) (version 2) | ecosystem: Host-associated > Mammals > Digestive system >... | reverse complement strand
GAGGGTAAATGTTGTCGCTCCCGGCTTCATCCGGACAGATATGACTGCTGCTATGCCTGCCGAAACGCTGCAAGCTTGGGAGGCAAGTATTCCACTGCGAAGGGGCGGTACCCCTGAAGATGTGGCTCAGACATGTCTTTTCCTTGCCAGCGACATGTCATCGTATGTCACGGGAGCGGTCATCGCCGTTGACGGCGGTATGGCCATGTAGCTTTCTACAGCAGAATTACAATCCTTTCAGCGATAATCACCAGAATCAGCAGGGATAGCAGGAATATGCCTATCCTTTTCTGTGTCAGTCTGCAGAAGAATGCATAGAGGAAGAAAGAGAGGGGCATCATAGGCAGCATCCAGACAAGAGAACCCATAGAATTTCCGAATACCAGGGCTGTTGCGGTAAGCCATATCCCATAGAGCATGCAGCGGATGTGGCATCTTTCTGCAGTGATGTCAAGGGTGTTGTAAACAGTCAGATATATGATTGAGGCCCAGACGATGGCAATAGCTATGAGCAGGACTTTCAGCACAGTGGAAGACTGCATGAATTGCGGTATTCCGGTGTCGATATCTACAGCCATCTCAAGGTATCTGAGCAAAGGCTCCGAAATGTCGTTGAAGCCTGTAATCATAACATGGATGCCGACAGTGAAAACTATCGGCAACAGCAGGCCGAGGATGGAACCGATGATGGTCTTGCCCTTCTGTGCGGAATTGTTGTTATCCAGCAAAGCCAGCAGCGGAGCCATCCACACCAGCGGTACGAAGAACAACGAGGCTGTGGACAGCATCAGCATCGAAAGGAAGGGGTTGTCGGCATCATACGTCTCAAGCGAAGCTCTGAAACTGTAGAAGAGCGCCCATGTCAGGAAAAAGGCTGCTATATGGATTGAACTCAGACATAGTGCGTCCCTGCAGGAAAAGACCAGCACGGAATAGAGCAGGGGAAAGCATGTCCCAAGATGTATGGGGTAACGTCTGTCGAACGCGTAAAACATCAGCGGGCAAACTGCAAGCAGCAGGATAGATGCAATTTTCGATACAGTCTCGCTTTCAAAGAACCAGCCGATGCGGAAATACTGTCCGACAAGAGAGTAGCGGAGCGTGTCTGCCACCGTGCTGGGCATGAACGACAAGCTCACGAGCAGGATCAGCGCAGTGACAGTAAGGGGGATTGTGAAACGGCTTATGTCGTGGCGGGCATCCATTAATCTTCATCCCCGCCTGCGAGTGAAAGCAGGTCGCACGCTATATCGTTACGGTAGTAGCAATCTTCGAAAAAGATGTTCCCGATAGCGTCATAGACGTCTTCGCGGGCTTGCTCGATGTCAGCGGCATTAGCTGTGACGGCAAGAACCCTTCCTCCGGCAGTAACGACGCAATTGTCTCCGAAAGCGGTGCCGCAATGGAAGACCAGAGCACCAGGATTGCCCATCAGGGCAATGGGATAATTGGAGTTGTAGGCCTCCGGGTATCCGCCTGATGCCATAATGACAGTCACGGCAGCCTTGTCGGAGATTTCGATTTCCTCATCGGCGAGACGGCCTTCAGCGCAGGCGATCAAGTGTTCGAGCAGGTCGCTTTTGACCCTTGTCATCACAGATTCAGTTTCCGGGTCACCCATGCGGACATTGTATTCGATGACAAACGGGTCTCCGTTGCAATTCATGAGGCCGAAGAAAATGAAACCTTTATAGTCGAGACCGTCCTTCCCGATGCCGGCAATCGTAGGCTCGATGATACGGGTGCGGACCTTCTCCATGAACGCTTCGTCAGCGAAGCATACAGGGCTCACTGAGCCCATGCCGCCGGTGTTCAGGCCGGTGTCGCCGTCGCCGATGCGCTTGTAATCCTTGGCTTCAGGCAGAAGCAGATAGTCCTTGCCGTCCGTAAGCACGAAAGCAGACATCTCAATGCCGTCGAGGTATTGCTCTATGACGACCTTGGCTCCTGCGGCTCCGAACTTGCCATCGAAAACGTCTTTCAGCAGGGATTTGGCTTCCTGCAGGTCATCTACTATCAGCACTCCCTTGCCGGCTGCAAGACCGTCGGCCTTCAGCACGTAAGGAGGCTGCATCTCGCCGAGGAAAGCGCAGGCGTCGTCATAGCTTTCCGCGGTGAAGGTGGCGTACCTGGCTGTGGGTATGTCGTGTCTGGTCATGAAATCCTTCGCGAAATCCTTGCTGCCTTCGAGCATCGCTCCCTGCTTTGACGGGCCGATAACCTTGACGGCCGGAATCTCTGCTGCGAGGAAATCGGTGATACCCTCGACCAGAGGCACCTCGGGGCCTACCACCACAAGGTCGATTGCCTTGGAGATGACGGTCTCCTTCACAAGTGCGAAATCAGTCACCTTGCCGGGAATGTTGGTGGCAAAGGCAGCTGTGCCGGGGTTGCCGGGAAGACAGAAAATGTTGTGTTCAATGCGGCTTTGATCGATTTTCCAGGCTATGGCGTGCTCGCGTCCGCCGCCTCCTATGACCAGTATGTTCATATGTCCAAAAGGGTTTGCTTAACGGGACAAAGATAAGAATTGTGCACCATATTTTTTATTACATTTGTAATATGATTAGAAGATGGCCGCTCATATTGCTTGTAATCGTGCTTGTGGTGTCAGGCTGCTCCTCAAAGGGTATTATTCCCCCGAAGAAGATGGCTCTGATACTGCATGACATGTATCTGCTCGACGCGCAGATAGAGAATGACGTCGATTACACGCTTATGGCCGACACAACTGCTGTCTATGGCTCCCTTTTCAACGAATACGGCTACACCGTCGAAGATTTCAACCGCTCCCTGGATTATTATCTCCACGACCCCATAGAGTTCAAGGAAATCTTCAAGATGGCTCATGACCGCTATGAGAAGGAGGCATTGACCTACGAGGCTGAAGCCGAACGGGAGATGATGGTGGACGAGGATCCTTTCATGGATGAGCAGCCTGCTGAGCAGAAGGGCCGCAGAAGAGGCCGTAACAGGCTTGCTCCGCCTCCGGATGATATGATTGAATACAACTGATTATAAACCTGAACCCTGATTATGAACTATCTTGAGAAATACGGATATGTGCCGACCAATATCGACGAAAAGGTCGCAGCCGTCAAGGAAAACATCGCAAAGTGGCAGAACAAGGAAGTCTATGCCAAGGCATTGGGCATGATAGACCTGACCTCACTTACGGTGACTGACACTCCGACCAGAATTGCGGCGATGACCCAGAAGGTCAACAAATTCAACAGTCTCTATCCCGGTCTTCCGCTCCCTGCTTCTATTTGTGTCTATCCGAATTTCGCCAAGACCGTAGCCATTACCAGGGACAATCCTGAGGTTCATGTGACAGTGGTGGGAGGGTGCTTCCCCGCATCCCAGAGTTTCCTTGACGTCAAAGTTTTCGAATGTGTCAAGGCAGTGGGTGACGGAGCAGACGAGGTGGATATAGTGCTGGCACTGAATTCTTTCCTGGACGGCCGCTATGACGATGCAGCCAAAGAAATCTCAGAGATCAAGAAAGCCATCACTTCTGCCGTGAAGAGGAATGTCCGGCTGAAAGTTATTCTCGAAACCGGCTCTCTCGGCAGCTATGAGAACATAGCCCAGGCATCGTTCCTCGCAATGGAGGCCGGCGCAGATTTCATCAAGACTTCTACGGGCAAGACATCAGTTTCCGCCACTCCGGAAGCAGCATACATTATGTGCGAGTGCATCAGCAAATATGTGTCTGCCACAGCGCGCAAAGTAGGTTTCAAACCCGCAGGCGGAATAGCCACTCCCGATGATGCCGCTTTGTATTACGGCATAGTTGATACCGTCCTCGGAGAAGGATGGCTGAACAAGGAGTTCTTCCGCTTCGGAGCCAGCCGCATGGCAAACAACCTGCTCAGCGCTATCGAAGGTGAGGAAGTCAAATACTATTGATTGACTTTGAAAGAGTCCTTCAGGCCTGTGGCCTTGTTGTAAGCCCCGTTCTTGGGGTCTTTGTAGAAATAACCGGTCCTTTCGAACTGTACTGCGATGCCACTGTTGTCTTTCAGCAGGTCAGGCTCGGCGTATCCAGTCTTGATGACCAGTGATTCGGGGTTGAGGTAGGTCTTATAGTCGACACCCTCGGGGATAGCGCCCATCTGCTCTTCGGTGAAGAGGTGGTCGTATATCCTGCACTCGATCTTCTCGCAAACTTTGCAGTTAGCCCAGTGGATTGTGCCTTTGACTGAACGCCACTCACCGGCCCCGGGTTTGGAAGTCGGGTCGTAGGTGCAGTGAATCTCGGTGATGTTGCCGTCGGCATCCTTCACCAGAGAAGCGAATTTCACGATGTAGGCATATTTCAGACGTACTTCTCCGTCCGGTTTCAGGCGGAAATACTTCTTGGGAGCATCTTCCATGAAGTCTTCGCGCTCGATATATACTTCGCGGCCGAAAGGAACCCTGCGCTTCGGACCTTCGGGATCGGCGGGATTCAGCGGAGCGTCGAAATACTCGACGGTGTCGGCCGGATAGTTGTCGATGATGAGTTTCACAGGGTTGAGGACTGCCATATAGCGGTTCGAGCGGGCGTTGAGGTCCTGGCGCAGGCACCACTCAAGCAGCGACAAGTCGATGATGTTGTCCCTCTTGGCTACTCCGACTTTTTCTGCGAACATGCGGATTGACTCGGGAGTGTAGCCGCGGCGGCGGATACCGCAGATCGTAGGCATGCGCGGGTCGTCCCAGCCGTCTACATAATTGTTGCGCACGAGCTCGAGCAGCTTGCGTTTGCTCATGACGGTATATGTGAGGTTGAGGCGGGCGAATTCGTATTGGTGAGAGGGGAATATGCCGAGCGTCTCGATGAACCAGTCATAGAGCGGCCTGTGAACGTCGAATTCGAGAGTACAGATTGAGTGGGTGATGTGCTCTATTGAGTCGCACTGGCCGTGTGTGTAGTCGTACATGGGGTAGATGCACCACTTGCTGCCTGTGCGGTGATGGTCAGCATGGATGATGCGGTACATGATCGGATCGCGGAACATCATGTTGGGGTGAGCCATGTCTATCTTGGCGCGGAGCACCTTGCTGCCGTCGGGATAGATGCCGGCTTTCATCTCGCGGAAGAGCTTGAGGTTTTCCTCGACGCTGCGGTTGCGGTAAGGACTCTCCACTCCCGGCTGGCTCACTGTGCCGCGGCCGAGCCTGATTTCTTCCTGGCTCTGGTCGTCGACGTACGCAAGACCTTTCTTAATGAGCTCTTCGGCCCACTCGTAGAGCTGGTCGAAATAGTCGGAAGCATAGAATTCATTGGCCCAGTCGAATCCCAGCCAGTGGATGTCTTCCTTTATTGACTCTACGTATTCGGTGTCTTCCTTGACTGGGTTGGTGTCGTCGAAGCGGAGGTTGGTGGTGCCGCCGTATTTCTTCGCCAGACCGAAGTTGAGGCAGATGCTCTTGGCATGGCCGATGTGAAGGTAACCGTTGGGCTCCGGAGGGAATCGTGTCTTGATGGTTTTGTACTTGCCCTCTGCTAGGTCTTTTTCAATGATTTCTTCCAGGAAGTTCAGAGTTTTACCGTTATCGGCAGTGTTCTCGAGTTCAGTCATGCTCATGTTGTCAGTATTAGAGTTTTGCAAAAATAGCAAAAATGCGCTACTTTTATCCTCAGCAATACAAATTCATAGCTGATGATAAAATCCATGACCGGCTACGGTAAGGCAGAATGCGTTATCTCCGGTTCGAAATACATAGTTGAGATCCGTTCCTTGAACGGAAAGAATGCAGACATCAACCTCAAGACTTCCCTCATCCCCCGCGACAAGGAAATCATGCTCAGGCAGTATCTGGCCTCTGAGCTTAACCGTGGCAGCATCGACCTGTTCGTAAGCCTTGACAACAAGGACCAGTCGGCCCTGGCTCACAAAGTGAACCGTGATGTTCTGGAAGAGTATTACGGCCAGGTGAAGGAGGCCCTGACTCAAGCTGAGCCGCAGTATGTGCCGGACAGCGAGCTTTTCGTCTCTCTGCTGCACATGCCAGATGTAATCGGATCCGGCAAACCCGAGATCGGCGAAGACCAGTGGGAGACACTGTTCGCTGCCATCAAAGATGCCGTGGCTGCGCTGAAGGAATTCCGCGAGAGGGAAGGCCGCTCGCTGCAGGCAGACGTCCTGGCGAAGGTGGAGTCGATAGAATCATATCTTCCCCAGATTGCGCAGTTCGAACCCGAGCGCACCGCAGCCGTGAGAGCACGCCTTGAGAACAGGTTGAAAGAGCTGTCGGTCAATGCGGACCTGAACCGTCTCGAGCAGGAGATAATCTTCTATATCGAGAAGCTCGATATCAATGAGGAAAAGGTGCGTCTTGCCCAGCACTGCCGCTATTTCCGCGAGACTATCGACAGCGAGGAGTTCCCGGGCAAGAAACTTGGCTTCATAGCGCAGGAGATGGGACGCGAGATCAACACCCTCGGAAGCAAAGCTAACCATGCGGGTATCCAGAAATGCGTGGTCCGCATGAAAGATGAGCTTGAAAAAATCAAGGAACAATCGATGAATATTCTATAGATTATGAAACATTTCAAGGTACTGATAGCTTCAATCGCGTTGTGTCTCTCTTTAAGCGCAGCCGCTCAGCCGCCTGTTGCAGGGGCGAAGCCCGACGAGCGGAAGATGGTCAATGCAGTAAAGATAGGCAACCGCATCGACGTTACCATAGACAATCTGTTCTTCACCAGCTACCGTTTCGAGGATGATGAGAAATATCCTTTCTTCTTCCCTGTGAACAGCCCGATCTCAGGAGCCAGCGTCACATCTATGCGCAACGGCATCTATCCCCACCATTCTTCCCTCTTCTTCGGCTGCGACCGCGTGAACGGCGGCAACTACTGGCAGGAGGGGCTCGAAAGGGGCCGTATCATTTCAGTGGGTGCACGTGTCCTGGAAACAGGAGGCGACAAGGCGGTGATTGAGGATGAATGCATCTGGAAGCGTCCCGATGCTGACGCCCCGATAAAGGACAAGAGGTTAATTACGATTTCAGCACCTTCTCATGGTATATTCCAGATAGACTTCGACATCGAGATGGAAATGCTGATGGATGTCAACATACCAGTTACCAATCACTCCCTGTTCAGCGTCCGTATGGATGAAGACCTTTCTGTGAAACAAGGTGGTGTCATGGTCAATAGCGAAGGTCAGAGTGGCGAGAAAGCAACCTTCGGCCAAAGGGCCGCATGGATGGACTTCTACGGAAAGAGGCAGGCCACAGGTTATGAAGGCATAGCAATTATGCAGCATCCTTCGAACAAGTGGTTCCCTTCACCGTGGTTCACAAGGGATTACGGATTCATGTCGCCGACTCCGATGTACTGGCCTGAGAACGGCGAGGCCACATTGCTGAAGAAAGGCGAGAAAGTTAAGCTGCGTTACCGCGTGATTGTACACAGCGGCACCGTGGAAGATGCAGCTATAGCCAAGCTATACGAGAAATACAAAGCTGAATAGGGCTTAGGCATCCTCTGCCAGGTCCCCTGATTTGTACGCTGCGACTGCCATGCTGTCGCAGCGTTCGTTTTCAGGATGGCCGGCATGGCCTTTCACCCAGATGTAACGGAGATTGTGCCCCTGGGCGCACTTCAGATATCTCTCCCAGAGGTCGACGTTGGCTTTGCCCTTGAAACCGGTCAGAACCCATCTTTCAAGCCAGCCTTTTGTGATTGCGTTTACGACGTACGTCGAGTCGCTGTAGATTTCTATGTCGGCGTTTTTCCATTTGATGGCCTCAAGGCCGACGATTACAGCCAGCAGTTCCATGCGGTTGTTGGTCGTCGAGCGGAACCCTTGTGAAAAAGTCTTCTCACTGTCGCCGTAACGCAGGATAACTCCGTACCCTCCGGGGCCGGGATTGCCGCTGCAGGCGCCGTCAGTAAACATCTGGATAGTGCCGCGAGCCATTATTCGGGAAGAATGGTTTTTTCCTTCTTCGGACTTTCGAAATGCTTTATCTCCAGAGGGTTGGCGCTGAGTTCTTCGTACTGCATGCGGTTACGGCAAATGTCGATGGCCATGTAGATGGAGGAAATCATCGAAGCTGGATTGGCCATGTTCTTTCCCGCAATGTCGTAGCCGGTGCCATGGTCGGGAGATGTGCGGACGATGGGAAGTCCGGCTGTAAAGTTGACGCCTTTGTCGAATGCCAACACCTTGAACGGGATGAGACCCTGATCGTGGTACATCGCCAGAACTCCGTCGAAGTTGTATTGCATGTTGCTGGCGAAGAAGCCGTCGGGAGAGTAGGGACCGAACGCGAGGATGTTCTCGGCGTTAGCCTGCTCTATCGCAGGGATAATTTTATCTATCTCATCACGTCCGAGGCTGCCGCCGTCTCCGGAATGAGGGTTGAGGCCGAGGACTGCAATCTTGGGACGGTCTTTGGCAAAGTCTTTCCTGAGAGAATCATTCATCAGCCTTAGCTTGCGCACGAGCAGATCCTTGTCGATGAGCGAAGCAACCTTACCGAGGGGTTCGTGGTTCGTCACCAGACCGATTTTAAGATTGTCAGTGCAAAGGAACATCAGACCTTCGGTGGCATCGAAACGGTTGATGAGATATTCGGTGTGGCCGGGAAATCCAAAACCAAGGTCTGCGACAGTATGTTTGTTGATGGGAGCTGTCACAAGGGCGTCAATCAGGCCTTCCTTGAGATCCTTGACCGCTGCCTCGAGGGACTGTACTGCAGCTTTCGCACCTGCTTCGGTGGGTTGGCCTGGCTCTACGGGGAGCTGGTCAGAAACGCAGTTGATTATATTGATGCGCTTGCCGCGGGCGTCCGCAGCGCTGTTGATGACGTTAGTGCTTATCTGTTCGGTCTCGGGTATCATCTTGCGATAAAGGCCGAGAGTCCTTGAATTGCCATAAAGAACCGGAACGCACAAGTCCAGCATTCTTGAATCAGACAGGGCTTTGATAATGACTTCGTAACCTACTCCGTTGGAATCTCCCTGAGTGATGCCGACAACTATTCTATGTGCCATAATAGTCTTATTATTAGTGCGCAAAATTAATCATAATAGCGTAAATTTGCAAAACGATGGATGTCCTCGACAGCGATATAAAATACTTGCCCTCAGTGGGTCCAAGACGGGCGGAACTGTTCGGTAAAGAGCTCGGAATCTTCACGTTCCGTGACTTGCTCTACTTTTTCCCGTTCAGATATGTCGACCGTTCCCGTTTCTATGCCATAAGCGAAATAGATTCCGCCAGCGCATATATTCAGCTGAGGGGAGTCATCCGTGATGTGCGCACCGTAGGGAAGGAGCGAGGCAAAAGGCTCGTGGCGACCCTGTGCGATGATACCGGGGCTATAGACCTCGTGTTTTTTCAGGGTGTGAAGTGGATGTCCGACAGGATCAAGGAGGGCAAGGAATACATAGTCTTCGGCAAGCCTTCGCTTTTCAACGGAGAGCTCAATATGGTCCATCCGGAGATTGACGACGCCTCGTCGGTCAGGCCTGGCACCGGAGCGATGATGGGCGTGTATCCCTCTACTGAGCATCTCAAGAACAGCCTGATTACCAACAAGGTGATTGGCAAGTTGCAGGCTGCCGTGTGGGAGAAATGTTCTGAAAGTATAACGGAGACGCTGCCGCAGTGGCTGATTGCCGATAAGGGGCTTTGTTCCCTCAAGGATGCTTTGAGGAACATCCATTTTCCCAAAGATGTCCAGTCGCTGGCAAAAGCGCAGCACCGTCTGAAATTCGAGGAGCTGTTCTATCTGCAGCTTTCCCTCCTCAAACAGAAAAATGTCCGCATGAGGGCTTCGAACGGCCTGGTATTCAAAAGGCTTGGCGACGCTTTCAACGACACATACAACAATCTGAAATTCCCTCTGACTGGCGCCCAGAAGCGTGTGCTGAAGGAGATAAGGGCAGATGTCACGAGCGGCCGCCAGATGAACCGTTTGCTTGAGGGCGATGTGGGCAGCGGAAAGACGCTGGTCGCTATCCTTTCGGCCATGCAAGCCATAGACAACGGTTATCAGGCTTGCATTATGGCTCCGACTGAAGTGCTTGCGGAGCAGCATTACCGCGGCGTCGGCAAATTCGTCGATACGCAAAAAGTACATTGCGCCCTGTTGACCGGCAGCACGAAGGCGAAAGAGCGCAGGGAGATATATGCAGGCCTTGAAGACGGCAGCATCGACCTCGTGTTCGGCACTCACGCCCTCATCGAGGACAAAGTGAAGTTCGCGGCCCTCGGCCTTGCAGTCATTGACGAGCAGCACCGTTTCGGAGTGGAGCAGCGCTCAAGGCTATGGTCAAAAGCCGAGACAGTCCCGCACATCCTGGTGATGACAGCCACTCCTATACCGAGGACTTTGGCAATGACCCTGTTCGGCGACCTCGATATCTCTGTGATAGACGAACTTCCTCCCGGACGCAAGCCTGTGGTGACGAAGCACGTCGGTGAGAACCACCGCAAGCAGGTCTACGATTTTATGCGCCGTCAGATAGATGCCGGCCGGCAGGTGTTCGTAGTGTACCCGCTGATTAAGGAATCCGAGAAAATGGACTACGAAAACCTCGAGTCCGGATATCTTGCCATAACCGAAGAATTCAAGCCGCCCAAATACGTCACGGCGGTGGTGCATGGCCAGCAGACCAATGAGAACAAAGCTCACGACATGGCGCTGTTCGTCGAAGGCAAGGCCAACATACTCGTTGCGACCTCCGTAATCGAAGTGGGTGTGGATATCCCGAACGCCTCGGTGATGGTGATCGAGAGTGCCGAACGCTTCGGCCTTAGCCAGTTGCACCAGCTTCGCGGCAGGGTAGGACGCGGCTCTGCGGAGTCCTATTGCATCCTGATGACCGGCTACAAGCTAAGCAAGGAGTCCCGCCAGCGCATAGAGATAATGTGCCGTACCACCGACGGTTTCGAACTGGCCGAGGCTGACCTTCGCATGCGTGGCCCCGGTGATTTCGAAGGTACGCGGCAGAGCGGCCTTGCGATAGACCTTCATATCGCCGATCTGGCAAAGGATAATCCCGTGCTTGTAGATGCTCGGGAGACAGCTGCCAAGGTGCTCGAGAACGACCCTCTGCTCAGCGCGCCCGGGAACAGGATCCTTGCGGTCAATATGGCGAGACTCAAAACAGAAATTAAAGATTATTCGAATATATCATGAGATTAGTATCCTGGAACGTCAACGGATTGAGAGCCTGCTATTCCAAAGGGGCTTTCGACGCAGCCTTCGAGGCTCTTGACGCCGATTTCTTCTGTCTGCAGGAGACAAAACTGCAGGCTGGCCAGCTCGATTTGCAATTCATGGGCTATCAGAGCTATTGGAATTATGCCGAAAAGAAAGGCTATAGCGGAACTGCGATTTACACCCGGCATACTCCATTGTCGGTGACTTACGGCCTCGGCATCCCCGAACATGATGGCGAAGGCAGGGTGATAACCCTCGAGATGCCTGAGTTCTATCTGGTTTGCTGTTACACTCCGAATTCGCAGGACGGTCTGCGCAGGCTGGACTACCGCATGGAATGGGAAGACGCCATGAGGACATACCTCAAGCGGCTTTCTGAAGTCAAGGGCGTAATTCTGTGCGGAGACCTGAACGTGGCGCACGAGGAGATAGACCTCAAGAATCCTGCGACAAACCACGAGAATGCCGGCTTCACTGACCAGGAAAGACAGAAGATGACCGAGCTGCTCGATGCGGGCTTCGTCGATTCATTCCGCCGCCTGTATCCTGACAAGACCGACGCATATTCCTGGTGGAGCTACCGCATGCGCGCCCGCGAGAGGAACGTAGGGTGGAGAATCGACTATTTCATCGTTTCCGAGAACATCGCCTCCTGCATAAAAGGCGCCGCGATCCACCCCGAATTTGAAGGTTCCGACCACTGCCCCGTTTCCCTTGAAATTGCTTTTTGAAAGAAGGTGGATATTTGATAAATTTGTAAGGATATAGACAAATCAGAGTATATATACATATGACCATGATAAAGATAGATTTAACTGGCTGCAAATCTTTCGAAGCTAAGAAAGAGCAGTATATTGAAAAGGCCCTTGCGGCTTTTGATGTCCTTGAAAGCGCCGAAGGCGCAGGCAATGATTTCCTCGGATGGAACCATCTCCCTTCAGAGATGCCCCAGCAACTCCTTGACGACTGCAAAGCAGTGGCAGAGAGCTGGAAGGCAAAGAAAGTCAATCTGGTAGTAGCTATCGGTATCGGAGGTTCTTATCTCGGCGCCAAGGCAGCTATTTCCGCACTTTCGCACAACTTCTCAGTGAACATCGACAAAGAGCCTGTGCAGGTTGTGTTTGCGGGCAATACCTTGAGCGAGGATTATATGGCCGACCTTGTAGACCTGATGGAGATGCGCAACGTCGCTGCTGTCGTCATTTCAAAATCAGGCACAACCACTGAGCCCGCAGTTGCGTTCAGGATTATCAAAGCCTTCATCGAAGAGAAATACGGCAAGAAAGAGGCTGCCGAAAGGATTGTTGCAGTTACTGACAAGGCCCGCGGTGCCCTCAAGACTCTTGCAACCAGCGAAGGATACAAATCATTCGTCATCGAAGACAACATCGGCGGCCGCTATTCAGTGCTGACCCCGGTCGGTCTCGTGCCCATCGCAGCCGCAGGCTTCGACATCGACGCCCTGCTGGCAGGCGCCCGCGATATGGAAGCTCTCTGCAGCCGCAAGTCCAAAGACAATCCTGCCATCCAATACGCCGCTGCAAGAAATTGCATGTACGACGAAGGCAAGAAGGTCGAACTGCTCGTCAACTACAATCCCAAGCTCGTCTATTTCAGCGAGTGGTGGAAACAGCTCTTCGGTGAAAGCGAAGGTAAGGACGGCAAAGGTCTATTCCCCGCATCAGTCAGCTATACTACCGACCTGCACTCTATGGGCCAGTATGTTCAGGAAGGCGAGAGGGTTATGTTCGAGACTGTAGTCAGCGTGAAGAACCCTGCCCGCAAGGTTGAAATCCCTTCTGACGGCGAAAATCTCGACGGCCTGAACTATCTTGCTGGCAAGAGGATAGAGTACTGCAACGAAAAAGCTATGCTCGGCACACGTCTGGCCCACATCGACGGCGGCGTTCCGCAGATTACCGTGGAGACTGAAACCCTCGACGCATACCATCTCGGCGGATTGTTCTATTTCTTCGAGAAGGCTTGCGGTATCAGCGGCTATGTGCTCGGCATCAACCCGTTCAACCAGCCGGGTGTGGAGGCTTACAAGAAAAACATGTTCGCCCTCCTCGGCAAGCCGGGCTTCGACGAACTCGCAAAAGAGCTTG
>Ga0310786_10008373_pt1 | contig 13284 bp, 14 predicted proteins | sample AusTroGonzalo_MG_FD_203881 | JGI IMG/M metagenome (GOLD analysis project Ga0310786, IMG submission 203881) | Bovine rumen microbial communities from tropical cattle in Woodstock, Queensland, Australia - Gonzalo_03 (v2) (version 2) | ecosystem: Host-associated > Mammals > Digestive system >... | reverse complement strand
GGCATGATCTCTGTAGAGCGCGGACCGCTGGTCTATTGTGCTGAGCATCCCGACAACAAATTCGATATCATGGGAGTCCTCGTCAATCAGGAGCCGAAGTTCACCCTTGGCAAAGGAGAGATTGCAGGAACGCCCATCCTGACAATGATTACCGATGCCCAGACGCTGAATTTCAACAAGCAGGGCCGCCTTGAAACGCAGGATCAGACACTTACGCTGATTCCCTATTACGCCTGGTGCCATCGCGGCTCGGGAAAGATGCGCGTCTGGCTGCCTCAGGACCTGAATGCCACCAATCCCTCCCAGCCTGCCACACTCGCCTCAGAGAGCAAAGTCAGCAGCGGGTCAAAGGTGCCGGCCCTTTCCTCTATCAACGACCGTCTGGTGCCAAAGGATGAGAACGACCGCTCTATGCCCTACACCCACTGGTGGCCAAAACAAGGCACCACAGAGTGGCTTGGCTATGAGTTCCCGCAGCAAAGCACCGTCCAGAGCTGCACCGTATATTGGTTCGACGACGGCCCTTGGGGCGGATGCCGTGTGCCGAAGTCCTGGCGAATCCTCTATCAGGACGCACAGGGCCAGTGGCAACCCGTCAGCGGAGCCGATCGCTATCCCACCGACAAGGGCGCTGCCTGCATTGTCAATTTCGATCCCGTCAGCACCAAGGCCCTGCGCCTGGAAGTCGTACTGCCTGATGACAATTCCGCAGGATTGTTTGAGTGGAGTGTCAGATGACCATCATCAGCGTAGACATAGAGGTGCCCCCTTTGTATCACGAACGAACTGACTTCCCTTTCCTATTCTCATCTTTGGGGAACAGATCAAAGAACCGTCCCCTGACCCGCCTGGATCACAGCGTGCCTCGTGTGAACTCATCATTTCAATAGCAAATCAGGCAGGTTCTCTATTTGAGAGTCCTGCCCGATTGCTTTAAGATGGTTAGCACAATAGTTACAAGAACCATTGCGCCTTGGGGTTAGTGCAACTTTTTGTAAGTGTCATCTGTCAACTGTAATATGTGCTTCCGACACTTCCACTGTGAGAGCATATTGCCAGTGCCTTCCTCGGTCATGCCGTTCTGCAATCTCACATTCACGGCGTCACGATAACAGAACACACCTTCATTGTTGGCAGTTATCTGCTCCAACAAGTTGCTCGGCCCGCGCTTGGAAGTCTGAACATCCTTATTGGCGTCGCGGATGGCATTACCCCAGACCACCATCTTAATCCACATGTCGTAGGTAAAGCTCCAACGGCAGAAATTATCAATTGTTTTCTCCCACTTCATGCCATTGGCGGCATAGAGGCAACAAGCCTTGCGGAAAGCCGCCACGATAGCCCTGTGACTGATATCAAAGAACTCACGGCTCTGAGACTTGACGGCAAACTCACGACATTCATCCTTCAGGCGCTCTGCAAACCGCTTGGCTTGTGGGCAATTAATGGTGCCACTCGCAGCTTTCAGATTCTCGATGAAGGGCAGGAGCGCCTCGTCGTAACTCTTGTCATACTTACCATATTTGGGGATGTCGGCATCCAGTTCCACCTCGGGGATGGTGGCAAAACAGATACGCGAAAGAGGCCCTTCTATCAAAACCCACTGGAAGTACTTGACCGCCTTGGCGATGGTCGAGTTAGCATTCCAGTTCAGGAAAAGAGTACCTGTGGTTGAGACACTCTGCGTACCGGCGCGATCACTACCGAAGTCGTTGTCCTCGTCGTCGCAGGTCTTCATCACCGAAAACTGGTTGTTGCGGCCTTTGGCACCTTCTATCTGGTTCCACCGCTCTATCTCGTTGAGCTTCAAATAAAGGGGTGCTCCCTGGGCATCCTCCATCTTGGTATAGAGTCCTGCGCGTGTGATGTCATCCATGATATACTGTATTTGCAGATTGTCAGGACGCTTGGGCTTTTCTTCGTTCTGACCCGTTCTGTTGTACTTGTCGTTGAACTGCTTGAGACGATCTCTGTTCACCTTGTCTCGCCGTTTCATGTCGGCCAGGATATGATTCAGCGGCTGACGTACGCAGGTGTCCTTTCCCGAACTGCTGGGTGCGATGGTCAGGCAGTTGATACGGAGCTCACGATCCTGACCATCGATGTATTCAAATCGCAGGTCTTTAGGATACGAAGCCAGTGCCGGGAAGATGGCCTGTGCCACCGTCGGCTTCAGCAGGTCGGGTGTACGCGAGATGGCAGTCTTCACTAACTTCGGTAGCGAGGGAGGCATCACAGGAGGCTTCTCACTGGCGAAGATGTCCGACAGCGTCGGGGTTACAAACCTGGTTTCCTTCTTGGTGCTCTTCTGAGCGTTTTCTGATTGTTCAATCATAATCTAAACTGTTTTAATGTGAATAATAAAAATCTTTCCTTACTTCTTTGGCCACAGCGCTGATGTCTATCCCTGCTTGCCGGGCCATATGATAATAGGTAGCGATGCTGGTGCGTCCGTCGGCCTTGTGCATACATTCCTGCCATTTCTGTTCACAGTCAGCGGCACGGTATTTCGGACTCATCGAGCATAACATATGATAGAGACTGCGGCCTTCGCAGCCCAATCCGTTGGCCAGTGCAAAGCCCAGCTTCAGGTAGTCGCGATAATCATCGGCGATGCTACAACCTCTCCTGGCAAGCTCTTGCCCGACAGCCATAGCCTTGGCCAGCTCTTCCGCAGGCGAAAGAGGCTGGCAGGCTGAGGACTGCTGATTGGGAGTATCGACAGGCTGCGAGCTTTTGCCGTCCGTCGTGTCCTGCTGACCCAACCAAGCCAGAGGGTCGAATCCTGTGGTATTCTGATTATCCATTTCCCAAACTGTCATCTGTAATCTGTCATCAGGTCGGGATTCACGTACACCTCAGGGTCGTAACAGAGAAAACAGGCTCTCGACTCATTTCTGACCGAAGGATCAGCCTGTTTGGGACCAAGACCATAGGCTGGCGACATCAGATAGTTTCTGACGGCATCGAACCACTGGCGATGACTACACTTCGAGAGGTCGATTTTGAGGAACCATTTCAAACCATCACCTGAAGGCGAACGGAAAGCCATCAACGTCTCGAAGAGGCGATCTGCTATCAGCTTTTGCTTCAGGCCATTTACATCTTGAATATGGTCTAAATCCATGCAAAGCACCTCAGAGGGACTGATCAACGATTGGTCGCTGCAATAGGAGAATACGCCAGCCGGAGTCACGTATGGGAAGTTGAAGCCTTTATACCTACGAGCCTCTACTTCGTCTGCAATCTTACGCAGTGCCAAGGTCTGCGGCTCCAGTTCGGGACTTGCAATGATCCTGGCCACTTCTAGTAAACTTAACTTTGTCAATGGCACCTTGTTTGTGATCGGTGCACTGAAATACGACATAAGATAATTCATTTCCATAACCTTTAAAGTTTAATAATCAATTCCTTTAAGATACTTCTCATGCGCTCTGGTCCCATCAGGTCGGTCATGATGTCGACCGTTTCTGTGACAAACGCACGCTGCCAGTCGATGGCTTCTGAAGCAAAGCATTTCAATGTCAACTGAAACGCATTGTCCCGCGTTCCGCTTAGTCTGCCATGAGCCGCCTTCCGAATCAGATCTGAATTGGCTTTAATGCGAGACTTGTTGGCTGTGTAATCGAATGCACCGTTGCGTATCTGTTGTAACCTGCCAGTGGTGATACTGCTTTGGTCTAAAACCGGGGCCATCTCATCATCAGGCATGAACTGAATGTTGAACACTCTACCCCTTCTGTCAAGGGTAACGGCAATCTGGCCGTCGATTGTGATTGTCTTATCCATATCCTTATTAATGGTTTGTCAGTTTAACAATGTCGTTTACAATCACTTCCTGATAGGCAGCCGCGTTCACCTCATGCACCTGGAATCGCAGCGAAGCCGCCACCAAGTCACCCTCGTTGAACTTACACTGAGCGAGATTTCCGAACATGGTACATGCGTACTCATTTCCGAATTTACCACCAAACTCTTTGAGCCTGATCATACACTTGGCGAATTGGCCACCTTCTGCCTTTTGAGAGGCAACGTAGGTCACATCTCCCTGAGACACTACGCGATAGATGTTTGTCTTCATCTTCCTAATTGTTTTTAATTAAATAAAAGATGAGACCCGGTCTCCATGCTCGCTCTCTTAAGGCGCCCGAAAGTTTGCATGGCAGTCTTAGATTATTATCTGGACTGCGATGCAAAGGTAGGTATAGTAATGTTTCCTTCCAAACATTACCATATAAATTGTTATACTATTTTCTTCTATCTGATAATCAACGAGATACGGACTTACACGGCAAGGCAAATAATGCTTACCAAGGCTTTACCGACAGTTTACTAATCCCATACCGACTTCTTTACCAATCATTTTTTGTGTTTTTCAATGATTGTATTTACGATAGCCTGTTGACTGCTTGATTTGAATGCAGAAAAACTGCCATTTATATCATTAGTGAAATACTTGGGGTGGCCATTTTTTCCAGGAAAGAGCGTGTTATTCAGTTTATTATTTGATGCTGACAATACAGTTCTTTTGTAGCTCATCATTGCGAGAATGTTCAATACCAGTTTTAGGTTGTAGGTCTCCCCAAATTCTTCCTTTCTCATCAGTCCAAGCAATTCTTTGTCTGCCAAAAAATCTTGCCAAATCTGTTCAAATTCAGCCTTGTAGGATGGTTGCACAAATTTGTTAGATACAATCGGGCCGATAATATCATCCTTTAATAACTTCAAAATGCGTTGTGCGGCTTCTGCTGCTGTTTCAACATGAGGCTTGGCCAAAACGTTGCGGGGTTCAACTATGTATCCCCTCGCTTCCTGCTCATCTTCCATCATTTCAACATATTCAAAGAGAGGAACAATGTCTGGCATCTTTGACAACACTTCGCAGATATTATCAATGATATCTTGGTTCGGGTCAGGTTTCTCATCGCAGGAACAAAGAATATAGGCAGCACAGAACAAAATACAATAGGCGGTATGATCAATTTGGCCTCTACTCCTGTCAGGTAATTGTTTTCTCAATTCACCAACAATAAAGGAAAACATACGCTTTACCGTTATCTCAGGTCGTGACACCTTTTTCAGGCCATTGAGCATGTTGGTGGCATGCTCCCAAATCTCTTCAGGAGTCAGACCTCCTTGTTCTGTTTCAAACTTGGAGATGGCATCAACGACGTTCACAAATTGTTGATCGTTTGTGAAACGCTCGAAAGCAGGAATCTGGAAATCGAAGGTGCTCATAATTACATCATTCTTTATTTTGAGGGCAAAGATACTACTTTTTTTTGAAAAAGACATATATTGGCATAATTTTTGCTAGAATGATTTTAACCAACAGTCTTCATATATGTCAGATTTTATTTTATACAGTTATCAATGTCACCCAATCCACATCGAGGTTAATGCGAAGAAACCAAGCATTGATCCAGTTTATGACCAACAATGCAATCAAGAGGCTGATGAGGCAATGGCCAAGCATCAGGAACTCTTTGACAAACTGTTCAGTACACCAGAAATACATAATTTCAAGAAAGATGATAATCTGTTCTTTCTTCATAACGGGAATTATTATGGTGGCAAAATAGTGATGAATAGAGGCGGGATCATCATGTTGCGACTACAGAAGTCAAAGTTCAAAGAATACGAGCTGGACTATAAAATAGTCGCTCTTAAAGAAGAGCCTTCAAGCCTCATCATCATCGACAACCGTTTCGAGCAGCAGCGCATCCTCATAGAGCGAAACAAAAACACCTTCCAGCCTAAGACTATTGCAAAACTCTTAGAAAAGAATATTGGTGCACAATTGGCAAAGGAGAGAGTTGGAATAAAGATTCCCCTTGTATACAGGAAAGAATTATTCTGGAATATTGTTGAGGGTCATCATTGGGGGATAAAGAAAATCATATTCGATTTCCCTTATCCCAACATGGCGAGACCGATGGATAAACTCGGGGCAAGTCTTAAAAAGTTTGGTGTAGATATCAGGGGAAAAGTCAGAGTAACTGCAACGGCACAACGAAATGATATACTCCTTGTTGAACCTAAGGAAAAGAATCCTGACATGGATGAGATCGTTTCCTACCTTTCTGATATTGGAGCACCTGTGAACATTTATCTTATCAATGGTCGCATAGTAAAGTGCTTTAGTAATGAAAACCCTATAGTCATAGATGTAAAAAAAGCCATTGCAGAGTTCCGGGGAAACGAAGATCACAACCAATTGTTCAATGACCGGATATACAATGCCGCTATAGAAATACTCAACAGCCTTAAAGAAATCAATTATCCTGTAATGGAATAGAAATCATAATAATGCCCGTGGTTATATAGCCACGGGCAATGTTCAAAAAGTAGCAGAAATGAATATTTCATTATGAAATGCGCTGAATTAGTTGTTTCAAAAGCTCATACCCTTCATCGACATTGATATATTTGTAAAACAACCAATCAACACCTTTCACGAATTCTTTATTTTCCCAGAACGGACGAATTAATTCCGAGGATTGCATTTCCTCACGTATGTTATGAGTAGCTGGCATATATGTAGCACCATAACATACTTTCTTGTCTATAAACTCTAAATTGATGAAAATAGCATCTTCTATGTCTTTATATGGTAGGACAATGCCAGTACACATTCTTTTACCAACACAAATCTCATGTTTCTTCAAGTTGGGGAAATCGTGTGCAAGCCTATCACTCCATACTTTCAGCATTTCGACACAATAATCTTTTCTCATGCGTTCCATTTGATTTACGCACTCTGTTATCTCGCTTTGTTTTGCTGTCAGCTTAGCAATGTTATAACAAATGTCATTGTCTTTTAATTCAAGCTCTTTGCGGATAAACTCACTTATCTTTTGATTCTCCATGTTGTCTGTTTCTGTTAAGTTAAACACCCTTTTCAAGTAATCTGTGAAGAGGAAACGAGAGTGAGCAAAGCACTCATCATCAATCACTTTCAAATCGTCTGATTCGAGCCATTCTATGATTCCCTCTTTAAAGCTGATACTCTTATATCTACTTTCAAATGCTTGCTGATATGTTTTATTCCATGATTTACTAGTTGGTCTGTGTTCATCGGTGCTTGGCAGATATACGATATAAATCTGCTCGTCAGCAAAACCGTACTTAGGCTCATGCATACCCTTAATGTAGTTTGCCAATTGATTAGGTTGTTCTTCTGCATCCCAGATTTTATTCTCAAAAATGATGGCGTATTTCTCCTTCTCATAGACAAGTATATCCACCCTTTTCAAGTCCTTAACCTCTATCTCAGCCTCTATGGTTGGTTTCTCTATCTGAAATGGAAAAGTGGTTTTGAAGCAATAATTAATAAAGCTCTTTAAGACTTGGTAGTTCCCATCTTTTCTCTGCCTAAAGAATCCTGCTAAGATACTGCTTACTTTAGGTTCGTCAGGATAGAGGTTTTGTATAGCATTTACTCTTATGGGTTGTTGCTCTTCTACCTCTTGCTTTATCCTCACGATTCCATTATGAAGCCTTATAGCATCAGCCAAGAGGTTCACTTTTGCACGATTCATAACCTTTGTTTCCTCAATAGGTGCTCCCATCGTCCAATATTTATAATCATTAATGTAAAGGTAGGAGTTTTCATGCTTACCCCATTTCTCTTTCACCCCATGTTGTCTTTGCATTTCAACAAATAACACAAATTCATCATCGGTTAACGGACACTTATCTCTCACGATATACTCATGTGGAGCAAATGGCATTGACTTCGCAAATGTCCATTGGCAACGTGAAATCATTTCACGTAACTTGTTATAGTTAGGTTCTGTAGCCATAAAGGCATTATTATATTATTGTATCGAGTTTGGATACATCTGCACCTCTTTCTAGGGCTTCTTTAGCAGCAATATTGTTGATTTCTAGAAAATCATCATAACATAATCCAAATAATTCTTGTAACTCTGTTTTCATAATGGCCTCGCCTCTATCAATGGTATCATCAGCATATAGTTTTCTTAACTGCTGCAATAAAACATCTGTGACATCCTCTTTTTTGCCAAACTCGAAAAACTCCCCTTCTTTTATGCGGTAGAAAAGTTTGAGCATAGATATATTTCTCATTTCATCTTTTGTAATAATACCATCCTCTAGAATTACCTTTGAATAATCAATTATCAACGATAATGCTTCTTCTTTAATATCATCAATTGAATAATTATTATCAGAAAGGCAACTACTTAATTCCAAGCTATTCATCTTGTCATTTAAGATAAGGTCTAATGTTCTAGTCATACAAGAGGAATAATTACGACTTGCTAACAGTTCTTTTACGACTTCTTTAATCTTTTCCATAACGTTTTATTTTACTGCATTAATAATATCTATTTCTTCAATTCTAGAAAGCATTTCATTTGTAATATTTGGCTCTAATGCCAATCTATTTGCTTGTTCTGTTAGAGTCTTTTCAAATAAATTGCGGATAAAACGAGCATTACCAAAGTTTTGGTCTTTATGTTCTACAGCATGTCTTATAGGTTCTATGGCTTTCTCAATAGCACCTTCTGTAGCATAGCAATCATTAGCTTTAAGCGTATATTGGAAGATTTGAATTAGTTCTTCAACAGTGTAATCAGGGAAATCAATATAACGGTTAAATCTAGATTGTAGTCCAGAATTGGAATTTATGAAATCCCCCATTTCCTTTGAGTAGCCAGCGAGTATCACCACTAATCTATCTCTATCATCTTCCATTCTCTTTAATAGAGTTGAAATAGCCTCTCTTCCATAATCACCTTGTCCTCCTTGAACTAATGAATATGCTTCGTCAATAAAAAGAACGCCATCAAGGGCAGAATCTATAATAGCATTCGTTTTAGGGGCTGTTTGACCAACATATTCCCCAACCAAACCAGAGCGGTCTGTTTCAACCAAATGACCTTTCTTTAACACACCCAAATCTTTGTATATTTCAGCAACAATCCTTGCAACAGTTGTTTTACCTGTGCCTGGATTTCCTGTAAACACACAATGATATGAAATGCTTGAAACCGACATTCCACGATTCTTTCTTACTTGCTGGACTTTAACAAGGTTTGAAAGACTACTGATTTCTGTTTTAACATTCGCTAATCCAATAAGTTTGTTTAATTCTTTAATAGGATTCGATTCCTCATTACTTGATTCTTGTTTACTAGAATCTTGGTTCTTTGATTCTTGTGTGAATGATTCAACCTTATTGGGAACAATTGGTTTATATGAAGGAGTCCCTCCAACATTGAAAACAATGTTCACATTATCTTTCTGAGGATTTAACTCCAATAGTTTATTTAGCCATATCGTTTCATTCTCAGTTATAACACCATCTGCTTTTGCAATAAAAGAAGACAATCGATATAATAAGGTGAAGTATCTAGTATAGAAACTTCTACGCCTGCAACGATTTAGTATTTGACCAATAAAAAAGAAATTATCATCAGGATATTGGTCGAAAATATGAGAAAGACTAGAAAATACAGACGGAACAGTTTTACTCAAATCATGCAACTTGTTTACACTTCCGTATGATATATCAAGTGAATTTGGTCCTGACAAAATCAGCGAAGTAAGTAGAACTAAAGCAAAACCTTCTCTGTTTTTCAAAATGGCAGTAGAATGGCCAAAATGCTGATGTACTTTCATTATATCTGCAAGGAATAAGGCGGCAAGTTTTTGTTCCTTGTTTCCATAATCTTGTGGCAAACAGTCTGAGATAGCATACATTACCGTAACATCATTTTTAATGTCTTGATATAATTTCACCAAGGCATGAACAATTTCTGTTACATCATTATAATAATCTTCCGAAATTCCAAAAATATTCTCAGAAATGCCATCGTATTTAAGATTGGCGAATATTGATTCAAGACTATCAGAGTCTTTTACCAAGACTTCTAATTTATATTTTTCCAAACGTCTTACAACACCAATCTGCTCCAATTGATGAATAATATCAGAGGTTCTATTATAACCAATTGCTAGTTTACGTTGAACAAAGCTTACACTACAACTTTGTTCTTTCACAATGAGTTTGGCAATATCATATAGTTTGGGGTCAATAAAACCGATGCTACGTGCGTTATTAATTTTGTTATTCTCTTTATTATTGCTTTGACCTTGTTTCATATCGCCAACAGAGTTTGTGGTAACAGGGATTGTTTGTAATTTCTCAAAAAGATAATTAAGTCTATAAATAGTATCCACTAAAACATCTATTTTAAAGTCGGAAATACGTTTGACTATTCCGATATACTCTAATTGGTCAATAATCCTTGCCGTTCTACTTGGACCAGTAACAAACTTATTCTGTATTACACTTGTGTTGCAACTGTGATTAGTAACAATGTAAACAGCTACATCGTACAGTTTAGGGTCTAAACGCCCTAATTTGGGAATTTCTATCATAGTAAAATCCTTATCACCTCTGTTTTGGGTATTTGTACTATCTTTATTTGTTTTCAGATCATTACTTGGGAACGTTACTGTTTGTGTAATAGGGTCTGTAAATTCATGGGAATAGTTACGTTTGTCATCATTTGAAGAATCTTGGTGGGCTTCTTGGTTACTCTCTTTGTTGTCTTTTGGTGAATAAATCTTTTGTCTGTTGTACAAGCCAGTGCCAGGAATACTTGTGTTTAGATAAGCACCATCTTTTCCCACGTTTATACTTGCTCCTTTTGTACCAAAGGTTAAGCTTACACCGCTCTTGCTGATGTTCAGCCGAACCCCAGGAAAAATAGTTATGTATTTTCTAAACCGCCAACCCATGATGTTTTTGATCGCGCTGCAAATATAATCAATAATCTCCAATATTGCAAGCAAATAAACAAAAAACATGGGCTAACCATGCAAATTAAGCATTGTAAGCCCATGTTGGTAAAGGCCTATCAGAGGCCTAAGAGGTCATGAGCATCAGATATAGTATCCTATCCTGACGAAGTGTCTGGGTTGGGCGAAGGGGTTCCAAGAAATGTGGAGCCAACCGTTGCCCGTGAGAAGTTGATCTGTATATTTGCATGACATCAGATAATTCACCAATACATGGAACTGCGCTGGGTCTTTCGGTCGGATGTCGGCAGCCTGGCCGATGAGGTGTTGGGAGTTCTTCACACCGCCCACTTGGCGATTGACGGCCTCGCAGCGGAAGCCGGAACTGATGATGATCGGGCCCACAATAAGCCGGGCGGGTTCCAGTAGCTGATGGCAGCCGTAGGTCATGTTGACTACAGCCTGCATCGATGGGATGTTCGCGGGGTGTTTCTTCAGATTCAGGAACTCGCTCAGCATAAAGTGAGGCGATAAGCGATTTCATTGAGATTTTCTTTCATGGCTTGATTATTTTAATGTCACACAGATCTCACGGATCTCACAGATAGTTGTCGCAGGCGACAAATGTCGCGGAACAATCCAGAGGATTAAAAAATCTGTGTGAGTTCAACTTTCTGATTTGTGTGACATGTTCTTGATGATTCGGATATACTGGTCGAGGCCGAAGATGGAACCGGCTAACAGGAACGACTGCGCCACATAATACAGCAGTCCATTGGCCACATCGACAATCTCGACCACCTGATAAGCCACCAGCGCGATACTGCTCACGATGAGCAGCACCGCACAGGCGTACTGAGAGATTTTGAAGCCTTTCTCGTTCATAATGTGAATGTTTTAACATGGTGAATTATTAAGTTCTCTAACACTCTACAAAGTTACTAAAAATATCCGAGAAAACCAAATCTTTCGACAGGAGATTACAGCATGAAAATTACAAAATGACGGATGACGGATGACAGTTTTGAAAATGTGCCATGATGGATAGATAGAGATAGATATTCTATAGTATAATTATTAATGTTATATAAAATTAACATTTAAATAAGATTACAATATATCGGAGGGACGCAGTTTTTAAACTGTCATCTGTCAACTGTCAACGAATGACGATGACGCTAAAGATCACGAGCCGTAATCTCGTCGAGCGTGAGCTCGCAGTTTTGTTTTGAAGGTTAGACCTTATGATATTTAATTACTGTAAATCGGAGATTATCTTCTCCACAACAGGAATCATTGATGGGATATCCTCTGCAAGTGTCCGGAAGACGACATCCGTATCGATTTCGAAATAGTGATGTGAAATCTTGTCGCGCATTCCCATAACACCTTTCCAATATACATCCGGATAATTCTTCAGCAGTTGACCGTCTGTTAGCTTATCCAAGCCCTTGACTGTCTCGCCCAGCGCAATCAGATTCATGCAAATGGCATCAAGCCGCAGCATACCTCCGGGTGAACATAGGAAATCGTTAGGCGTCTCTACTACAGATGCTCTTTCTGTAATGAGATCCAGCATAGCCTTTATCTTTTGAAGACTGTCGAGTGCGATTTCTCTATCAAACGTATATTCCATCTCTGAGGATTCGCTGCCTAAGCAAACTGTTCATGTTATCACGGACGCGAACCAGATCGACCTTGCAATCCAGAAGCTGTTCAAGTTCTGTCTGAATCATATCCAAGGTAAGCAGCGAGGGCGCCTGGCCTTCGTAACATATATCAACGTCGCTGTCTGCAGTCTGCTCGCCACGAGCCACTGAGCCGAAGATACCGATTCTCGTCAGGCCATACTTCTTCTGAGCCGTTGGTTTATAACGCCTCAATAAGTTTAGTATTTCTGTCTGCGACTTCATCTGATTACCTTATAACTATATGTTTCGTGTGCAAATATAGGAACTTTTTCCCAAACTTCCAAATTTTAAGAAAAGAAAGTAATGGTGAATCGCCGAGAAAGTAGATAAGTAGGAAAGTATTGCATCTATCACGTGTAGATGAAACGGAATCCGGTTGCCTGAAAACCCCTGTAGATCACGAGCCGTAATCTCGTTGAGCGTGAGCCGTAATCTCGTTGATCACGAGCCGTAATCTCGTCAAAAGGAGGGTATAAACGCCCCTGTTTTCGGCTCATGGATCCAGCATCAGAATCTTTGTTGGATATTAACAATTATTTGCTAAATTTTTAAACAAATTTGTTTGGTATTTTCAGATAATTTTTGTACCTTTGTAGCATAGAAAGGCAGGAGAATCCTGACCTGGATTATGTCTCACTTAATAATCTTATACCATGAGTAAAATTCTTTACGAGGTTTATCAGAATGACATCAAGGACTCAGAGTCAGTGATGTTCGGGAAATGGTACGCCCGCCTCAAAAGTATCGAAACGCTGAGCACCGAAAAGCTCGCCAAGCACATCTCTGAACACGGCTCCGTGTTTACGGCCGATGTGGTGGA
>Ga0310786_10008372_pt1 | contig 13286 bp, 11 predicted proteins | sample AusTroGonzalo_MG_FD_203881 | JGI IMG/M metagenome (GOLD analysis project Ga0310786, IMG submission 203881) | Bovine rumen microbial communities from tropical cattle in Woodstock, Queensland, Australia - Gonzalo_03 (v2) (version 2) | ecosystem: Host-associated > Mammals > Digestive system >... | reverse complement strand
AAAGCGAAGTCTTCGGACTGTATAGGATACTGAGCAAGATTATTCCTATCTTTTCCCAAATAGAAACCTTTCTCAAGAACGGGCCTTCCGCCTTCAGATGTAACTTCTCCTTTAAGGGTCGCGCTCCGGGCCGTTACCTCATAAGCACCTATTGTCTTAACTTCGGGCTTGGAGTAGGCCATAGTCTGGAACTGATGGATGGCTCCATTGGAAAAGTTGCTAATCTTGTTCGAGATGGTATACCGATAGTAATAAGTGGTATTGGCTTCCAAGCCGCTCAGGGTGATGGAGAATAAGTGTCCGGATGGCGATACGGTAAGCGTCTGGGGGCTTGACAGGGAGCTATCCTTTGAGTACTGGACGGTTAGCTTTTCTGCTGTGACATTGCCATTTACTGAGCACGTAATGGTGGCACTTTCGTAGTCGGCGGTGACGTTGTCGGAAAAACTCACCTGGGGCGTAGGAATGTCTATCTCCTTCTGGGTGCAGGAGATCAAGAATCCGGCAAGAAGCAGGGCCGATAGTACTCTGTGGTAGATGGTCATCACTTTATTTCAGTTTCCATTCTTTCCAGTCGTTGCCCAGGGTTTCGGAGGGGATGACCGTGGGGGTCTGGGTCTTGCCCAGGACGCTGCTCTGCTGGCGCACGTTGCGCTGCACGTAGTCGCTCAGTTCCTGGTAAGTTACGTCGCCGCCGGTCTCCTGGAGCTTCTTGAGCAGGTAGTAGGTGAACAGGCCGTGGGACTCCTCGGTGTAGGGAATGGCCGTTTCATAACCCTGGGCGGCCGAGAAGACCACCATGTTACCGCTGGGGTTGGCCGTGTTGGCACGAAGAACCACTCCGCGGAGGTTGGGGTTGATCATCTGGCCGTCACGGTTGGATCCGCTGAAACAGGCGTCTAGGAACACGGTCACGGACTGGCTGGGCAGGGCCCCCAACGTGGCGTAGAGGTTCTGGAGTTTGTAACCTGTTCTTACATTGGTTCCAATGCCATCCACGGGCAGTAAATAGGAATCCCGGCTGGCTTCGTCCGGAATGCCGTGTCCGGCGTAATAGAAGATGGCCTTGGCCTGTCCCTCATAGGACTGCAATACGTTCTCCAGCCAGTTGACCTCCCCCTGGATGTTGTTGAGGGTGGCATTGGCCACGTAGTGGATGTTCTTTGCCGGGATACCCAGGGCCTGCTCACAGTAATCCCTGAACACCCCACCGTCATTGATGGCATAAGGGACATTGGCGGCGTGCTGGTAGTACTCGTTGGCTATGATGACGGCAAAAGTCCTGTCGTTGACCTCGGAGGTGGTAGGGATATTCTTGTCCACGGCACTCCCAAAGTGGCCGATGGTAATGTCCGTAGTATTGTCGGCAATCTCGTCAATCACCACCTTGGTGCCGGATAGACTCTGGTTCATACTCAGCGTGATGACCCTGTCCTCGGCATACTTGCCGTATTTCTCTGATACAGATACTTTTACGGGGATGGTGGGGGCGTTGTAATTGACCGTGGTAATGAGGGAATACACCAGTGACTTTTTCTCGCCGCCCTTCATATTGGCAAAGGACTGGCTGGCCTGGTCTTTATCCAGCAGCACTACGCCGTCGGGGAGAGAAACCTCCACTTTGATATCTTCGGCCTTTCCATACTGGGTATTCTGAAGCAGGAGCTGAAGGTCGAAGGGGGTCAGTTTCTTCAGTTTGGCCGATGCGGACGATCCGGTAATGGTATAGTCCACAATCTTAAGCATAGGGGACTGGAATTTCCGGGTATTCACCGTCAACTGGATGGGCTCAGGTCCAAAGCCCTGTGCTTCCGTGAGCCGGATGATGAAGTCCACGGCGCCGTCCTTGGTGTCCATATCGGACTGGATGGGGAGTTCAACCGTGCGGGTGGAACCGGAAGGGATTTCCCCCAGGGCGACATCGCTGAAGACAATGCCGTCGGTGGCCCCTTCGGCAATGATTCGGGCAACACACCCCTTGCCGTTCCCCTTACCGGTATTGGTTACGTCAAACTTGATCCGGCAGGTTTCGTTGGCATCAATGGCGTTGTTCCCGCTGGGATCTTCAAACACCAGGGTTCTCTGGTCAATAGTAAGCACAGGCGGCTTCAGTTCCTGAGAAATGAAGAAGCTCTTGGCCTTGCTCATGTTGCTCTGTGCCAGCAGGCTGACACTTGTGGAAAGCAGCAGAATTATTGTGACAAATCTTTTCATACTCATCTGACTTTAACCCGGCGGATGACCCCGGTATAGCTCTCATAGACGTTTCCTGCTCCGCCTGTTAAATCATCATTATATTTGACACCGGTTGTCGTGAATCGGACGCCGTATTCCCCCTTTGAAGTTTCCCCAGTTAAAATAATAGTGTAATCCCCAACACCGAGCATGGTCGTATAATCGTGCATATATGTGTGTCTGTCAACTAGGGATCCGGTATAGGGAATGAAAACGGCACCCAGTTCCTGGGCGTCCAGGAAGTCCTGGTCCTCTATGGTGCTGTCATTCTGGAAGTGTAGTTCCGTATTATTCCAGTTGTCCGGCAGCAACAGTGCCCCTGCAACACGATGCACAGTAACATTCAGATAAAAGAGATCCGCTGCATTGGGGCGTTCCGACACCAGATACTTCCACTCCTGGGAACTCAAAATACTATCATCTTTGATCACTATGGGGTACATATATTTTTCCCCCCCAAGGCTAAATTGCTGCAACGCTAAGGAAGGTCCGCTGATTCCCCGGCTGAAGGATACCTTCTTATCGGCAGCCACGGAAAACACCCCGTCCAGGAATTCAGGAAGGACATCGTCCGCCGTCGTGAAAAGGCTATGCTCGCTTTCAAACAAATCCTTGTCTGTCTGGGCATAATACCAGACTTCATATTGCGTGGAGGCCGTCAGGTCAGAGAGGACAACGGACTCTGCGTATGCTACCTTGACAGGATCCCCTGAGCCCGCAGGGCGATACTTTATTCCTTTCTCAACAATGGAATAGCCGGCTTCGTCCAGAATTCCACCGGAAACCGTGGCCGATGATTTCTGGATGTCAGAAACCGTTATGGGAGAGAAGCTGACCACACCTGCGGTCTTGAATAAACAGTGCTCACTTTCAAACGATTCTTCCTCAGTTGTGGCAAAATACCATACTTCATATTGCGTGGAAGGCGTAAAACCGGATATGCTCACAGATTTGGGTATATTCGATGAATATGATATGATGGCGGGACTCCCGGACCCGACGACTCCAAATTTAACACCTTTCTCCAGGATGGGAACACCGCCGTCACTCTGAATACCGCCGGTAAAAACGGCCGATGAATACGTGATATCCGAAACCGAAACAGGTAAGAAACTGACCGGCGCGGCCGTTTGGAAGGAATAGTGGTCGCTTTCAAACTGCCCGTCTTCTCTGTTGGCAAAAAACCAGACTTCGTATTGTGTAGAGGCCGTGAGGCCGGAAAGGACAACGGACTCTGCGTAGGCCAGTGTGGCGGTCTCTTCCGAGCCGACTGGCCGATACCGGATTCCTTTTTCTTGGATGGAAACGCCGCCATCGCTGGAGATTCCGCCTGTAACGACGGCCGATTTCATCTTGATATCGGAGACTTCAATGGCGGAGAACTTAACCGGAGGATAGGTGGTAAACGTGAGGGTTTCCCCATATCCCGTACCTATTTCGGACTCGGCAAAGGCCTGGAATACGTACTGTGTACCCATTTCCAAGTCGTTGAGCTCCAGGGTGAAGTCGGCCCCTGTCACAGGGAAAGTCTTCATTTCCTCTCCCTTCTTGCCGCACAGGAAACCTTTGCTGAGGATTTCCTTCTTACAGGTGTAGCCCAACGATCCGCTTAAAACGGCTTTGGTTCCCGTAACGGAACTGGCGCTCAGCGTCTGTACTTCGGGCACCGTGTAGTCGTGGGTCTTGAACTGGCGTATTTGACCGTCAACCACGGAATTGATACTGTTGCTCACCGTATACCGGTAATAATAGGTGGTCTGGATGTCCAGGCCGTACAGGACAAAGTATACGGTTCCTTTCGGGCTGTGGGCGGTCATTCTGGTGGCAGAAGACAGGGAAGGGTCCTTGGAGTACTCCAGGATGAGGTCTTCGGCCGTAAAGTTGCAGGAGAACGTGCCGGACAGGGCGGCATCTTCGAACCCGGTATTGACCTGAGACTCCGTAATGGAAAGATTGACTGCAGGTATAGCCTGTTCCTTCAAAGTACAGGATGATACACCAGCCCATACTGTCAGTACGGGCAAAATTCGATTCCACTTCACCGGGAGGCTCCTAAAAAACATAACCGACTCCTCCATAAAAGTCCAGACTGCCACCCAGGAACGTGGCTCCGGCAGAAATGGCAACAGGGCCGATTTTTCCCATCAGACCGGCATCAATGGCAACGCCTTTAGGAGAACCGGCGAGGTTCTTGACCCATCGGCCGTCCGTGAGTTCCCAGCAGAGGTTGCGGGTGCCGTAGCCCACGCCGGCGCACAGATAGACGGGTACACCCAGGCGCAGGTTGACACCGGCAATCCCGTAAATCTTCGATTTGGCGGACTGTCCGGAGTATGCGGGCAGAATGCCGTTGATGGCGCCGTTCTCGTCGCACTCAAAGTCGGCGGCAGGGGAGGAGGAGAGGGTGGTCATTCCCTTCAGGTACCATCCCACGCTGCCCACCTGGCCCACAGTGGCGCCCAGCAGCATGCCCGTGCCCGGAGAGAAACCTGCGTTCACCATAGCAAAGAACTGCGTGATGGGCTTGCCCACCACAATGAAACTCAGGTTCTCGGACTGGAAATTCTGGTCCGGGTACTGGTCCAACACGTGCCACATCGCCTTCCTGTCTTTACCGGGCTGAACCTTATTACCGACGTCCCCGGACAGGTAGGCCTGGGGGATCCGGGTTTTGGTAGAGCCTCCGTCGTTGGTTATATAGACCGCAACGTTGGCCTTTTCCTTAAGGTCATACGTAACGGCGATGGACTTTCCTTCCTGGTTGGCATCCACGTTGGTGACAGTCTGGGCAGTAGCGACGCTCGCTATGCCCAAAGCGGCCACAAATGGAATAATGCCTCGTAAGATGTTCATTCTATGATTGTTAAAGTGCGTATACTTTTACTGCCTGATGCTTGTATTGGGGGATGGTCATGCCCAGGGTTGCGCCTATGTAGGAGGGGTCGCATACGTAGAAGTCCCGTTCCCTGACCCGTACGCGGTCTCCTTTCACCTCTCCGCTCAGGTGAACGGCGGCGGAGATGTGGTCGGGGTATTCCAACAGCACCACGTCGCAGCCCACGAGGGAATGGACCAGGAACGCAAAAAGGGTTGCCCGGTCTTCGCAGTCGTTGGCGTTGTACACAAAGTTTTCCTCGCAGAAAAACGGCTTTTCATAACCAAACTGATCGAAATCGGTCAGGTCCCTGAAATCGGTCTGCGCAAAGGTAAGAATCTTATTGACAGCATCCAAGGCCGACAGGCCTTTTATTTTTTCTTCCAGGGCCGATAGAATGGCGGCGGAGAACTTTTCCTCCGGGCAGGCCGTGGCGTAAACGGAGACCGCGGTCTGGGGATAGCCGTCGTAGAAGCGCATAAGCGCCCCGTTCACCGGAAGCTCCAGCGTAGCATTGAAAACGGGGGCGTCCTTCCTGACTGTCTGGAAGGAATCGGCCTTTCCCAGGCGCAGGGGCCTGCGGATGCGCAGGTCCAGCGGACGGTCGGCCTTGGCGAAATCGGCCTTGTAGGTAAATACGGTTGAAGCCGAGAAGGAATTCTCGGCCACATAGAACGGATATGAGTCTATCTGGAGGAACTTTCGGGCAAAGACCGGCTGCCTGGAGGCAAAGAGGCTGATGAGCCTGTCATCGGCCCTGGCAATCTTGGTCTTCATTCCCATCTGGTTGAGCAGGAAGACGGTGAAGATGGTCTGTTCCCAAAAGGTGTTTCCCGGGAAGATGGCGGCCGAAAGGGCTTGAACCCATTCCAGGACGGCCCAGTCGTTGTAGCCGCAGGTCTCGACGTAGCGGGTGCAATCGGCCAGGATCTGCTGATAATTGTAGCGGCTCAGTTCTTCCCAAAAGGCGGCCACCTCTTTTTCCGTGATTCCCCTGGGATGGAAGGTGCCGTATTCCTGGGGAACGTTCACCACCTGCTCTGCATCGTAAAAGGTAAACCGGACTGTTTTGGAGCTGCTTTTTTGCGGAAGCCAGCGGACGTTGTCCGTTTCCAGTGACGGGTCCTGGAGGGTATCTACGGTTTCCAAAACGGGAAGTTCCTCGAACTGGGTCTGGGCCTTGTCGGCAACCGGAAGGGTCTCCGGCTTGGGCTTTTCCATCCGCTGGTTTCCGTCGGAAAGCTCGAAACGGGCCCAGTTATCGGCCAGCGCCTTGGCAAAAATGGCGTTGGCCGTGTCGGTGAAGGCGGCATGGCGGCTTACGGCGTTGGTGGTAAACTCCTCAAAAGCCTTGCGGAAGTCGTTCTGGGCGCCCAGAGAAAGGCAGCCCAAAACAACGGACACCAGCGATATGAGAACCTTGCGCAGCATTACTTACTCTTCCGGTTCAATAACGGTTTCTACGGTCAGGGTGTCGGATGTCTGGGTGGCCAGGGAGTCTGCGGTTTCGGATTCGGCGTGGATGGCCTGGTTCTCGAAGAGGACGCCGGGTACTCCGTCATTGCCGCTGGGGTCGGTCCGGAAAAGGACCAGGGCGATGGCCACGCAGGCGGCCAGGGCCATCACCACTCCGCCCCAGGCATAGACCGGGCGGCGGGCAAAGATGTTGCGGACGACGGGCTTCTCCTCTTCCCGGGCGGCCAGGGCATCGGCCACGAACTTGCGGGCGCGGTCGGTGGCCAGATTCTCTGCGCCTGGCTTATCGGCCAAACGGGCGGCTTTCTCTATGTGCAGATCTTCGTTCATGTCAATTGTACCCTTTCAGGCTGGTTCTTAACTGTTTGACAATTCGGTTCTTGATGGTGTAGACATAATCCACGGTGAGTCCGAATTCTTCTGCCACAGCTTCATATTCTTTGTCGTCTATGAAGAGCCGTCGGGCAATTTCCCGGTCGCGGTCGCTCTTGATGCCGTCAATGGCCTGGTTAATGTCCATCCTAAGGCCGGCTTCCACGCTCTCCATCCAGTCTCCCCGGAATGTCTCCCACTGATCACTTATAGTAATGAGCCCGTTCATATCTATCTTGGATCGCTTATAATCCCGGAAAAAACGGAAAGAAACGGTAGAAATCCAAGTACTCAGGGAAGCTTTGTCGGGGTCGAAGGACCTGAGCCGGCGCCAGTCGTCCTCCAGGAGGAACATAAAAAACTCATCAACGAGGTCGGAAACTTCTACCTTACCGTTGAAGAGTTTGTAAATGTGGTACTGAAAAGTAGATGAATACTTGGTATAAAAGAGATATACTATCGCATTCTGGTTGTTGGAGGTTACGGCCGAGACCAATTCCCGGTCGCTCCAAGTGGAGAAGTCTTGTGTATGTCTTCGGAACAGGTTCACCTTTTCAGCAGAATCACTTTAGCCGATTTGTTGTCCATACCCGGCATGGACATGCCGATGGATGCCCCTATATAGGTAGGGTCGCAAACCATAAACTTCTTGTTATTCAGGTAGATGTAGTCTCCCTTGATGTCCTCGTCAAAATGGACGGCCGATGCCAGGTGACCGGGATAGTAGATGAGGATTACATCCAGCCCCACCAAATCCCGCACAAGCCTGGATAAGAGGATAGACCTGTCTTCGCAGTCGCAGTAGGGGAAGTACAGGGTTTCTTCACTGAAGAAGGCCCGGTCTCCGCCCCAGACTTTATTGTCATACTCATATTCAAAGGCCGATTGGACAAAGTCCAGGAGGATTTCCACCGCCTCCGGCTTGCTCTTTCCTGCGATGGCCTCCTTGAGGGGAGGGTAGAGCTGCTCTTTGGTCCGGGGATCCAGCGGCACGTCGGCGTACATGGCCCAACGGGTTACCACGTTGTTATCCAATTGGGAAGAGGGATAGTTCTCGTAGAATGCTAGCAAATTCTTGTTGACGGAGCTGGCCGATTGAGCGCCAAGTCTCTCTGCCTTGAGCTCCCTAAGCTCAGAATCATCCCTTGCCAGCAGGGGCTCTTCCGTGATGAACAGGGACATGCCCTTTTCCTTGGGGAAGGCATAATCGGCCACGTGCAATCCTTGACTGGTTCCGTTGAGGGGGTAAAATCCCACCCCGTCAATACGGTAGCACGGATAACCGTAAATCTGGTGCTTGGAGCCGAAGAGCATGGTCAGCTCGCTTTTATCCACTGTCCCAAGACGCATCTGGTAGCCGGACTGGCAATACAGGTAGGCGGTAAGGAGGATGGCCTCGTTCTGGGATTGGAGGTAGGCCTTGGAGAAGGCCAGCAGGGCCTGGAGGTAGGCCCAGTCGCACAAATGATAGCGGTCACGAATCTCAAGGCAATCGGCCAGGACTATGTCAAAATCTTTGGACGACAGCAATTCCCACGCCTTGGAAATATCTCTTCCCTTCACGGACTCCAGGTGGAACTTATTCTTTTCCTGGGCCCGTACTTTCATGGGCGTATTATAGAAGTTGAATTCTACATAGTCCTCATGGGTTACCGGCAAAGGCCGGATGGGCTCCAGGGGCATGGGGCGCGGTTCCTCCCGGGGAGGCGCAATCACCTCATCGAAAGGCATGGGCGTACTTTTGACCGGAGAAACGGGTTTCTTGTCTTCCTTGTCCCTCTCAATCACCACGGGAGGAACCTCTTCTTCCTTGGGTTTCTCTATGGGGGCCCCGGCCTGGTAATAGGTCCAGGACTGCTTCAGGAACTCGATGAACTCCTTGTTGCACTTATCCCGGAAGTCGGAGTAGGTGGTGACAGACTGCTTTCTGAACTTCTCATACTCCTCCCGGAAGTTGCCCTGGGCGTTTAGGCTCAAGGGTAACAATACGGCAAGGGCAAGGAGAGAAACAACTCGTCTCATAGTGCTACTTTTTGATAACCACATCACAGATTCTGAGGGCCATTTCCCGGTCGCGCTGGCGGCACCGGCCCAGCCATTTCTGGAATCCGTTGAAATCGATGGAGGCCGGGACGGTAACATCGTCGGGGATGTAGTCGCTGGCCGTGGAGAATCTGTTGGGAGAAAAAATGATATAAAGGCGGTTAACTTCCGTGTCTCCGTTGCAAGTCATTCCATAGTCGCTGTGGATGGCACTGGGATTCAGGGTTGCAATGTCCTCGTAACGGGAGATCTGGTTGGCGAAGAAGACATACTTGGTATTGGCCTCTACAAAGTAACCGATGTGGTCGGAGTACTTCATGGGCAGCAGGCGGTTCACGCCCTCCAGGTCGTACAGGTAGATGGCCACGTAGCCGTTCACCGGAGACTCGAAGGATACGAAGAAATCGTCTCCGTCCCTGAATTCGGCACTCTCGAATTTATCGGCAATTCCGTTCCGCAATACCTTCGCATCAAAATCTACCTTGGGGGTAATGACTTCACGGATACGCCCTTTCAGGGTCACGGTAATGACCTGCATGTTGTTGGCGAACTCGTGCCGGATTTCCGGTTTTCCCAGGGTCTCCAGCCATTCTCCTTTGACCTCGCTCTCGCCCAGGGACAGGAATTTGACGGACGATTGGGAGCCTTCATTGACAACCTCGGTGAAGTTCTTGACCCCCATGACCGTCCCGAACTCCTTCTGAATGATATCCACCTTGGTCCTTTCTATGGCTGTGAGTTCGGCCTGCTCAGGTGTGACATTGGTAGGAGCGTAGTAGGTATAGGTTCCTGATGCCGTCACCGTCTTTTGGGCCGACGACATCAGGGGAACCAAAGCCAATATAGCAATTATGAAGAGCTTGCGGAGCATTACTTATACTGTTCCCACAGGGCGTCCAGCTGTTCGTGGAGGTCTTCACCCTTGGCAGCCAACTGGGACTTGATAATTTCCTTGGTCTGCTCGAGGGCCATCTTGGCATTGTAGGCGAGGCGGAAGCGGACTTCTACAGTCTTGTTGGGAAGAACCCTATAGCACTCCATCACAGGAATGGTGCGGCCCAGACGCTGGACAATCAGGTTCTTGCTGGCCTGTACCGTGTTGGCGATGGAGGTAGCCTGCTCCTGGGTCATCTGATCGTTGCCCAAGGTGCTCTCTGTGAGGGCCGTTATCTCTGTCTGGATTAAACCGGCCAGTTGGGTCTTGGCCAGTTCAATGGCCTGCATTCTGGCAGCGTCATAAGTGGCACCGGGAGACATAGCCTCTCCTATTATGTACTTGGGAAGACCGTTTTCCTCATATTCATTAGACATGCTGTAGGCTTTGTCCAACTGCTTTTCCAGAGGAAGCGTTCCGGGAGCAACCTTCCAGCCCTCCTTTTTAAGGGTTTTGGCTTCTTTGCGGGCCGTCTTGGAGGCTTTCTGGTCCAGTTCGGCCTTGGAGAGCTTGGCCATGGCCTTTCTTTCCTTAAGGGTCTGGTTGGTGGTCTGGGCGTTGGAGATGCTGCATACCATCAGAGCAGCCATCATCATTGCAAAAATCTTTTTCATTTTTCTATTGTTTTATTTGTTTAACTATTCTTTTTTGCGTCCGCTCTCTGGCGGAATCTACACATACATAGGAACGGCAAAACCCAAATCTTACAAACTTTTTCAAAAAAAGTGATTATTTGTAGATAATTTCCGTGTCGTCGTCCTTACTAAGATCGACTAAGGTCACTCCAGTATGAACATATACCTTTTTCAGGGTGTGGCTCCAGGACGTACATCGTAGGAGTCTTAAATCAGGTGCCGCCGAAAGGTCCAGTTCTGTCATCTTGTTCAAGTCATAGCACCATGCGTCTCTCAGCTTAGTGTTATAAATAACAAAAATAGCAAAAAAACCGTTATTTTTCAAATTATAAGGATTCAAACTGGCTTAATATATCACTTATAGGGTTCATGGAGGATAAATCTATCAACACCATGCGTCGCGGTATAAGTGTATGGGCCGATGGAGCAGGACGGCAATTGTGCCGGAACAGGTGTGACTTTGCGTGGCACAGCGAGGGAAAGTAGTGGCGAATCTTTTGAAAAATGGAGCATATTTACTAACTTTGACTACAGTTTTCAAAAACCTATGCCTATGAAAAAGTACATTGCAGAATGTCTGGGCACCTTCGTGCTCACTTTCCTCGGATGCGGCACCGCCATGTTCCTGGGCTGCACCACTCCTGCCGGAGTAGTTGGAACGGCCATTGCTTTCGGTCTGGCCGTAGTGGCCATGGCTTACACCATCGGCGGTATCAGCGGTTGCCACATCAACCCGGCCATCACCCTGGGCGTTGCCCTTAGCGGCCGTATGAGCTGGAAGGAAGCCTGCGGCTACTGGTGCGGCCAGGTGATCGGCGGTATCATCGCCGGCGCCGTGTTGCTGCTGGTGGCCAAGGTGGTTGCCGCCCCGGACCTCACCGGAGCCCTGGGTTCCAATGGCGTGGCCAATGCCGGAGGCGTATGGGGAGCCTGCCTGGTGGAAGTGATCGCCACCTTCCTCTTTGTCCTGGTGGTATTGGGCACTACGGACTCCAAAGTGGGAGCCGGTAACTTCGCCGGTCTGGCCATCGGCCTGTCCCTCATCCTCATCCACCTGGTTTGCATCAACCTCACCGGCACTTCCGTGAATCCGGCCCGTTCCATCGGCCCGGCCCTGTTCGCCGGCGGCTCCGCCCTCGCAGACCTGTGGGTGTTCATCTGCGCTCCTCTGGTGGGTGGTGCCCTCAGCGCCTGTGTTTGGAAAGCCATCGCTCCGGAGAAGTAGACATTTCCTTCATATTACACCAGAGACCAGCCTTTCGCGGGTTGGTCTCTGTTTGTTCGGTTCAGGCAGGTCACTTTCTAATTATTCTTTCAATGGTTTCGGGGGATTCTTGTAAGCATCGGGCTAGCTGTGGAACGGTGGTCCTATAACACCGGTACAAATAGGGGATGAGCCGGGTCTTTTGCTCCAGGGTAAGTTCGGCAGGTGTTTTCTGGAACCATCTGTCCGATAAATCATTAACTGTCAGAATGAAGGCCGAATCCGTCTGCCTGTCCTTGAGATTCAGAATCAGTTTTTGCTCCATTTCTGCCGGATTTACCGTGCCGATGGTTTTCAGAAAGAAGGTTTGGTCTTGAAGAAAGGCCGATTCCAGGTAATCATAGTCGCAGCAGGAAACGGGAACCAGCCGGTCATTCCTGTCCAGCATCCAAGGGACTCGCTCCAGGTTGGCATGGGTATGAAACAGCGCTTCTCTATCCCTTCGGGTGAGTTTAGAAACCATTCGCACGGCCGCGGCGCTTTTCCCTCCTGCAAACATGGCCCGATAGCCACTCCAGGGATAGTCTTCAATCCTTTGGCCGGTGTCTTTAGCGTTCCGGGGAATGTAGGCCAATGTATTGCGAACATACCAGTCTGAATCCAGCAATTGGATACAGGCCGATGTCCGGGCTAGCACCTTATGCTCATTGTACTTGTCTGCGATGAACATGGAACTTCGCTTCTTGAGCGTTTCGGAGAGCTGATAGGCATGCTCCAAGGTGGGAGCTAGCACACAGACATGCCCATGGTTGGACATGATTATGTGGATGACAATGAGGCAATTGGTTTCCCATGCCGATACAAACAGAAGCTTCTCCACAACGTTATAGTCTTCCTCTTCCCGGCAAAGGAGATTCTTCTCCAGCCCCTCGAGGCTGATATGGAAAGGAAACACTTTGGCCACGCTCCCGTCCGGCAGTTTTCTGGTAACGATTCGTTGAAACGACATACTGTTTGTTTTTTCGCAAAGGAAAGAAAACTTATCCGTTTAACGGAAAAAGAAACGTTTAACTGCGTTTTCTGTAATAGGAGGTCATCAGAGGCCGATTTGGAAGAGCTACTACACGGATAATTGCAGGAATTACGCCGTTGGCAAACGGGGAAACGGCCTTGGATAGCCCCCAGAGGCCGATAATAGGATCTATCCGTGTGTACACGACTACGACATAAATGGGCCGATGGCCGCCTGCCGGCTTCCGCAGTTTGCTGAGGGAATAGGCCGATGTTTCGGCGCAGGTGGACGGGCCGATGGCGCAGGTCGGATTTTCTCCGACATACCTGCGCCAGGAATCGGCCTTCTGTGCGCTACAGTGGCGCCGGTATGCGCACTTTTATCGGACCTGCGCCATCCGTGCCCTCACCTGCGCCATCGGCCTGCCCACTCTCGCCGGACGCACCCCTTCCAGCGCCGCTGCACATCGGACGACCAGGCGGAGCGCAAAACAGACAGTC
>Ga0310786_10008371_pt1 | contig 13287 bp, 6 predicted proteins | sample AusTroGonzalo_MG_FD_203881 | JGI IMG/M metagenome (GOLD analysis project Ga0310786, IMG submission 203881) | Bovine rumen microbial communities from tropical cattle in Woodstock, Queensland, Australia - Gonzalo_03 (v2) (version 2) | ecosystem: Host-associated > Mammals > Digestive system >... | reverse complement strand
GCGGTATCGTCCCCATACGGGAAAATGTCTTTCTTTCCCGCTTCCGCGGCATCCTGCCAGGCGGCATAATCCGCCAGCGCGGCGTAGAACGCCTCGATCTGCTCCGCGGTGACGCCGGCCTCGCCGCTACGGTCGGTCGTGGAACCGATCTTCTCCGCAATGGTGGCAATCAGGCCTTTGAGCGCCTCGTCGTCCGCAGACGCCGGTGTAATGACGCCGTCGCCGTTGAATTGGGTATTCTTGAAAATCGCGACGCTGTCCGTCGCATCGTCCACGCTGATCTCGTCCTTTTCCAGGCCGAGGTTCTGCAGGATCTGCCTGGCAGAATTGAACAGTTTCTGTCCGGCCTCGCAGTCGGTGTTGATGCCGTCGAGCTTCAGGACGCTTTCGCCCTTCATGACGGCGTCCTTGTCCTTCAGCACGGCTGTCAGCCATTGCGCGGCGGCGACGATCTCCGCCGCGCGGACGCGGCCGTCGCTGTCGGTGTCGATCAGGGCCAGGGTCCGTTCGTCGAATGCCAGGTCCTTCGTCGGGCAGCTCAGGACTGTCCAGAGTTTCTGATCCAACTCACCCAGGTGCGCGATGTCCTCACCCGACGTGATGTTGACCCGGACCACGCCGCCGAGGGAGCAATAGGTCCAGGGATAACCGTTCGTCTGTTTCTTTGCCATATTGGATTGTGGTTATTAATATCGGTATCTACAAATATACGAAAAAAGTGAGATTGTTTGTATATTTGTAAACTGACACGCCGATTGAACGATATGGGGAACTCGAAATCTTTTTCTAACGTTGGTCTGTTCTGCGAGGTGTTTCCGCCCGTCTGGGACGGCGTTGCCGTGTGCATGCTGAACTACGCAGACTGGCTGCAGAAAAAAGTTGGCGACGTGACCGTCGTGACGCCCCGCGTCCCGGGAACGGACTACGGCGCCCTCGACTACCGGGTGCTCGACTATCTGTCCATTCCGGTCCCCACGAGGCGGCCGTACGTTACCGGCCTGGCCGGAATCGATCCCGCTTTCCACGCGAAAATTACGAAAACGCAGTTCAGGATCCTTCACGCACACGCCCCATTCTCCGCCGGCCATGCCGCACTCCGCGTCGCCCGCCGGCAGGGAATCCCCCTCGTGGCCACCTTCCATTCCAAATTTCGCGACGACTTCTCCAAAGTGCTGCCGAAACCCATTGTTGACAGGGTGATTGCCTCGATTGTCCGATTCTTTGAGCGGGCCGACTTGGTCTGGGTGCCGCAGGAATCCGCCATCGAAGTGCTCCGCGAATACGGCTACAAGGGCCACGTGGAGGTCATGCAGAACGGGACCGACCTCGTGGCGGATCGTCCGGAGACCTTCTTTGACGAAGCCCGTCAGCGGTTGGGCGTCACCCCCGGAGAATTCGTGATGCTTTTTGTGGGGCAGCATGTATGGCAGAAGAACCCGCAGCTGACCATCGAAGCCCTGTCCCGGCTGGAGGATGTACCTTTCCGCATGTTCTTCGTGGGCACCGGCTATGCCGCCGAAGGGATGAAGGCCATGGTCCATGAGAAAGGCCTGGACAGCAAGGTGACCTTTGTCGGTACCATTGCCGGACGCGAAAAGATCGTCGATTATTACGCAGCTGCCGACCTGTTCGTCTTCCCGTCTTTGTATGATACGGCGGGCCTTGTCGTACAGGAGGCCGCCGCGCTCGGCACCCCCTCCGTGATGGCGCGCGGAGCAACGGCCGCCACCTCCATCACGGAAGGCGAAAACGGCTTCCTGACAGACAATGATCCGGACAAGATGGCGCAGCTGCTGCGCGAGCTGATCCAGGATCCCGATCGCGTGCACCGCGTGGGTGCCCGGGCGTCCAAGACTCTCGTCCGTTCCTGGGAGGACTGTTTGGAAGAAGTAATCGACCGCTACAACGTCCTGCTGAAGAGCCGCGGGCTGGCGCCGCTCGACCGGCTTGCATAAAAAGAATACGGATTGCTATGAATAAGGTAACAGCATTTCTCAGGTCGCTGGTCAGCATGCGCGATCATGTGGACCTGGAGGCCGCCTCGGTGAACATCCGCAGCAATATTTACTTCCGCGGACCGAATGTCTTCATTCTCACCTGCGCGATCGTCATCGCCTCGGTGGGCCTGAACCTCAACTCCATTCCGGTCATCATCGGTGCGATGCTCATCTCCCCGGTGATGGGACCGATCCTCGGATTCGGCCTCGGCCTGGGCACCAACGACACCGCACTGGTGAAGGATTCCCTCAAGAATTTCCTCGTGATGGTGGTGATCAGTATCCTGTCGTCCACGCTCTTCTACCTGCTTTCTCCGCTGCAGCTGGAGCATCAGACGGAGCTGCTGGCCCGTACCAACCCGACCCTGTACGACGTGTTCATCGCCCTGTTCGGCGGATTCGCCGGCATCCTGGAGAACTCGCGCAAGGAAAAAGGCGGCACCGTGATCCCGGGCGTGGCCATCGCCACCGCCCTGATGCCGCCGCTGTGTACGGTCGGCTACGGCATCGCGCACCTGGAATGGCGCTTCATCGTCGGCGCGTTCTACCTCTTCATCATCAACACGGTCTTCATCTCGCTGGCCACCTTCGTGACCGTCAAATACCTGCACTTCCCCAGCCCCCACGGCAAAGAGGAAGCGATACGCAGGCGCAGCGCCCGCTGGATCGCGGTCATCATGGTGCTGATGCTCGTGCCCAGCGTATGGTCCGCCGTCCAGATGATCCAAGACAACAACTTCGCCATCAGCGCCCAGCGGCTCGTGCATGACAACACGAACCTGGGCAAGAGCTATATCTACGACTACCGCACCGACGTGGAAGCCAATCCGCCCACGCTGGAGCTTTTCCTCGCCGGCGAGAAGATGGACGCAGCCACCCGCGAGCGGCTGTTCCTCGATGCGGAACAGTCCGGCATCACCCGCAGCCAGATCATCATCCGCGAGGACGCCGCCTTCCAGAACGAGATCATGACTGAATCCGAGATCATCCGCAACATGCTCGACTCCCATGACCGGGAGGTGGAGCAGCTGCAAGGTCAGGTGGATTCACTCTCCACGGCCATCGAATTCTTCAAAGCCCAGCAGCTTCCGTCCGTCCTCATCACCCGTGAGATCGCGGCGCAATACGCCGGCGTGGAGGAAGTCACCCTCACCCGCGGCGAACGCGTCCAGGCCGAGAATGGCAAGAGCGACGCGGCCATCGTGGCCATCGTCCGCACGGCGACCGGACTCAAGGAAGCCGAGCGCGAGCGCATTGAGCAATGGCTCCGCGTCCGTCTCGGCGTGAACGACGTCACGGTCATCGTTAAGAAATAGAGATTCGCCGGTCGGAGCCGGCGAATGACGAATAAAGGCCCGGAAGATTTTCCGGGCCTTTATTCTATATCTAGCCTGCGGTTACGCCGCCTGCTTAATAGCGGATTGCGCTGCAGCAAGACGCGCGATAGGCACGCGGAACGGAGAGCAGCTGACGTAGTCGACACCGATCTTGTTGAAGAACGCGATGGAGTCGGGATCGCCGCCATGCTCGCCGCAGACGCCGCACTTCAGTTCCGGACGACGGGCGCGACCGCCCTGGATACCGATCTCGACCAGCTTGCCGACAGCCTTGGTGTCGATGGTCTGGAACGGATCGTTGTCGAGGATCTTGTGGCCGAGGTAGTTGCCCATGAAGGTACCCACATCGTCACGGGAGAAACCGAAGGTCATCTGGGTCAGGTCGTTGGTACCGAAGGAGAAGAACTCGGCGGTACGGGCCATACGGTCACCGGTCAGGGCGGCACGCGGGATCTCGATCATCGTACCGAACTTGTACGGGATGATCATCTCGTTGTGCACCTCGACCTCGGCCTTGATGCGCTCGCAGATGGCGCGCTGGAAGCCCAGCTCGCGGGCGGACACCGTGACCGGGATCATGATCTCCGGCTGCGGGTGGAAGCCCTCGCGGGTCAGCTCGGCCACGGCCGTGAAGATGGCGCGGTACTGCGTCTCGGCGATGAGCGGGTAGGCCACGTGCAGACGCACGCCGCGCAGACCCATCATCGGGTTGACCTCGTGGAGGCTCTCACCGCGGCGGGTCACCTCGGCGGCGCTGATACCCAGCTCCTTGGCGACCTCGGCGGTCTTCTCCTTGGTGGTCGGAACGAACTCGTGGAGAGGCGGGTCGAGGAGGCGGAACACCACCGGCTTGCCGTCCATCACCTTGAGGGTGCTCTTGACGGAAGCCTTGATGAACGGCTCCAGCTCGGCCAGCGCGTCCTTGCGCTCCTGGTCGGTGGTGCAGAGGATCATCTTGCGCAGCTTGGCGAGAGGCACTTCGGAGTTCTTGCCATAGAACATATGCTCGATGCGGAACAGGCCGATGCCTTCCGCGCCGAAATCGAGGGCCTTCTGGGCATCCTCCGGGGTATCCGCATTGGTACGGACGCCCAGGCGGCGGTACTTGTCCACGATGCTCATGAAGCGGAGGAAGGTCGGGTTCTCGCTGGCGTCCATCATGTCGATCTGCTTGGCGTAGACCAGGCCCTTGGATCCGTTGAGGGAGAACCAGTCGCCCTCCTTGTAGACCTTGTCGTCACCGGCGAAGGTGAGGCTCTTGGCCCCGAGGTTGATCTTCATCGCCTCGCAACCGACGATGCAGCACTTGCCCCAGCCGCGCGCCACGAGGGCGGCGTGGGAAGTCATACCGCCGCGGGTGGTCAGGATACCGGCGGAAGCGCGCATACCCTGGATGTCCTCCGGAGAGGTCTCCTCACGGACGAGGATGGTCTTCTTGCCGGCAGCGGCAGCTTCCATCGCAGCCTCGGACGTGAACACGAGGGTACCGACGGCGCCACCCGGAGAAGCGGGCAGACCCTTGGCGACGACCGCGGCTTCCTTCTCGGCAGCCGGGTTGAGGATCGGGTGCAGGACCTCGTCGAGCTGGGAAGGAGAGACGCGCATCACGGCGGTCTTCTCATCGATCATCCCCTCGTCGAGCATGTCCATCGCCATCTGGAGGGCGGCCAGGCCCGTGCGCTTGCCGATACGGCACTGCAACATCCATAGGGTGCCTTCCTGGATGGTGAATTCGATGTCCTGCATATCGTGGAAGTGGTTCTCCAGGCGCTTGCGGATGTCGTCAAGCTCCTTGTAGACCTTCGGCATCGCCTTCTCGAGCGACTCGAGGTTGCGGTTGTGGTCGTTCTTGGTGAGCTCGTTGAGCGGGTTCGGGGTGCGGATACCCGCGACCACGTCCTCGCCCTGGGCGTTGATCAGCCATTCGCCATAGAAGTGGTTGTCGCCGTTGGCCGGGTTGCGGGAGAACGCCACGCCGGTAGCGGAAGTGTTGCCCATGTTGCCGAAGACCATCGACTGGACGTTGACGGCCGTACCCCAGTCATCGGGAATCTTCTCGATGCGGCGGTAGGCGATGGCGCGCTTGCCGTTCCAGGACTTGAACACGCCGCCGATGGAGCCCCAGAGCTGGGCCTGCGGGGTGTCGGGGAACTCGACGCCGAGGACTTCCTTGACCTTCTTCTTGAACTTGTCGCAGAGGACCTTGAGTTCATCGGCAGTGATTTCGGTATCGGAGGCATAACCCTTCTTCTCCTTGAGTTCGTTCATCATCCGGTCCAGCTGCTGGCGGATGCCCTGGCCGTCGGCGGGCTCGATACCCTCGGCCTTCTCCATCACGACGTCGGAGTACATCATGATCAGACGGCGGTAGGCGTCGTAGACGAAACGGGGGTTGCCGGTCTTCTTGATCATCCCCGGGATGGTGGACGAGCAGAGGCCGATGTTGAGGATGGTATCCATCATACCCGGCATCGAGGAGCGAGCGCCGGAGCGGCAGCTCACGAGGAGCGGGTCGTTGGGGTCGCCGAATTTCTTGCCCATCAGGGCCTCGGTCGCGTTGAGGGCGCCGCGGACCTCCATCTTGAGGTCTTCGGTGTACCCGCCGCCGAGCTGATAGTACTCGGCGCAGCATTCAGTCGTAATCGTGAAACCTGCAGGAACAGGCATGCCGAGCTTGCTCATCTCGGCCAGGTTGGCTCCCTTTCCACCCAGGAGCTCGCGCATAGTTCCATCGCCCTCAGCGGTCTTTCCGCCGAAGCGATAAACGCGTTTTTTCATCTCAAACATAGGATATTAGGTATAAGTTAATTTCTTTGGGACCGCGAATTTACGATAAATTTCTCATTATAGCAATTTTGCGGCAAGTTCCGACAGTTCGCTGCGTTCGCCCTTGCGCAGGAAGACGTGCTGGAAGAGGGCCTGGCCGTACATCTTCTCGCCCAGGTGGGTGAGGCCGTTGGACCACTGGTCCAGATAAGGCTGGTCGATCTGGAAGATGTCGCCCGTGAAGACCATCTTGGTGCCTTCACCCGCCCGGGTGATGATGGTCTTCATCTCATGGGGGGTGAGGTTCTGGGCTTCGTCGATGATGAAGAAGCAGCGTCCCAGGCTCCGGCCGCGGATGTAGGCCAGCGGTTCGATGATGAGTTTCTCCTGCGTGAGCATGCTGTCGATGCGCTGCGCTTCCTTGGATGTCGGACGGAACTGGGTCTTGATGACGTTGAGGTTGTCCATCAGCGGCTGCAGGAAGGGACCCATCTTCTGCTTCTGGTCGCCGGGCAGGAAACCGAGGTCCTGGTTGCCCAGGATCACGGTCGGGCGCGACAGGTAGATCTGCTCGTAGTCCCGCTCCTGCTCCAGGGCCGCCGCCAGGGCGAGCAGGGTCTTGCCCGTGCCGGCGCCGCCGGTCAGGGAGACCAGCTCCACGTTCGGGTTCAACAGGGCGTCGAGGGCGAACTTCTGCTCATCGTTGCGGGGGCGGATGCCGTAGGCCTCGTGGCTCTTGACCAGGACGATCCGGTCGCGCACGGCGTCGTAGCGGGCGCACACGGTCTCGTCGTTGCCGCCGCTCCAGCGGAACTTGAACATCTGGTTCGGCTGCGGCTGCACCTTGAGGATGCGTTTCCATTCGATGGAGGCGTGGGGGCCGAAAGCGAGTTCCTGCAGGACGGTACCGTCCACTTCCAGGGTCTGGATCTCGCGCTGCGCCTCCTCGATCCGGGCGTCCTGGACCTTGTCGGTCAAGTAATCCTGGACCGCCATTCCGACGGCTTTGGCCTTCATCCGCAGGTTGATGTCCTTGGTCACCAGCGCCACGAAGGTGTCCGGGTTGTGGTCCCGGACCCACATCGCCGTAGAGAGGATGCGGTGGTCGGGGATGTCGTCCTTGAAGAAGTCGGCCAGCTCGCCGTCGAACGGGTGGTTCGGCTCCACCTTGATCCAGCCGAGCTCGCGGCCGATCGGCAGGCCTCCCTGGCCGAAATCCTTGCCGTAGGTGATCCGGTCGAGGTCGCGCATGAACCCACGTGCATTGTAAGACAGGGTATCGGTGCCTTTCTTGAACTTGTCGATCTCTTCGATCACCGCCACCGGGATGATGAGGTTGTTGTCCCGGAACTTCCGGATGGCCTTGTGGTCGTGCAGGATGACGTTGGTATCCAGCACGAAAATCTTGGGTTTACCCATATTTCGTTTTAGTGTCAGTCTTCCCCTTCCGCGTTCTGCATCAGGGATTCCAAAATGGTCTGTATGCCGGATTTGGCGGAAGCCAGCACGTGGATGTCGCCCGTCGTCGGGTCCGGGTGACCCAGCGGGAAGAAGGCGACGTCCTGCAGCAGCAGTTCCGCATCCAGGTAGTCAAAGTCCGCATCGTGGATCTGCACCACGACGCCCGGGACCTCGGAGAACAGAATCCGGACCGGATCCTGCTCCTGGTAGGCCCGCATCACGTCGGACACGTCCACGGTCATTCCGCAGTCCACCGCCATCCTGCGCACGGTCCGCAGCAGACCGCCTTCGCCCACGGTCGCACCGGCCAGCAGGATACCGTCCTCGACCAGTTCCCGGACCACCTCGTAGCAGTCGATGAAGTAGTCGGCGTCGGTGACCTGCGGGGTCGGGCCGCCGCCCAGTCCCAGCGCCTGCGCCAGCAGGGAGCCGCCCAGGCGAAAGTCCGCCGGGTCGAACGGGATGAAGACCACCCAGCTCTGCGGGTCGGGGGCGAAGCAGGCGGAGCAGTTGCGCCGGGAGCCAAGCACTGGGTGCTCCGACTGGAAGGGCTCGCTGACAAAGGCAAAATCCTCTTCGTCGGCATCATGGGCGAGGCGCGGCTTGAGCAGGAGCTCCGACGGTCCGGTCGTCCGCGAACAGCGGTAGGCGCTGAACTTCAGCCCGAGGGCGTCCACGTAGTCCGCTGCGGTGCGCACGGAGGTGTAAAAAGCCGCGCGGGCCCCCACCGGCGCGTCGTCCCAGCGCCAGGTGGCGTCCAGGCGCAGGTCGCCCAGGCGGAAATGGCCGGAGCGCCAGATGGCGTCGATCAGGGTGCAGGCCACCCGCACGCGGGTATAGGCATCCGCGGCCGCCAGGGGCAGCTGCTTCGGCAGGTCCAAGATCAGCTGGAGGTATTCATCGATGCGGTCGGCGTCCGGCCGCTCCCCGCGGAACACGGGGTCCAGCGATTCATCCACGGCCCGCGCCTCGACCGGGCCCTCGGCAGGGTGCCGGCCCACAGGCTCCGTCACGGCATCGAGCAACTGCGCAGGGGTGTATTCCTCCTGGACTCCGTCGATGACGTAGATGGCGTGCAATGCAGAAGTTTTTTCGGCCATAGGATGATAAAAGCGTGTAAAAATAACTAAATTTGAATTCAGTTGCAACTATGATTTACACAGAAGAGACATACACGCGTCTTCTCGAGACGCTTTTCGCCCGCCACCCATCCGTCCAGACGGCGGGCTTCAGTACGGGTGCCTACAAGCCCGGGTTGGAGGCGATGCGGCGCTTCGATGCGGCGCTGGGCCGCCCGTCGGAGCAGGTCCGCTTCATCCACGTGGCCGGGACCAACGGCAAAGGCTCCGTCAGTTCGATGCTGGCGGCCGGGCTCGCCGGGGCCGGCCTGCGCGTAGGCCTGTATACCTCTCCCCACCTGGCGGATTTCCGGGAGCGGATCAAACTCGTCGGTCCGGACGGCTGGTCGATGATTCCGAAGGAGCGCGTGTTCCGTTTCCTGACGGAGCAGGAGCTGGGCGACCTGTCTTTCTTCGAGATCACCACCGGCCTGGCCTTCCGCTGGTTCGCCGAGGAGCAGGTGGACATCGCCGTGATTGAAGTCGGGCTGGGCGGACGCCTGGACAGCACCAACATCATCACGCCGGAGCTGTCCGTCGTGACGAGCATCGGGCTGGACCACTGCGCCCTGCTGGGCAGCACGCGCGGGGCGATCGCCGCCGAGAAGGTCGGCATCTTCAAGCCCGGCGTACCCGCCCTGTGCGGCGAGCGGGACGAGCAGACCGCCCCCGTCTTCGAAGCTCGCGCCAGCGTGGTTCCCTGCCCGCTTTTCTTCGCCGAAGATTTTGACGTGGCGCCCTTCACGACGGACCTAACGGGGCCCTGCCAGGCCGCCAACCTGCGGACCGCGCTCGCTGCCCTGGAGCTGCTCGGCTATTCCGCGGAAGCGGACCCCGCCGTGCGGGAGGCCGTGGCGCAGACGGCGGCCAGGACAGGCCTGCGCGGCCGCTGGGAGCACCTCTGCCGCCAGCCGGAAGTCATCTGCGATATCGGGCACAACCCGCCGGCGCTGAAGATCAATTTCGCCCGCCTGCGGGAGAGCGGCCGACCCCTGGTCATCGTCTTCGGCATCATGGCCGACAAGGACCTGGAGGCCATCCGTCCCATGATGCCCGTCGGTGCGCGCTGGTTCCTGGTGGCCCCCCGGGGCGACCGCGCCCTGCCCGCCGAGGCCCTGGCCACGCGCCTGCAGGGCCTGGACTGCACGGTATGCGACAGCGTGGAAAACGGTGTCAGACAGGCACTTGATGCAGCATCCGCTACCCCTGGGTGCATCTTATACATCGGTGGCAGCAATTTTGTTGTAGCAGAAGCCATTGGATTGTTCAACCACGGAAAACCCCTGCCGTATGAAGACGCTTAAACTGATAACCCTTGTTGTTTTAACCTTGACTCAAATGATCTTACCCGCCTGCGCCAAAGATGACGACGGCCACACGCTGACCAAGCTCTGGGCCGCCTACCAGAAGGCTGTCGATGCCGACAAGCCCAAGGACCAGGCCGACATCCTGGAGAAAATCAAAACCGAAGCCGCCCGGGAGTCCCTGGCCTGGGACTACTACGACGCCTGCTGGAAATATGTGGACGCCCGCACCTCCTCCAACTGGAAGCTGCGGGACGAACTCACCGCCCAGGCCCACAGCGACATCGAAGCCTTCGGCGAGCCCGTCGCCGTGTTCTTCGACCGCAAGGGCTATATGAACAGTGATGAAGCCCTGCGCTATGTCACGGAGCACAAGGAGCGCCTGCTGCAGACGCACAATCCGGAGTTCTACCGCCACGACGGCGACGCCTCCGGCTTCGTGTTCTCCCCGGCCCTGCTCCCCCGCATTGCCAACGACTACGAATATACCCTCTGGAGCCTGCTCCGCAAGGGAAAGAACGCCACTGTCTACCAGACGGTGCGGGAGTATTTCGCTGGACGCTATCCTTTCGACGCCTTCGTCGAATACTATCTCATCCAGCAGGAGAGCCGGGATGCCGGCGAGGCCCAGAAACAGATGGAGGCCTACGTGGAAGCGCACGCCGGCCAGGCTGTCGCCATGCTCGGCCGGGACTACCTCCTGTCGCGCCGCCGGAACCTCTTGAACTGGAACAACGGGAGTTCCGAAGAATACCGCCAGCTCGCCCAGGACTGCCAGGCCCTCATCGCCGAGCGCCAGAAGATCTCGGGAGAGGAGGCGGCCATCGCGAAATGCACCAGCCGCGCCGACGGCATCCTGAAAGAACTGACCTCCCAGGAGATCTCCCTGAATGTCTCCAAAGGTGTCGCCTCCTTCCAGGTCCGCAACCTGCCTTCCGTCAAGGTCCGTATCCTGGACGGCAAGCGCGAGGTATGGAACGCCACGGTGGACAACCCGGTTAAGAGTTTCTACCTGCGGGACACCCTCTCCCTCAAGCTCCCCGACCTGGATGACAAGACCTACACGCTGAAATGCTCCGGCGGCAAGGCGGAGACCGAGAGCCAATACCGCAAATATACCCTGTCCATCGCCACCAAACGCGACCTGGACGGCTATGGCGTCTACGTGGCCGATTACCTCACGGGCGAACCCGTGAAGAGCTGTGACCTCTACCTATACCACGACGACAAACAGGTGGACCAGCTCACCGGCGTACAGATCGACGGCTTCACCTACCTGCCGGAGTCCTTCACCAAACGCCTCGACGACGACCACTGGGGCTATGCGATCCAGGCCGTCGCGCGAATGGACGGACGCCTCCGTGCGACGCCGGGCCACAATTTCAATTTCGTGGAGCGGGAGACCGTCAGCGACCGCAATCCGGGCACGCAGCACGGGATGATCATCACGGACCGCAGCGCCTTCAACCCCGACGAGACGGTCCACTACAAGGTGCTCCTCTACGAAGGCACCTATGAATACGCCACCCGCCCGGCGGGCGTCAAGCTCCACGCCACGCTGACCGACCCCACCGGCAAGGAGGTCGGCGAGGAGGACCTGACCACCAATGAATTCGGCACGGCGGCGGGCGCCTTCGTCCTCAAGAAAGGAGAGCGGGGCGGCCTGTACCGCATCACGGTCACCGAAGGCAAGCGCACCGTCGCTTCCACGCAGGTGCGGGCGGACGAGTTCGTCCTGCCGACGTTTGAGCTTACCTGGAAACCCGACGACCGTTTCTATCTCCCGGAGGACCACGTCACCGTCGAAGGCAACATCCGGAGCTATTCCGGCCACAACCTCGGCACGGCCACCGCAAGCTACGAGGTCGAAGACGAGCGGCTCAAGCTGGCCGAAGGGAAGTTGGATCTCGCCGCATCGGGCGATTTCAGCATCCGCTTCCAGATGCCCAAGTCCGATTACTACAACCACCACGTGGTGGTCACCGTCCGCGTGACGGACGCCACCGGCGAGACGCTGGAGTTCCACAAGAGCGTGACCATGTCCCGCTACCTGCCCCTGCAGATCAGCGTAATGAACAAGGTGAGCGGCCGCTTCGAAAGCGTGGACCGCTATGGCGGCGGCTCCATTATCGGAGAGGACATCGCGCAGCTCCGCTTCCAGCTGGGCTACGGCAACGGCCAGACCCACCCGCGCCTGAAGATCCAATACAAGGTCCTGCACGAAGGGAAGGAGGTGCTGTCCGGCACCGCCCCCAACCGGGAAGTCCTCCCCATCGACCTGTCCCGTTTCCCGTCCGGTCTCTATGAGATCAAGGCGTTCGCCACGGCGACCAACGACAAGGGCGAATCCTTCGAAGGCGAGGCCAGCCACGAGATCGTCAAGGCGGCCGATACCGACACCGCCCTGGACATGGACGTGCGCTGTTTCTTCAAGGAAATGCCGGACGACGGCAAGAGCATCGCCCTGCAGGTCGGCGCCACGACGGGTCCCACCTGGATTGTGGCGGAGCTCTATGGCGACGGCAACCGCCTGCTGGAGAAGCGCCTCGTGCGCCTGGGCGGCATCCGCGGCCGGGACGGTTCGCTGCAGATCATCCGCTTCGAGCGCAAGGCCGACTATCCCGAGAACCTGACGCTCAAGCTGTTCTGGTTCCGCGACGAGCGCTCCTACACCTATTCGGTCAGTTCCTACAAGCCGAAGACGGCCTTCCAGCTCCCGTTGCGTTTCACCCGCTTCCTGGATACCACGGCGCCGCACCACGACTACAGCTTCACCCTCCGGACAGAAGCGGGGACGGAAGTGGCCGCGACCATCTTCGACAAGAGCACGGAGACCATCCGGCCCAATGTCTGGTCCAGCGTCACGCCGCAACTGCGTTCCCTGCCGGATGTGGATTACCGGCGCACCCTCGGCGAGGACGAATCCAGCGCTTTCGAAAACGTCGTTTTGGCCGGCGCCGCCGCCGGACGGATGCTGATGAAATCGGCCGCCAACGACATGGTGCTGGAGGAAGCTCCCGTGATGCGCGAAATGACCGATGAAGAGGTGGTGGCCGAAGGCGAGGCCGAAGCCGGGCAGGAAGAAGTGCCCGTGCGCGAGAACTTCGCCAACACGATTGCCTGGGAGCCCTTCCTGCGCTCCGACAAGGACGGTGTCGTGACCTTCAACTTCACCACCGCCGACAAGCTCTCCACCTATTATGTACAGCTTTTCGCCCACGACAAGGCTTTCCACAACGCCACGCTCCGCCAGGAGATGGTGGTGACCCTGCCGGTCAAGATCGCCGTCGTCCAGCCACAGTTC
>Ga0310786_10008369_pt1 | contig 13289 bp, 7 predicted proteins | sample AusTroGonzalo_MG_FD_203881 | JGI IMG/M metagenome (GOLD analysis project Ga0310786, IMG submission 203881) | Bovine rumen microbial communities from tropical cattle in Woodstock, Queensland, Australia - Gonzalo_03 (v2) (version 2) | ecosystem: Host-associated > Mammals > Digestive system >... | reverse complement strand
TTTGCTTTTGCCGGGGCTGAACCGTGGGGATTTGCTGTCTTGCAAGGGGGGATTGTGTTATGTTGGATTTTGTTATTATTTTCGCGACATAGATTATTGTTTCCTTCCACGTTGCGCCCGGTTTTGTTTACCTTAGGTTTTTTGATTTTATTAACATTCATTCAAACTTTTTTCTACCGCACATTACTAGACCCGGTAGCGGCTTATCCGGTTACACTAATGCCTTTATATAGCTGGGAGCATATTTCTTTCTTTATTACTTATTTGGCAGTGGTTCTTTTGGTACCGCAAATATACATTTCGCAACACGAGGTGCAAAAATTATTACTGTTAATTACTTTTAGCGCGGTGGCCGTTGCGTTATGTTTTACTTGTTTTCCCAAAGGGGATTATATCTTTTATTTGACAGGGGTACGAGGGGGCATAGGGCCTTTCTTTAACCGCAATCATGCGGCTGTATTTTTGGCGCTGGGTGCTCTGGCTGCTTTAGGCTTGTTTGTTACGGCCCAGCTCAAATGTAATCGCGTGATGTCTTCCCGTCAAAAAAATACTTTTTACTTACAGCAAATTTGCGTATTTGTCGTATTTGCCGGGTTGTGTTTTGCCGCTATAATGACCCGCTCGCGCGGTGGCATTTTGGCATTATTATGCGGACTATTCTGTTATGCTGTTTTATGTGTTTTAGCCGTTCCGCATCAATTGCGAAAAAAATTAAAAGGACTCTTGCTTACATTGATTATGCTGGCATTGTCGGTTGGATGGGTATATACGCATGTGGATGATATTAATCTGTTTGCCAACCGTTCTACCGGTGTTTCCTCCCAAACGCGCCAAATGTTATACCGCTCTGCAACTCGTATTTTAGCGCAGCGCCCGGTATGGGGAATTGGGGTGGGAGCTATGCCGGTTGTAATTACTTCCTATACAGAATGGCCGATGAAGAGTTATATCGAACGGTTGCATAATGATTGGCTGGAAATCCTGCTTGGAATCGGGTATGGCGGGGCTATATTTATCGTGACAGGGCTGCTGTGGTTCCTATTTTTTGTATCTAAAAGATTAAGACGGTTAGAAATACGCAAACAATTCTTATTTGCTGCACTGCTGAGTGCTTTATTTGCGATGAGTGTGGCCAGTGCGGTAGATTTTCACTTTTTTATTCCGGCAAATGCGCTTGTTTTCTTTCTGCTGTTAGGGTTGGTATGTGCACCTACTTATGCCAAGCACCATATCCGGGAAATTAATATAACGGTTTGGCTGCGGCTGGCGGTTGTTTTGGTATTGGCGGCCAGCATGTATATCCCCATACAAAAAACGCGCGCCTGGCGCTGTGTAGAATTTGGCAGAGGGCTTAAAACAAATGCCAAATTGACCCAATACGAGCGTTCTGTTGCCTATTATCCGTCCCCACGCTATGCGGTACGGTTAGGAAATGCCTACTTAAATGCTTCGTATCGAGCTGTTACCGTAGAAGAAAAAGAAGCCTTCCGTCAAAAAGCGTTTGAGCTTTCTCTTATCTATTTAGATAAATATCCGCGAGAGAAAGAACTTTCCGCTTTATATGCTCGTTCCCGCCCGCATTCTTAAAAACGCAGCTGCGAAAAAGATACTATATTTGGTAAAATAGAATATATGAAGAAATATATTCCATTTTATGTATGTGTTTGTTTATGCTTGCTTGCGGCCTGTCAGGCCAAAAAAAGCACTGTAAAAGAACCTGTGGCGCAAAAACAGATTTTACAACAAGAAGTTATGCAAGAAATAGAACAGGTTCGTTCTGCACAAACCTATAAGCTGCAGCCGGGGGATTTGCTGGAAATTCAGGTATTCCAAGAAGATACCATGGAGCGCACCCTGCGTATTAGCGGCAACGGGACCATTACCTTTCCGTTAGTGGGGGTTGTGCCAGTAGCAGGGAAATCTTTGGAAGAAGCCGAAATGGCCTTAATGAGCCGTCTAACCAAATATCTGAAGAATCCGCAGGTTTCCATGTTGGTGAAAGAATATGGCAATAAAACGGTTTATGTGTTAGGACAGGTACAAAAACCGGCTGCCATTCAAATTCCGCCGGAGAAACCGCTGACCGTATTGGAAGCAATTACCTCCGTGGGTGGTTTTACAGACGTGGCTAATACGTCAAAAGTACGCGTTTTGCGCATGCAAAACGGTAAACAAACCGCACTGGATGTAGATGTAACGCAAATTACCAAGCAAGGCAATAAAGCTTTAGATATTTCCCTTATGCCGGGGGATGTGGTGTTTGTTCCGCAAAGTATGTTTTAAGGAAAAGTTATGGTAAACACAACAAACGAAGAATTGGATTTAAGCGAAATTGTTAATATTATTTTCAAACGTTTCTGGCTGATTGCAGGGCTTGTTTTGTGTGGATTGATAGCGGCCGTTTTGGTAAATAATTTAATGCGGCCTATGTATGAGGCCACTGCGTTAATTATGATTAATAAAGAAGACGCCGGCAAGTTAGAGGCCGGGCCGTATGCTTCTTTTATGAGTGAAGAAGATTATTACCGCACGCAATATCAACTGTTGGAAAGTCGTTCTTTGTTAGAGCGCGTATATAAACAGTTGGATTTATCTCAATACGAACAATTTGAAAATCCGGGCGGTGTAAAAAAATTACATAAAGCGCTTAAAGTTTCGCCGATTACGCGCAGCCGTTTGGTCAATATCAGCATCCGTTCGTATGATCCGCAGCTTGCGGCGGAAATAGCTAATACAGTCGCAAATACCTTTGTGCAAGAAAACGTTAGCAATCGTATTTCTATGGGGCAAGATGTCATCCGTGCATTAGAAAATTCGGAAAACAGTCCGGAAGAACAAGAACTGTTGAACTCCATGCCGCAAGTGGTCAATAGTGATTTTATTAAATCGTTAAAGCAACAGGTTTCTGCGTTGGAGAGCAAAAGAGCGCAATTATCGGCTAAATATACCGCCGAACATCCGGAATTGATTTCCGTAAACAAACAATTGCAATCCATTAATGCGCAAATCGCGTTAGAAACACGGCGTTTAGTACAGAGTATTAAAATTGAATTGTCCGGTCAGTTTTCCGGCAATAATATCCGAATTGTGGATCCGGCTATTGTGCCTTCCGTGCCGGTTCTGCCGCGCAAATTAGTTAATTTAGTATTAGGTGTGGCCGCAGGTGGCCTCTTAGGACTTTTAATTGTATTTGTGTTGGAATTTTTGGACCAAAGTGTTAAATCTTCGGAAGATTTAGAAGAAAAATTAGGGCTTGCTTTCTTGGGTTTCGTCCCGTATGAAAAGCAGAAAAAACGCGAAATAGAATATGCCCCTCTCTTAAAACAAGGCAATTCTTTACAAGCGGAAAATGTGCGCAATATCCGCACAATGTTAGGCTTTGCCTTGGCCGATGTACCCAAAGCGCCTTTCTTAATTACGAGCTCTTTGCAAGGGGAAGGCAAAAGCCATTTGTCTTCTAATTTAGTAGTTGCTTTGGCCCAAGCCGGACAGAAAATTTTAATTATTGATGGGGATTTGCGCCGTTCACGTTTGCACAAAGCGTTTCACTTGAGCACGGAAAAGGGGCTGAGTAATATTTGGTCTCATGATGCTAAAAAAGCAGATTATGCTTCTAATATTCAATCCGTGCCCGGTGTGGAGAATTTGTTTGTGATGACGGCGGGACAGCGTCCTCCTAATCCGGCGGAATTATTGAGCACGCCGAAATTAGCCGATTTTATCAATTGGGCACAAAAAAAATACGATCATGTGGTCGTTGACTGTCCGGCCATTTTACCGGTGGCAGATACCATGCTGTGGGGACGGTATATTCCGCGTGCGGTGTTTGTGATTCGTTACGGTAAAACAAATGCCAAATTGGCCCGAATTGCTTTGGATAAATTATCTAAAGCCGGCATTAAAATTTTGGGTGCTGTAATTGGACAATACCGTCCGCAAGGTTTATCTTACGGAAAATATGGTTACTACAAGAGTTATCATTATTACGAAGATAAGGACGATAAGAAAAAGAAATAGTTTTTTAGTCTCTGTTCAAAAAAACCCACAAATAATTTGTGGGTTTTTTTGACATTATGTGGGATAATTTACTTAAAGCTCCACGCATTTTCACCTAAAGTATTGCGCAGATGATCCAGCAGCGGGCGGTGTAATAAAATAGACTTTCCGGTGCGGATGCGGTGTATTTTAGAAGGATCTTCTTTGGACGGCATTTCTATATAAACGGTGGTAAGCCCTTTAGTTGCATCCAAAAGCATTTTGAGTTTTTGTAAATGCGTTTGCGGATAATTAGGTTGTAAATGAATGGTAAATTCGGTGGCAATATTGGCTATTAGTTCGGTAATAGACTGAATATCTTTTAGATTCATTTCCACGCGAGCGCTCTCATCATCTACCTTTACTTCTCCCGAAAAAAGGAAAATGGAATTGGGCGTGATTTTGTGCCCCAACTCTTTCCACGTTTTGGCAAAAGCGTTAATCATGATAGAACCCGTGCAATCTTCTACTACAAATTGTGCCCATTCCTCTTTCTTCTTATTTTGACGTTTTTTCAAACGGGTCACTATGCCGATCAAATTCAAACGTCCGGAAACTTTTCCGTCTAAAATATCTTTAATGGCTACGGCATTTAATTGGTCCAGATGGGTTTGGTAGATAGCAATCGGATGACCGGTGAAATAAATACCCATGACTTCTTTTTCATAGCTAAGCAACTCATCTTGCGTAAGCGGCCGGACATGAGATTCTATTTTAATTTTGCGTACACTGCGGGTTGATTCAAAATCATCTCCGAATAAACTATTAGTGCAGCTTTCTTGTTCTTTAGCTAGTAAATGCGCGGTGTCGACGGCTTGATCTAATTGGCTAAGCAAAATGGCACGCGTTTCTTTGGGCGTTTTATCCGGATATAAACAATCCATAGCTCCTGCTTTGATAAGACTTTCCAGTGTTTTTTTGTTAGCTTGAAAAATGTCCACACGTGCACATAAATCCTCTAAGGAGGTAAAGGGTTTTTTCTTGGCTTGTGTGGCAATAGAAATACAGCCTTCGGTCCCTGCGTTTTTGACAGCTTCCAAAGCATAGCGGATATATTCTTTGCCATCTTTTTTCTCTACAGAAAATTCCGGCTGGCTTTTGTTAATATCCGGCGGCAAAATTTCAAATCCCATTTTTTTGGCTTCTTCCAAATAGGTAGCAATTTTGTTTTCTTTGTCATCGGCACCGATGGCATTATGGCCAATTTCGTTCGTCAGTGCCGAGCACATAAATTCAATAGGATAATTCGCTTTCAAATAGGCTGTCTGATAGGACACTAAAGCATACGCATACGAATGAGATTTGTTAAAACCATATCCGGCAAAAGCTTTCATTTGGTCATAAATATGTTGGGCTGTTTTGACGGGGATTTTATTTTTTTGAGCTCCTTCCACAAATTTTTTGCCGAATTTTTCCATGACTTCCAATTTCTTTTTCCCCATGGCTTTGCGTAAGGAATCAGCCTCTCCGGGAGTAAAACCGCCTAATACTTTGGAAATTTGCATAATCTGTTCTTGATAGAGCATGCATCCATACGTATCTTTAAGTACTCCTTCTAGCAAAGGGGTTTCGTAGGTAATTTTTTCTTGACCGCTTTTGCGGCGGACAAACATATCCATCATGCCCGATTCCATGGGCCCGGGGCGGTACAGGGCTACTAAGGCTGAAATATCGCCAAACTGGGTAGGTTGCAACCGCTTGATTAAATCGCGCATGCCGCCGCCTTCCAATTGGAAGATACCTAATGTCTGGCAGGCGCACAATAAATCATAGGTTTTCTTATCATCCAACGGAATATTATTAATATCAAAATCCGGATTATGCCGTGCGCGAATCATTTTTTCAGCATTATCAATGACCGTTAGAGTACGCAACCCCAAAAAATCCATTTTGAGCAAACCCAAATTGGAGCAAGGTTCCCCTTCGAACTGGGTGGTGATTGTGCCATCTTTGGCGCGGGCTAACGGAACATATTCGGCCACCGGGTCACGTGTGATTAGTACTCCTGCGGCATGCTTGCCCGGTTGGCGTTTGAGGCCTTCAATTTTGAGTGCCATATCAAACAGTTTTTTGGAAGTAGGATTCGTATTTACTTCATTTTGAAGCTCTTTAATATCGTTTAGCGCACCGTCTAACGTGATTTTGGGGTCATTGGGAATCATTTTGGCGATGCGATTTGTTTCCGTTACGCTCATTCCCATCACGCGGGCAATATCGCGTACGGCAGATTTGGCTTTCATCGTGCCGAAAGTAATAATTTGAGATACTTTATCTTCTCCGTATTTCTGGCGCACATAATCAATCACGCGTTCGCGCCCGGTATCCGACATGTCAATATCCAAATCAGGCATGCTGATACGGTCCGGATTGAGGAAACGTTCAAATAGCAGATTGCTTTTAATCGGATCAATACGGGTAATATCCAAGCTGTAGGCCACAATACTGCCTGCTCCGCTTCCGCGGCCCGGACCGATAGGAATATCGTGCGCCCGTGCCCAATTGATAAAATCGCTTACAATTAAGAAGTAACATTCAAATCCCATTTTGATAATTACATCAAATTCAAACTCTAACTGTTTGGTATATTGAGGCGGCACATGACCATGCATTTTTTTATTGAGTCCCTCACGGCACAAAGCCTTAAAATAATCTTTAGGCTCTTTATATTGGGGCGGAATATCAAAATTGGGCAAAATAGAACCGTGTTTCGGAAATTGCAAATTACATTTTTCGGCAATTTCCAAGGTGGTGGTTAAAGCCTCAGGGGTATGTGCAAACAACGCATACATTTCGTCGGGAGATTTGAAATACAAATCGTGCGTGGTCATTTTTAACCGGTCCGGCGCATTTAAGGTTTTATTGGTTGAAATACACAGATTGATATCATGCGCTTCCCAATCTTCCTGTTTTTCATAGTGACAATCATTGGTGGCCACCGTTTTCAGGCCCAGTTTTTTGGCAATTTCTTTCAAAATCGGCAGCACTTCTTGTTCTTCTTTAATACCATGGTCCATCAGTTCAATATAATAATTGCCCGGTCCCATAATGTCGGCAAATTCTTGCGCTACGGCGCAGGCTTTTTCAAAGGAAGCAGTTAGGGCATAATGCGGCACAAAACCTTTCAGACAGCCGGATAGGGCAATAAGCCCTTTGGAATATTGAGCCAATAATTCTTTGTCAATGCGGGGCTTATAGTAGAATCCGTTTACCCAAGCTTCGGAATTGAGTTTCATTAAATTGAGATAGCCCTCATAATCTTTTGCCAGCAAAGTTATATGTCCGGTGAGGGATTTTTCGTGATTGGTATATTTCCCCTCGGTAATATAGGCTTCGCAACCGACAATCGGTTTAATACCAACGGCTTGAGCTGAGGCATACAGGTCCAAGGCACCGTACATATTCCCATGATCGGTTATGGCTAAAGCTTTTGTACCGTTTTCGGCAAGGGAATGCAAAAAGCGCGAAGGTTTATGGTCTTCTGATATACGAAGCATCCCGTCAAGCAGGGAATATTCCGAATGATTGTGTAAATGGATAAATTCTTTCATACTGATGGCCGAATTTTATAAGATAGCTTATATGTCTCATTATAGTAAATTAAAAGAAACAAAAGTATCCGAGCGTACTCTGTATAGGGGCGTGTTGGGAGTGAAACTAGATACCGTGCGGCTAATCAATGGGTGCACGGCCACCCGTTTGTATTTTGACCATTTGGGTGCCTGCGGTATTTTGCCCATAGAAAAAGAGGCTATTTATTTGGTGCAGCAATACCGCTATCCTGTCGGAAAAGTAACGTGGGAAATTCCGGCCGGAAAACGGGAAAAAGGACAAACTTTTTTGACCTGTGCGCGTGCGGAACTAAAACAGGAAACAGGTCTGACGGCCAAACATTTGAAAAAATTAGTCATGTTTCATCCCAGCAATGCTTTTTCAAATGAAGAACTGCATTTGTATGTGGCGACTGGATTAACCCGCGGAAAAGATGCTCCTGACGAAGATGAATTTCTAAATCTAAAGAAATTCCCTCTTAGCACGGTTTACCGCATGATTGAAAGAGGGGAAATCCACGATGCCAAAACCATTATTGGTTTATTAATGTACCGGCAGCTGTATCAGAAATAGTTAATTTGAAGACATAAAAAACCCCGGATTTGCTCCGGGGTTTTTGGTTTTTTGTTTAGAACGCAAATCCGATGCGGATATTTCCGCTTGCGCCGCGTCTTTTTCCGATATATCCTTGTCCGCCGAAGGATAATACAAATCGCTCAAATTCGCCGCGCAATCCGGCTTCGGCAATTCCGGTCCCTCCTTGGAGATCTGGTGCCTCAATAGGCATGCCGTATGCAGAAGCAGTAGCTTTTCCGCTGAATTCATAATCATAGGCTAATCCGAGATAAGGATTCCATTTGCTATCCCAATCAATATTCAATTGTGCTCCTAAACGTGCACGGCTGGAAGTGATTTTGCCAAAATCAATTGAATCTCCGCTGGAGGCGGTAAGCGCTTTTTTGCTTTGATAAGCCCACAAATATTTGGCAGATAAATCTAAAGAGGAATTTTCTGTCCATTGCCAGAGATATCCAAATCCGCCGTGTGCTCCATAATAAGGAACCTTATAATCATACGAGGCATAAGAGCCGTTATATACGGGGCCTTTGAAATCGGTTTGCGTTTGGCCGACGCGAGCAGATATTTCTAAATAAGTATTATTTTTCGTTTTTCTGCGTCCCAACACGCCCAGGCCGATATATTGACTGTCTCCTTTTCCTTTGACATCACCGTCGGAATAAGAGTTGTAGGTATCATAATGTCCGTTTCCGTATTCGATAAAAGAACCCAACAACCAATCCGCATTAAACCAGTATTTTACTTCGTGCGATAAACCGACAGAAGCATTAAATCCGGTTAAATTTACGTGAGAGCCTGTTTCGTAACGCGATTTTCCGCCGCCCAACGCGCTGAAAACAGCCAATCCGTTCGTGGTTGAGGCGGCTTGCTGGGCGGCAGCTATGCCGTCTTGTACCGCGAAATCCGCTCCTTGATTAATCAAGGCCGAAGCTGCCATGCGGCCTTCGGAAAACGATTTGGCACGCGGAGAAAGGCTTGTGCTGGTTACCGTTGCTAACAGTTGATTCCCTACGTTGGACAAATCAAAGTCATATTTAAGCAGCAACCCTTGCATTCCTACCCCGCTGGTGAGAGAAGGAGCTCCGGTTAAGGTGGAAGCATTTACCAAAACGATTTGGTCATCGAGTTGAAGGGCGGAACTGGAACCTAAAATGCCTACCCGGACCGTACTGCCCGTAATATCGGCTGTTCCGGTTACATTTAATGCGGTCGTATTGGCAGCGGTTGTATCAGCCAAGAAGAAATTTAAGTTTTTCCCGTTGGCATTGAGATTGCCAGTAAAGGTGTCGCCTGTTCCGTATACATTAAGGTCATTAAATGTATAGGTGCCGCCGCTGGAAGTATTAATCGTTAAATTAGCACCATCTGCCAAATTAATGGTATTAAAATTGGCGTTTACTGTGCTTCCCAACGTGGCTGTAGCTGCGTTGCCCGATACATCTAAGGACGTTACTTGAGCCGACCCATCCATTTGTAAATTGGTAAATGTATAAAGGGCGTTGCCGGATTTACTTAACGTATATCCATCGCCTACTTTAATCGTATTAAACGTAGCATTCAAAGCCCCATTTTGCGCCGCTTGCAAATTGAGCTGAGAGTTATTGGCAGTTAGGTCTAAGGTGCCTGCTGTTAAAGAAGCATTGGCGGCACTGTTAGAAATAACCGTAATATTGGGGGCGGTTACCTTGCCGGCTACTTGCATTAGGACGTCATCTCCACTATAAGACCCAGCCGCAAAAGCAATATTTTCTGACCAATCTCCGGTAGTAGCTAATTTGGTATGTATTAAATCGACGCGGTCCGGCCGTTGGCGTAATTCATAAGTATAAGTAACAGCGCCTTCGGTAAAGGATTTTAGCGTATCGGAGGCACCGGATAAAGTTCCGCTTAATTGAAAACCGTTGGTCGTTTGTAATAAAGTAGTAGTGCCGCCTAAACTTAACAGAGTGGGCCGTCCAAAAGAAGCCCAACTGACGGTTGCTCCGTCTATATCCCAGGATCCATTTTCTCCGGGAACATTTAAGCTATGAATGAAAAAATTATTCCGTCCGTTTCCGTGAGTGGAGGATAAATAGACTGTGCCATTCTGAGCGCCAGTTAGGTCTAGCTGATAGGTATCAAAGGCATCCACACCGTACACACTTAAACCAGCCGTGCTTAGTTTTAAGGTATTGTGATTATAAGAACTTCCTGCAATATTAGAAAAACCACCGGATAACCAAGTATTGCCCGATTTGATTAACGTGTTCCCTGAAATATCAATAATATTTCCTGTTACAGAGCCGGTATAGGTCGGGCCGGTATTGTCTGCGGTTATGATAGCCGTACCGCCGAGGATATAACCCCCGTAAAATTCGCCGCCGGTAATGGTAATGGTATTATTTTGTACATTAGAAGAAATAGTAGAATCATTTTTCGCTTTGTATCCGGTTACAAGCAGGTTGCCTCCTGTTAATAAAGATCCCCAATATTCGCCATCTTTAATTACCACTTGGTTGTTTTGAACATTGCCTGTCATGTTAAGCGTTTGAGATTGGTTTTGAGAATCTACAATCATAGATCCGCCGGAGATTGTGCTGTAAACGATGCCTTTTTCAATGGTTACCACGTTGTTTTGAACATTGCCGGAAACCGTCATGCCGTTGAAAGCATTGTCTTTAATAACACCTAAAAATTGGCCGCCGACAACATTGCTGTTTAACGTGCCGTACACATTGCTATTAGTGGTATCGGCGATAATATTGACTTTATTGCCATCTATATCGCTGGCCATGGTTAAAGTGGAGCCATACCCGGTAGAATTTAAGATTACTTCTGCCCCAAAAATTTGCGTGCCTTCTAGATGGGTATCTAGGGCACTGTTTACGGTATTATTGGTGATAGTAAGATTGCCAATGTCGGAATCATTGCCTTCTACCAAAGCTCCGATTATGTCTCCTTGTGCGCCGGCAATATCGGTAGAATGAAGGGTTGCATTTACGGTATTATCGTGAATATTTAAGGATAAACCGCTTAAATCGGCTGCAGCCCCGGTATTTGCGTTATTGAGAGAAACGCGAGTAGCGGTAATCGGGTCGGAATTGGACTGGGAAAAAGAACTATTTCCCTGCAGATCTAAAATGTTTTTCTGAAACTCTAAGGAACCGGAAATAGTAGAGGTATTAATCGCATTGTAAGAAATTTTTAATTCATCTGTGATAATACCATTGCCATATTCTCCGCTGGCGGGTTTATAATGATAATTGCTGTATTTGGCTGGCAAATCCGGAATCGTAACGGAGGGGGCAAGAAGGGTAACTTCTTCTCTGTTATAGCCCATGGTTTCGGCTGTAATCGGCAGAGTACCTGTCAACAATAAAAATACGGCCGCAGCTAAACGGGTTAGACGGAAAAACAAATTTTTCTTTGAAACAGTCATGTTTTCTCCTATAAAATAAATATACAAATATAGGCATAAGCGTTTGTAGGTCTGTACGCGTATACACTTTCCATTATACAAAATCAATTCAAATTAGGAAGCTTTTTTATCGCAGATTTGAATACTTCAAAACGCTTGACTTGGTTTGGATAATCCATGCGGCGGCGTGCTTCTTCTGGTGAATAGACTAAATGGCCTAAGTTGAACGCAGGTTGTGAGAGGGATTACTGGTATTTAGTAGACTTCGTGCCGCCGTAGTAGGGATAACCGAGGTCTCGTTTGATGAGTTCGTCAGCTAAATTTTGGCCTTGGGCGTTTTTGACTTTGCAAAGCAAACGAAAATATTTATCGCGCGAACATTCCGTCAGGGAAATAGGGCCATTGGCTAAAAAATCTTTTGTAAATGCTTTGGCTTTGCGTGCCAATTGTTTTTCCTTTTCTGTTTTGCCTTTTATTTCCGGGCAATCTACCCCTAATACGCGCACGGGCATTTTTTCACAATATACAGCCAGGGAACAATTCAAATTGATTTTGAATGTATCCCCGTCATAAACAGAAACAACAGATACATCCTTCAATGTCTCTTCGCTGGGCATTTGATCAGAAAGCGGCTTGCCCGTTTTTTGTATCAGGGTGGCCAGAACCGCAACAATTAAAGTTATCCAAAACTTAATTTGTTTATTTGTGCTGCGGTAAGAAGTGCGGCGTTTGCGTGCGGCCATGTTAAAATCCTTTCGGTATTAATACGTTTAAGGCTTTCGGTAATAAAGAAATTCTTAATTCTTGGCGAGTAACTTTTGGTTCCCCATCCAAATGATATACAATTTCCTCTTCGCTACGAATGACTGCCTCAGCCGTACGGTGCATTTGCGTAACTTCCAACGGGCGGAAGGTTTTGCTGAAAAAAGTGGGCGCCGCTAAGGCCAATTTCCATTTGGGCAAATCAGGTACTTGTACCATATCAAACAAGCCGTCCGTCAAATTCGCGCGCGGTGCAATAATAAAATTACTGCCGTATTGGGCGCCGTTGGCAAAAACCAAAGTCAGCGGAATCATTAATTCTTCTTGCTCATTATATTGTACTTCCAATACTTGCGGTTTATATGAAAAAATAGTTTGTAACCCTAATTTGAAATACGGCCACATCCCTCGCGCACCGTTTTTTCCATATTCGGCAAATTGATGAGCGATTTCCGCCTCAATCCCTACTCCGGCCACGTTAAAAAAATATTCTCCATTCGCTTGCCCGACATCACAGGCAACCGGCTCGGCACGTTGCAAAGCGGCTAAAGCTTCTTCGTAATGCAGAGGCATGCCAATTTCACGTGCCAGCCCATTACCGGACCCTTTTGGAATAATACCCAGCGCAGTCGGTTTGCCAACTAAAGCACGGGCTACTTCATTAATAGTACCATCTCCGCCGGCCACAAAAATTTGTTCGTACCCAGCCGCAATGGCTTGGGCGGCCAGTTCGGTGGCATGTCCGGCCCGTTTGGTAAAAGCACCGTCAGCATGGGGAAAATTAATTTTAACGGGACGCTCCCAATCTGCCGGGTCCCTTCGTTGTTTCCCGCTGACAGGATTAATAATGACAAACGTCTTCATAGCTTTTTGATATCTTTTTCGTTATCCAATATCTCTTCTTTGCGCATTTTTTCCAACGTTTGGCAAATCCGTTCGGTTTTGAGCAGGTTATTGCCAATACCGA
>Ga0310786_10008368_pt1 | contig 13289 bp, 3 predicted proteins | sample AusTroGonzalo_MG_FD_203881 | JGI IMG/M metagenome (GOLD analysis project Ga0310786, IMG submission 203881) | Bovine rumen microbial communities from tropical cattle in Woodstock, Queensland, Australia - Gonzalo_03 (v2) (version 2) | ecosystem: Host-associated > Mammals > Digestive system >... | reverse complement strand
CAAAAGAAGCGGGCTTTCTTGCAAGCCTTCTTTGCTTCGTGCCTTTGTACTTCCCATGCCTCCGCCAAGCGCCGCAGGCCCGACAGTTTGCGCGTTGTTTCGAAGTTCCTGCTCGCCGCCAGCGACGGATTTCCCACGGTCGTAAACAATCGGATAATAGCCGCCGCGAACATTTACGATCTGCCCGTCTGACGTTTCAACGCTAAACGCCCTCGGCTCGACGCGCTTCATTGGAGTGCCTGTCAGCTTCTCAACAACTTCGTTTACCTTGTCCCCGAATGTGTTGATATAGTCCCATGCCTCCTGCACAAACGCCCAATCGTCAGCCGTCATTGTTTTAGCAAACACATCTTCAATGTCTGCCATCGTTGCAACATAGCCATCGTGTGAAAGCCCGTGTAAGACGCGAAGCATATTTCCGTCGTTGCCCCAATTTAAGGCAAGAGTAAGAATTTGCTCTTTCGTAAACTTTCTGCCGTCGGGCAACTCTACGCCCTCGATTTCCTTGTTTCGCATGGCGCGGCGCACCTTCTTGCTTTTCCAATGCTTATCGAAAAGCGCGTTTAGGTCAGCCGCCGCCTCACTAAACATTCGCGTGCGCTGCTCCCAACCGTCAAAAAGCGGCCTATAAATATACTTTTCAAACGGCTTACCAAGCGCGCGAAGCATGATTATCGGGCGGAACAGGGAGGCAAGATACTCGTTTACACCCTCGTCACCCTTGTTGACCGTAACCGTTTCGTCAAAACCTTTTCTCATTTCGGCGGCTACATCGTCCCTGCTCATATCAAGGGTTATAATGTAATTTCTATTTCGCGCCACCTTGTAAAGCATCTTGACAATATCACGCACGTCGCGCAATTCAGGCATACGTAGTTCTTTATAGTCCTGCTTTCCTTTGCCCGTCGCCAAGCCGACAATCCAAGACGCAACAGAATAATCTCTGTCAAGGTCGCCCACGCGCCCAAAGTCTGTTGGGCTAAACAAATCATTGTCCGTCTCCGCGTAAACGTCTTTTGCCGCCATAATAAGCATATTAAAGTCAACAAGCGTCTGCGGCATCGGCGCGTCCTGCTTTTTGAATCCCAAGACGTACATGATATGACGCAGATAATACCGCGTAGAGGCGTCAATCTCGCCGCGCTTGTCGTTTTGTAGCGCCTTATCCACGCGCTCAAAATACTTCTTTATCCTGTCAAGTTCTGCCTTGTACTTGATAGATTCTGCCGCCTCGATCTCCGCGAACGTCTGCAACAGTTTTGCGTTCTGTGCCGCCTCAAAGTTTTCTTCGCCCGTGTCTTTTTTGCTTTTCCCGTTGTTCTTTCGGATAGCGTTGGAAAGGTTTCTTACGCACGCCTGCGCCGCCTTCTTCGCTTCGTTGAGGAAACGGCGGAAGTTTGTTGAATCCTTGACGGGCATAGCGTCAAGCTGGCGTTTTGCTTCTTCGCGGAAAGCCTTAACCTTGCCGTTTGCCGCATCACGGACACCGCGCAACCAATCCGCATTAAGAAGCGTTGCCTCTTTCAATTTCTTGATTTCCGCTTGCAACTTTTCGCGCCGCGCTTCTTCGTCAAGTTCCATGTCGTCGATGATTTGATTCATCTTGTCGATATGTTCCTGCTCGTTCTTATTCCAACGATACGAATAGCGAAGGGCAAGAATACGCTGCCGCAGATTTTCCGGCTCTCCGGCAAACGCCTTTTCAATGTCGTCAATCGCGCGGGAAATAAGATACGTTGCCTTGCCTTTGAATTTATTCTTTCTTCTGCGAAGAATCTCTGCTTCAAGCGCCGTCAACCGTTGCCCATAATCAGACGAAGCAAGCGCCTGTTCTGCCAGATCGTGAATGTGTTCCGCGTTCGGCATTTCCTTCGTGTAGCGCTCACGTTCCGCCTCGACGGACGCTTCAAGCGCCGCGTCATAACTGCCGCCATGTTCCGCCAAGTCTTTGTGGTACGCCTCGACGGACGGGTACTCCATAATTTCCGCCGCCGCTTCGTCGCCAATGCCCTCAATGTCGTCCGTGCCTTTGGCAAGCATCTCCGTCTGAAATGCGCGAATACCTTTCAGCCGTTCCGCCTCGTACTCCCTAAACTCCGCAACGTGCGCGTCAATATCCTTTTCTTCCTGCTCCTTGATAAGTTCCGCCAGCAGTTTTTCTTTGGCTTCTTCCTTTGCTTCTTCCTCCCACCGTTCCATCATGGCAGCGGTATCGGTGTTCAGCAAGTCAGGAGAAACGCGGGCAATCGCTTCGGCGCGTTTCAATACGCCCATAGTCTCAATTTCTTCGTCGGACGCAACCATTCTGTCCATCACGGCCTGCACTTTGACAGACGGCTTCGCGCCAGCGCCGACAAACGCGGTATAAATATCAGTCAACCACTTCTTGAAAGCGCGGAACGCCTTGCGAAGTGTTGTCGCCGGCGCGCTTCCCTTCCGCAGATATTCTTCAAACCCACGGGCAAAGCGTTCCTGCATCCATACGTTTTTGAGGCGCGCCACTTCTTTTTCGTTGCCCGCCTTTTCCGCTTCAAGGATAGCGTTTTCAAGTTCCCTAAACTCTTTTGCCGACGATGTTCCTTTGTACTCGTCAGCCATTCCTTTATGCCATGTAGCCCACTCCGCAACCGTGGCAAAGTCTTTTGCCGCTTGCGAATCGGGCGCGATCTCGGCAAGGGCGCTGATTTCCGAAAGGTAGAAATGCGCCATTTCGTGCATAAACGTGGACTGATTCGCGCTCTTGAAAAGCTGGATAAGGTTCATCGAAGGCACAAACCGACCGTACGCTTCTTGATTCGCTTGCTGATTGTATGTGTCTATAATATTAATTGCCGCATCATCGAACACAACATAACAACGCCCGTCGCGCCCGCCCTCGTAGGTTATGCCCTCAATGCCGTATTTGTTGAGAAGTTCAGAAGCAGAACGGTCACTCCCCAAGAAAGAGCTTAACGATTTGTAGAAGCCAAGCCCTGTGGTATTAAAGGCGCGTTCCACCCAAAACTCGTTGTATTTAAGGGGGCTTTGCGACGCAATATCATTTAGCTTGATTCTCGCCAAGATATACTCGCCGTCAGGAAGCCTTTCAATTTCTTCCCGTAAACTTTCCCCAGATTCAACGGGTTCTTCCGACAAAAGCGCCTTTAACGGGTCAAACTCGCCGTTTTCGTCATAATAGTCTTTTGCGTGTTCTTCTGCCGTCCTGCCGTCTTTGTATATAGGCTCCTTGTAATCTAAAGATTTCCCGTCGGAAAAATGCTCTCTAATCTTGTCGGCTAACTCTTTGCCGTGCTTGCTTTCTACATAACTAAGCACGCCGTCTTTATTGCCTAGCCTGTCTGCAATTATTTCCCTTGCCGCTTTCTGTATCTTTTCGGGCTGCTCTGCAAGCGTCTTTTGCTCGTCAAGCAAAACGTCGTTGTCCGGGATTTCGACTTGGAAAAGAGCGCCGTCGCCTTTTATATAGTCAACTCCATCGTGATAGATAACTCCGATGGCTTGATTAAATTCACGTTCGGCGAGGTCTGCAACCCATCCCTTTTCTTTTGCGGCTTTGTCGCGCATTTTTTCTAATGCCGACATGATTTTTTCTTTATCTATTTTTGAGGATGATTTATCTGTGTATTGCTCGATAACATTTAATACTTGGAAAATCGCATCTGATGATAAAAACGATTGACCGCTTAATACGCCTTGAACACATCGCCATTCGTCATTATCAACTTTCTCATAAACATTTCCGCCGTATTGTATTCTGTTATCTGTACCAAGTCTTTTCTTGTACCCTTCCGCAATCTCCCTATCCTGCGCGAAGTACAAGCCCCAACCATGCACCTGCGCCCCTTCGCCCGTGCCGATTGCGCCCAAGTCAAACTTGGTGAACCTATGCGGGGAACCGTGCCACGCCGATTGCAGGAACGATTCGAGGGCGGTTTCAGGGCTTTGCGTCGGAATCTTCGCAACCGTTTCGTTGCCAAAGGTAACAATAGCGTCGTTATCATGCGGCGCGGGTACGCCCTGCAATTTGCGCCGGAAGTACGCCTCTTTCAGCTTCGCCTTGCCCAAGTCATGCTTTGCCTGTTCTTGGGCTTTCTTGTCCTTTGCGTTGGCAAGGCGTTCTTCCGCGTCCTCGCGTTCCTCTATTGCGTTGTCAAGGGCTGTCTGCGTTGCCGCGCGGCTTTCCGCGTACCGCGCTTCCTGTTCGCCCGCAAGATTGAAGTACAGTTCATCATCTGTCATGCTGGCAAGCCGCTTATCGCGTTTCAGCAAGCCGCCCAACAATTCCCGCGCGTTGTCGGAGGAACCGCCCACGGCAAAGCCTTCGCGCCGCTGGATAAGATGCTGGATTTCGTGGGTAAGCGTTTTCTTTGCTTCTTCGGGCTTCTCGGCAAGTTCCTTCTTGCTAATCTCGATCGTGCGCCCGTATGCCATGCCCTCGGTATCGTCGTCGTATTCCGCCGCGACAATGTTGATACGCTTCAAGAACGGGTACGCTTCATACAGCGCGGGATTGTCGTACACCTTCTGCAAGGACGACTTGCCCCGTTTATTAAGAGAGGTAAAGTCTATCTTTTTCAGGTTGTCGGGTATTTCATACCGCCATAGCCCATCTTTGCCTTTGAACCAACCCGTCGCCTCAAAGATTTCCGCTGGCGTCTTGCCAGCCCAATCCATGCCATACGCTTTGTTGAGGGCTTCAAGGTTTGCGCCGCGCGCGTTCTTGCCGACAAGCTGATGATAAATGTTTGCGTCGTTAATATCAAAAGCGCCGCTGTTGTCCGTCGCGGATTTAATCTGGTTAGAATCAAAAACAACTATTTGGCTTTTAGTAATAATGCCGTCGTTTTCGTCAGACGCTTCCGCCTGATAACTCGTAGCATAAGTTACAACATAATTCCCGTTTACGTCTAAATCTACCGTTGGCTCAAATCGCGCGTACCCATTTGCGTTCTTTTCCCAATCATCTTGTTTTTTGTCAAAAAATGCTAACGCTTCTTCGCGTGATTCTTTCGGGAATGTTGTGCTTTGGGTAGAAACCGCGCCTTTGTAAAACGGGTTTTTAATATTCAAAAAAACAGCAAGCGTATTGCCACCATAACTATTTGCCAAGTCTCTGTCAGGAGTAAAATAAAAACCGTCCCCAAGTTCAAGGCCGTGTTTTGGCGGGACGCGCATAAATGTATCAAAAGTTTCGTCAGTTCCGTGATACACCACAAGCGGCTCGCCGTTCTCGTCCACGACTTTTGAAGCGTTGGCAGCATCGTTTTCCCAATCGCCAAACCACGCCTTGAAAGCGGGCGTTCGTACCGAAAGCCATTGTTCCTCCGTCAGATTCGTCGGTTCTCCGTTCGGCGCTTTCATCCATGCGTCCGTGCCTTCATACTGCTGGCGTACCGCATCTTTTTGGCTTTCCACCTCCTGCTGAAATCCGCTTTGCGCGGCAATCGCCTCGTCCGTCATGTATGCCGCCTCGCCCGTCAGGACGCGCGGCAATACATCCATAGCGGTAACGTCCTGCCCCGCCTCGCGCCTCGCCTGCGCTATGCGGTTTGCCATACGCGCCGCAAGCATGGCCTGAAACTTTACGCCAGAAGAAAGCGCACGGTTCCCGCTTCCTTTCAGCGTAGAAACAATGGCGTTGTATGCTTGCCTTGCGTCGGCAGGCATCGTTGCCGTCGCTATAAGTTCTCCTGCTTCGATATTCTTAAACACGTTAGCAACACGCGCCAGCGCGTCTCGCTGTGCAAAGAGTTCGTCAAGGGCTTCTTTAACGCCGTTATAGTATTCCTGCGCTTCGGGCGTACCGTCATTGATAGCGCCGTTGGCGTAGCGTGTCGCCGTGCCGATAGCGTTCTCATAGACAATATCCTCAAACTCCTGCGCGGTCGGCGCGCGCCCATTATCCGCCCAAAAGTTCCGATACCATTCCGCATTATTCGATACGCGCCCAACAACGCGCCCTGTGTCGCGTCCTTCCTCGTCGCGTTCCGTGATAACTTCAACGCCCTGCCCCATGCCAGCCTCAAGGCCAGCGCGAACATCGCCAAGTATTTCCTCGATCAAGGCGCGGTTTTCTCTCTGCCGCTGTTTTATTTCTTCGTAGGGATTGTTGGCGTTTGCGTCGATAACGTCCTTCGCAAGTTCCCTATCCTGCTCGTCGAAACTATCCTTTATGAAGGTATCAATCGCCTGCGCTTCGTCGTCGCTTTCCTTCTTCTGCAACGCCTGTAACGCCTCGGCAACGTCTTTCGCGTACTGTTGCGCCTGATTAACGGTAACGCCGCCGTTGCCCGTAACATGCTGATAGAACGCCTCGCGTTCCTCCGGCTTTTTCTCGCGCATCAATTCCTGCAAGGCAGAAGTCTTGACAGTCAGCATACCCGTACCATCAAGACACGCGGCGACTTCTTCCTGCGTTGCGCCTGCGGCCTGCGCTACTTCTTGGACGGCCTGCTCGCCGCCAAACTGCATAAGCCCCATCAAGTCAACTTCGCTTTCTTCGAGGCCGTGCTTTGCGTTCATCGAATCAAGCGTCTTGTCGCGGAGTTCCTTGTCCATGCCCTTCAAATCTTCCGCGTTCTCTATGTTTGTTGCGACGTTCTCAATAATGTCGTTTCTGTACTGATCTTCGTAAACCTCGCGCATAAGGCGGCTTCCCTGCGCCTTCTTAAACCTATCCCGCGCATTGAGTACGGCCTGCGTGTTGGCAATAGCGTTGCCGCCCGCGCCGATAACGCCAAAGCCAAGAACAGAAGGAACGGCGTTCGCGGCGTCTATTGTCGCCTGTGTCAGTATGTTTTCAATCGTTTCTACGTCTGCTTCTTCTCCACGGGTAACAATCTCCGCGAAATTTTGCACCGTTTTGTTGTATGCGGTTTGCTTAAATTCTTCCGAAAGTTCCGCCTCCATAGCAGACACGCCAGCTTTTAGGCCGGAACCAGCGCGCTCCAAAAGAATCTCCCGCGTCAACCCTTCAAGCGTCTGCCCGGACTTCAAGGCGGCTTCTTTTTTGGCGTAAAGGTCAGCCAGTTTCTTTGCCGTACCTTGTCCAAAGATAGCCCGCTTTAATTGCCCGATTTCCGCCATCTCAATAAACGCTTCGCCAGCACCCTGAACGTATGACAAAAGCGCGGCTTCGCGCGGCGTATATTTCAAACGGCCCTGCTCGTCCGTTGCCGTTACGTTTTCAATATAATTTGTCCCCGCGATCTGCGCCGTCATAACAGCCCATGCCGCGTACTTGTTTGGAATCAACCAACCGGGCGCTTGAATGGCAAGATTTTCTGCCGTGTTGCCAAAGACGCCGCCCAACGCGCCGCCAGCCGACGAATAAGAATACTGCGGGAGGCTTTCCATTTCCGTAGCTATGCGCGTGATTTCTCGCCGTTCTTCGTCCGTCAGGCTTTCGTTTTTAAGAAGACCGCGTATCTGTGCGGGTATTCCCTCAAACTGTTGCTGTGCCGTCAGCAAGGCGCGCTTCCCGCCCGTGGCAAGGCTCCCAAAGAACCGCGACGCCTCGTCCTCGTAAACGTCATTGATAGACATAAAGCCCTTGGCAGAATTGAGTACCATAAGCGCGTCAGCCGTATCGTGCGCTTCGTGCATATCTTGAAGAATAGGAATAGCCTCGTACAGCTTATCCATATCCACATGCCCGCTTTTATCCGTTACGCCCGCCAGCTTTTCTTTCTGCTCCACCTCATAGGCAAACTTCAATGCCTTTGCGAAAGTGTCTGCGTCATTGATCGCCGTCGCGTCGATATTCGTTTTGTCCTTGATAAACTTGCACTTCTCCGCAAACTCCGCATTTTGCATCTTGTAGATGTGCATAGCGTAGAGTTTGGATTTCGTCGCAGCGTCGTACAGCTTGTTTGCCACTTCGCCAAAGTCCGGCAAGATGCTAAAACCCGTCGCTTCTTCCATATCAGCGCCAGCAAGAATACGGTTTGCCGCTTCGCCCGTGTCAAACGGCGTCCAGCTTGCTTTTGAACGCGGGGCCATCTGCGGCGCAGACTGCTCACCCTGCACTTCGCTTTGCGCGTCGGCCTCGACTTGTTCTTCGCTTTCTTCGTAAAGGGGCGCTTGCGTGTCATTGTATTCGTCGCTATTGTTTTCTCCGAATTGCGTTTCTCCCGCCAGTCTGCGGTAATCGTTTCGCATCTTGTTGTAAAATGCTTCGGTTCGCTCACTCATTGTTTACTCCCCCAAGACAAGATCGGCGCGCTCGCCGCCTTCAACGATTCTGTTGTACTGTTCTTCGGTAAGTTCAAACGTGCCGCCGTTAATAAGGTTTATGCCCCAACGCCCCGTATTTGGGTTGTAGAAGGCGCTATAAAAGCCGCGGTCAAACATTTCTGCATTTGTCAGCGGGAACTCTACTTCGTCCGGCGCAATTCCCAAGAAGTCCTTTACGCTTCCAATTATGCCTTCGTTTCTGCCTTCGTACATCGGCGTCATAAAAGCATCGTCAAGGAATCCTTGCACTTCTGCATGCGTAGGCGTTTTCCCATCGTGGTCTGCTATATAATCTTGGTATCTTTCCCATGCATAGTTCTGCGCCATATCCCAAAGCATATCAAAGTCTTTGTTTTCAAAGACTTTCCCGTACTTTACTTCACAATCGTTTTTGTATGGCTGCCAATTTATAGCAAACTCGCCTTTCCCTTCCTGATAGTTAAAACACATATTAACCAAAGACTTTGAATCAGAATAGTTATGCTCGTCGATATGCTCTAAAATTTCGGAAACGGGAATACCGCTTTCCAGCATTTTTCTGATTGTTACATGGGCAAAAGCATCCGTTTCCTTTTTGCCCTTCCCGCTTCCGCCGCTTCCGCCGCTTCCCCCATCTTTGCCGCCCATGCCGCTTGCGCGCGCAGCCTCTTTCTCCGCCGCTTTGCGAAGAATACTGCGGATATGCCCGCCGCGCTTTTCCAATTCAATCCGCACTTCGTCGTTTCGCCCACTCATGTTGTAATATTTCATAGCGATAGCATCAAACGCTTCCGGGTTTTCTACGCCTTGATTTATGAGGTCTTGCTGTTCAATGCTTCCCTGCTTGATGTAGTTATGGATTTCTGCGTTTACTATGCCTTCCTGCTTTTTAGCAAACGCCCGCAAGGAATCAACGTACTTCTCAAACTCAACGCCAGACGGTTCCCTCTGCGGGCTGGCCTTCGGGCTAGAATCATCAACGTCCATTTCTGCGCGCTCCATGCCAGCAAGGTAATTTGCTATCTCGTTTTCAAACTGCGATTCGTCGTCCCCGCCGTAATAGCCGTTATATTTCAAGAAGCGGGCAAAGCTGGCGAGATCGTGGACTTCATCAATGCCGTCGTAATAGCGGATAAAATCATCAACGTATGCGTCGGCGTATTCCTGCAAGCTGTTAAACTCGCGGTAATAGTTTGTCGCGCCTTCCTCCGGCTGCCTGTTATCCTCGCCGTTCGGTTCAACCTGCGTCAAACCGCCAAAGTTTTTGTTTTCATGGACAAGTCGCGAATTAAACGGCTCGCCATCGTAAAACGTCTCATGATACCATTGACGATAAATCCATTCCGCTTTTAACTTCCCGCCCGTTCTTTCCTCAACGTGCTTTGCCGCCGCCCATACCTCGGCGTTGCTTCCCGTATATTTGACGCCGCTTTCACTCGGATAACGCTTGTAAAAATTCGCCTCTGCAAACTCGCGGATTTGCGCCTCGGTTGGCCTGCCGCCGTAAATCTGCATCATTCTCTGCCCGTCAGACAGTTCCGTTGCTTCTTTCTCGCGCTTCCAAACCATGCCCTTGATAGAGGCATACGTTTTCGGGTCAATAAACTTGCGGTAATTGTCCACAATATCGCTCATACGTACATAGTCTTGCATCTGTACCGCCAGCCCAAGCGCGGAAGAAACAAGCTGGCTTTTTAGTATGCGCTTTTGTTCCTTCTTCTTTTCGTCGCCGTAATTCTCATAGCGGCTATCGACAAGCGTTTCCATGCGGTTTACTGCGCCGTCTATGGCAGCATTGGAGCCGCCGCCATCAAGCACCATCTGATTGCACGTCGCCATTGAGTTATTAAATTGCGTTTCGTGAAAAGAATCCGTCTCGGCAAGCTGATATTTCAGCATGTTTGCCCGCCGCGTCGCATTGTCCTTCGTCGTGTAATTGTTAAACTCCACGGCGGCTTTGCCGTACCCGATATAGTTCTTGTATTTCTTCTGTATCTGTTCAAGCACTTTAGCTTGCAGTTTGTCGTAGTCCTCGACGATGTTCAGCGCCTTCTCCTGCTTGCGCTGCATCAGTTCTGCCGTGCCTTCCGACATGAGGCGATTATATTCGTTGTTCGCCTCAAGGGACTTGGCAGAATCCACTCTTTCCTTGTATGCCAAAGCGCCGCCCCAGAACGTCAATCCGAGTTTACTGCTTTCCTTCGCCAGCGCGATAGCGCCCGAATGATCGGCGTGAACGCGCAACGGGTCTGTGTAGTTCGCGTTCGGCGCGTTGAATTTCTCGCGCTGTTGTGCGGGTGAGAAGTCCATATCAAGCCCTCCTTACCACTTACCCCTAGTGTTATACGCCAAAGTGGACGGTTTCGGATATGTCTTGTATATCCGATTCTGCGGGGACTCCCAAGTGTTGTATTTGCCGTTTGTGTTGTCCTTGAAGTAAATGCCGCCCAAGTCTCGCCCCGTCGTGCCGCCCCAACCTTCCGACGAGCCGCTTGTTGAATCCGTGCCGGACATAGCTTGTGCCGCCGCGCTTTTTGACGAATACAAACTGCCAGCCAGCGAGAACGCCCCGCCAAGCATTGAAGTCATGAGCGCCCGCTTTCCGGCCTCGCGGTAGTCCCGCGCGTTGGCGTTGAGAACGTCGGCCTGATACTGATACTGCGCGCCCTGATTCGTAAAGTCCGTGGCCTGCCCGAAGATTTTGTCCACGTTTTGCCGCCCGTTATAGAGGGCCGCCGCCGTGTCCTGATCTATGGCATAGCGCGTGTCTGCTAACGCCGCCGCCGCGCTTCCCGTCGAAGTAATGCCCGACGCGCCGATTCGCGCCCGCTGTTGGCCTTCTTTCAAAAGCGCTTGCCGCCGCGCGTTCTCCGCGTTCATGGCGTTCGTGCGGGCGGTTTCCTCCGCGTTCTGCCGTGCGCGCGCGCTGTTCTGCGCCATGATTTCAGCGTTCTTTCGCTGGATTTCAGCGTTGGCTTCTGCCTGTGCCGCCTGCGCTTCATACTGCTGCTGCTGTGCGCGGCCCGACAAATAAGACATGCCAAGCGTCCCTAGTACCGTCCCCACGACGCCCATTGTTATCAACCCTCTCCAAACGTAAATTTATGATACGGCAGGCCGTAAATGCCATGAGGCGCGGCAGGATATATCCTCGCCCCTAGCCATTTCAGCCACGCAATCGTCCTGTAATTGTCCTTGTCGATGTAGTTATAGAGATACTTCCAATCATGCAAAAACGCGCGGATTCCTTCGCGCGTCTTTTTGCCAACGTATATTTTGTGTTTCTTCGTTTCTTCCGTCGCCAGCATCCATATAATGCCAGCGTTTTCAAACGGGCTAGTCCTGACAACGCCAAAGGCCGCAAGCGGCTTCCCGTCGCATTTGCAGATATACGCCTGTTCCGACGTTTCCAAACAAAACAGCGTTTCTTCCTCGACGTTCGGCCCGACTAGCCCGACAAGTTCCCGCCTATCCTCCTGCCGCATCATGCGGGCAATCTCCCGCATATCATCCTTTGTCGGCGTCGAATAGGTGAAGTCAGCCACCGGGCAATATCTCCGGGATAATAGACAAAATCGTCATGGGGAACGGGTCAGGCTGCTTGATTTGCAACATGATCGTGTCCTCGTAGTTCGCCTGCGGCAACGTGATATGCTTTTTGCCCGTGTACGCGCTGACGGCCTCGTTGTACGCTTCCGTACTGCGCCACTTGATTTCGTCAAGCGCCTTCCCGTCGAATCCGAAACGCCCGCCAAGCGTATCTTTGAACATGACGCACATGCGCTGTACGCGCTTCTTGCGGGAACCCCACGACCCGTCTTGCCCGTTGATTTCCACGGGAAGCGTCACGACGTTAGTATCATAGGCCAGCCCCGTAACAATATGGGTAAACTCGTTGTCAACGTCAAGCTGCCCGCCTGCGGAGATTTCCTCGTCCGTCAGTTTGTTGCCGTCGCCCACAACCTGCACGGATTCGCTGGCGAGCCAAGAAAGCCCTGTGACTGTGCTTGTCGCCGTGCCGTCGTAGATTGCCGCCGAATCGACATACACGTTGTCTTCCTGCTTCGTCATCCGTTCGACGTAGTAATTATCGCCGCGCTTGACGACGGCCCATAGCTCGTCCTCCGTCTCGCCGGGAATAGAACATACGTCAATAAATTTGCCTTGCGTCGTATGCCTATGCCATGCGTAAACGTCCTGCTCATGAATATACGTCATAGCAACCATAACGCCATCAGAACGCACACACCAAAGAACGCTTTCCGGGGCCTGCTGGTACGTCATGGAAACAATCTCATGCCCATCAAACAGGTGAGAGGCGAGGATGGAAATTTCGCCGCCCGTGTATTTGTCCACGTCATACGAATAGGCGAGATCGCGAATAATGCTTCCGCCTCGCTGGACGTAGAGAATACGACCGCCGATAATAACAGGCGGTACGTCCGTTATGCCGCGATATTCCTGCGCTTTGGCCTGCTGCGTCGTCGGCGTGAAGTTTGAGCCGCCGCCTGATACGCGATATTCGCCGCCCGTCGTCAGCATCACCATTTCGTCGAAAGACACAATAGCCTTTATGCCGTTCATCTGCCCCGTCGCCAGCGTTCCCGTGATTGCGTCGTTGTCCTTGCCGGGGTAAGACGTGCCGAAGTCGAGATAGCTTCCCGTTTTGGAAGTCCAATACGTCTGCGGGTGCTTTGGACTTCCGGCGTACACCATCCTGTCTTCAAAGAATCCAACGGCCTGCGGATAGCCGTTTCTAGGCGACCACGCTTGCAAACTCCAATCCAGCGTCCACTTCGACGAAGCAACTTCTTTCGTGATTTCGACGAGGGCGTGCCTACTGTCGATGATTTCTTTGATTCTCACAATGCCGTCGTAATCATTAGAGAAGGACTGTATCGTTACATATCCCCGCTGGTCGGGGTCTTCGTCGCCCTTCACGGAATTGTCAAAGTCGTCGCTGTCCACCTTGTAATAGCGAAGAACATCATCGTCGTTTTGGAAGGTCATGTTATAGTTTTGCGAACGATTGCCGCTTTGCTTTTTGAGAGATACCCATTCTTCAAGATCGTCTT
>Ga0310786_10008367_pt1 | contig 13291 bp, 14 predicted proteins | sample AusTroGonzalo_MG_FD_203881 | JGI IMG/M metagenome (GOLD analysis project Ga0310786, IMG submission 203881) | Bovine rumen microbial communities from tropical cattle in Woodstock, Queensland, Australia - Gonzalo_03 (v2) (version 2) | ecosystem: Host-associated > Mammals > Digestive system >... | reverse complement strand
GTAAAAAATGTGGCTGTGTTTGAACACAAAGTTGGCGATAAAACGGTCGCATACGGTGTGTTTCAGGTTGAACCGGAAATGACATTAGAAAAATTAGCTGCCGAAGTTGCCAATGCGAATAAAAAAGTTGCTTCATATAAATGGGTAACGCATTTTGCTATGACTACGGAAGATTTACCAATGACCAGTACGCAAAAGGTTAAACATCATCTGGTGCGTCAGAATTTAATTGATGGTAAGTATCCAGAAAGAAAAGAATAAAAAAACGGGCAAACGCCCGTTTTTTTATTTCCCCAAACAAAGACGTGAAAAAGTCATATCGGCGATTTCATTTGTTGTAATTACGCCCAATATTTTTCCGATTGCATCAGATGCATGGCGGACATATTCAGCAAATATGTCATAATTGCCGTCGTATTTTGTGACTGCGTTATCTAATTCAGTGATTGCATCGGATAATAATTCATATGTGCGTTCGTTTATAGCTACGCGTGATTCGCCGCCCGACATCAATTCGTGCATTTTTGTTTTTATTGTTTTCAATAATATATCAAAACCTTCACCCGATTTGACGGATGTATAAATCACATTTTTATCAGTTTTATTTTTTATTAAATCAGATTTATTTATAACTGTGATTTCATTTTTATTTGTTTTTTTTGGTATTTCATTATAAACATGAATTATTAAATCTGAATTTTCAATTTCGTTGTGTGTTCTTTCAATACCTATTTTTTCAATAGTGTCATTTGATTCCCGAATTCCCGCCGTATCCGACAGGTTTACCAAATATCCGTCAATATCAATTTGCATTGATACCACGTCACGTGTTGTGCCAGCTATGTCGGAAACAATGGCGCGATTTGAACCGACTAATTTATTGAAAATAGAAGATTTACCGACGTTTGTTTCACCAATTAATGTAATATTAAAACCGTTGCGCAGGGCGCGTGTGCCATGAAAACCATCAATTGCAGATTTTAATTCGTCCGATAAATTTTTTGTTTCAGATAATATTTTTTTATCAATATCTTGTGGTAAATCATCCGAATCATAATCTAGAATTGCAGCGCTGTATGCCGATATTTCAATCATTTTATTGCGCCACGCAATGTATGTTTTTGAATCATTACCGGTTAAAGAACGTAATGCACTTTGACGTTGTTTGTCTGTTTGTGCATCCAACAGCGCTATTAAACCGTCAACATCGGTTAAATCCATTTTGTCATTATAAAACGCGCGCCGTGAAAATTCACCGCGGGTTGCTATGCGGGCGCCATGGCCGCGCAAAAACTCAAAAATTTTTTCAATAACCGCGGGCGATCCATGTGAATAAATTTCAATGACATCTTCGCCCGTGAAGGAATTTGGTGCATTAAAAAATACAGCAACACATTGGTCAATCAAATCATTATTATCATCACGAAAATTTGTAAAATATGTGTGACGTGCAATATGTTCGTTTTTATTTATAATGCGTTCAAATAAATCTGATAAATCAGAGCCACTGATGCGTATGACAGCAACACCTGATTTTCCATGTGCGGACGATAATGCAAATATAGTTTCGTTATTCATTTTGTAGACTTTTTTGTTTGATTAAATTCATTTCCATTTCGTGTGCAATTTGTGTGACGCGTTCACGAATACCAATTGGATTTATCATTTTGCTGCCGTTTTTATCGGTGATAGCGGTTTCTTCTAGAATTTGAAAAAGTGTATCTTGCCAATTGGGGCGTGTAAAAAATATTTGATTGTCTTGACATGCGCATGCAAAAACACCTGCAAGATAAGGATAAGTCGAAGAAGCCCCACCAAAACGTTTGTATATATATCCGCCTTGAAAATATGGTGTTGTTTTGCAATCTGTTGGTATTCCAGGATACATTTTATATTTTTCTGTTATATCTTCACCATTTGAAAGTATTTTTTGTCCGTTTTTTGTGCTTGGTCGTGTTTTGTTGCGTTCTGGTTTGTAAAAGCCACCGATGACCATAATTCCATTCTTTTCACATTCATCAAAAAGTTTATCTGATTCTTCGCGAAATTGATCGTTTTTAGAACCCCAACTGCAAGATAAAAATCTTATTTTTTGTTTGTCTGGTAAAGTTTTGTTGATTTCTAAAACACGCCGGATTGCCATATTATCATACACTCTATGGTTTTGTTCCAGTGTTTTTGAACCGAATAGTTTTGCAATTGCTGATTTAAATTTTCCCATAGGTGGCCAGTTATTTGCAGCAAAATAAAACACATTCGCATCAGGTGCTGTTCCTGTGGTTTTGCCAACGCTGCATCCCATAACTAAACTGCCGTGATAATCAGCGGATTCTTTTGGATTTGGCCACCAACCAACCTTTTCATAATGTTTTATTCTATCTTTGTATTCAGGGTGATCCAGATATAATCTTTGGTCTATTATCGCGATAGAAATTCCTTTGCCTGTAAAACCTTGCGAGTGCAAAGCATCCATTTCTGTTTGATGTTTAGCATATTCTAATATTTGTTGTGGATTAATATCTTGTAAAATTGTCTGTGGCCATGTGATATCATCCGTCCAAGATTGGACATTTGTTAAATCTAAATCTTTTGGGATTTTATCTTTACCTGTAATGCGATAAATATATTTGGTTTTCATATTTCTATTTTCCGCTTATTTCTTTCAATGCCATTGGGACCAATTTAGTGACATCCAAATCTGGATTTTGAGATACTAATTTTTGTGCCATGTCTACTATGTCCATACGGCGATAACCCAATGATTCAAGTGCCGCCAGCAAATCGGGCAGGACACCCGCAGCGGCATCGTTTCCAAAATCAAAACTGCCTCCGCCCATTTTTGTTTTTAATTCGACTATGATTTTTTCAGCAACTTTTTTGCCAACACCTGGGGCGGTGGCAATTGTTTTTGCGTCCCCGGTTGCGATTGCTGTCATAAGTGTATCTGTTTTAATTGTGGACATAATTGCCATCGCGACCTTTGGTCCAACGCCCGACACAGTTGTCAATTGATTAAATAGATTTTGCCCGGCCAAAGTGCCAAACCCAAAAAGACGTATTGAATCTTCGCGAACTATCGTTTCAATCCAAAGCGACACATTTGACTTTAACGCCAAGATTTCAGGTGTATAGACTTTGTATCCAACGCCCGAGACCATTAAAATTACATAATCTGGGCCGATATAATCAATTACACCTTGCAATTTTCCAATCATCTGTTATCCTTTTGAGGTAATTTTAATATAATAAAATCAAAAGGTCAAATATGAGTGGACACAGTAAATGGCACAACATCCAACACAAAAAGGGATTGGTTGATGCAGCACGCAGCGGTTTGTTTACAAAATTGGCTCGTGAAATAACTATGGCGGCAAAATTGGGTGATAAAAATCCAGATAATAACCCAAGATTGCGTTTGGCAATTTTACAGGCACGTAAGAATTCTATGCCAAATGATAACATTAAACGTGCTATTGAAAAGGCTTCGGGTGCGAATACTGACAATTTTGTAGCGGTTCGTTATGAAGGCTATGGCCCGAATGCAGTTCCTGTGATTGTTGAAGCTTTGACTGATAATCCACGTCGTACTGTGCCTGAAATTCGTAATATTTTTGCCAAAAATGGTGGGAATATGGGCGAAGAGGGTTCGGTTGTATTTATGTTTTCACATGTTGGTCAAATTATGTACCCAGCCAGTATTGGAAAAACAGAAGACGAAATGATGGAATTAGTTATGGAAGTTGATGCCGATAATTTGGAAGCTTCTGAAGAAGGCTTTATCATCACAACCAAAACAGACAATTTCATGAATATTCAAAAAGCACTGAGCGATAAATTGGGTGAACCTGAAAATGCTGAAATTACTTGGGTTCCAAATATGCCAGTTGATTTAGATGACGAAGCATATGCAAAACTTGAAAAATTAGTAGATGCTTTGGATGAAAATGACGATGTGCAAAAGGTCTTCACTGCTGCTGCATAGTATGTTTTCATCATTCTAATTTATTTTGTAAAAAAAAACCGCCAAAATGGCGGTTTTTAAATTATTTGTTTTTATTATTTCTTTTCTTCCTGGGCGGCTTTCAATTTTTGTTCATATAACGCTTCGAAATCGACCATTTGTAATGTCAATGGTTGGAACCCAGATTCAGATGTCAAACGAGTAACCAAAGCACGAACGGATGGGAACAAGATTGTTGGAACGTCAATCAATAATGTTCTGCGTTTTGCTTCTTCATCTTTTTCTTCATATTGAACCATGCCTGTGTATGTAGATTCAATCAAGAATATTGTTTTGTCATCTTTGTCCAATTTAGAATGAACGCGTGTAACCAAATCAACCATATATAAATTGTTTTCAGAGCCTTTGATATTGATATCGATGTTGATTTCAACCTTGGCCTGGCCGTTGTCCTGTTTAAAGAATAATTCAGGCACATTTGGGCTTTCAAACGAGATGTCTTTTAAGAATTGAGATATAATATTAAACTTTGGCATTTATTGCTCCTTTTTTTATCCTCGGTTTTATGATAATATAGCATTAGGAAATATGTTTTCAAGTGGGAGAGATAAAAAATGTTCACATTTAATAGATTTTTCGGAAAATTGCTTATTTTGGGTTTTGTAGTGTTTGTTTCGGGCTGTGATTTGTCCAGTCCAACACATGTTGGCGATAATTCAAAGATTCCGTCAAATTTGCGGGCTGTGTCGTATTCGGCTTTGCCTGGGTGGCGTGATGACGATGTTCGGTATGCTTTGCAGGCGTTTCGTAATACGTGTAAGGCCAAGATTCAATATAATGGTTCGGTTATACCAGATCCTGAATTGTTGCGTGAAAAATGTAATATGTTGCCAAGTGCTTCGGCCGATGTGGCGACAGTCAGGGCATGGTTTGAATCTAATTTCCAACCATATCAAGTTTATAATGATAACGGTGGAAAGACAGGGACTTATACTGGATATTATTCGCCTGTCATAGATGGTTGCCGGACCAAGACGGCAAAATGTAACGAACCAATTATGGGGGTGCCAATTAATGGTTCTAATTACAAGGGGGTATCTAAAAAAGATATTGTAAATAAGAAAATAGGGCGTATTTTATATTGGGCAAATATAGTTGATGTTCAAAATTTACAGATTCAAGGCAGTGGTATGTTAAAGTTAGATGATGGAACAATGGTGAAACTGAATTTCGCAGCAGTAAATGATATGCCGTTCAAATCTATTGGTGGTCAATTAAAAGATCGTGGTATTAAACCAGATGGTGGATATTCTGCGGATGCGGTGTGGACTTATTTGAAGAAAAATCCAAAGTTAGCCAAAGAAGTTATATATAACAATCCGCGCTATGTTTATTTTTATGAAACTAAACAACAAAGTGTAGTTGGTAAATTGGGGACACCACTTTCTAAAATACGTAGTGTAGCAATGGACGATTCAATTTATACTTTGGGTTTGCCTGTTTATATCAATACCAGTTTATCTGATGGACGTTCGTTTAATCGTTTGATGATTGCGCAAGATACTGGTGGTGCTATACGCGGTTGGATACGCGCTGATATATTCTTTGGTTCAGGGGACGAAGCATACAGAATTGCGCATGGCCAACATTCTCAGGGTCAGATGTTTATTTTAATGCCGAAAGAGTACAGCTATGTTAAACCAAGATAAAAAACCAAATCTTAGTGTGCGTAAATCAAGACCTCAAACTTTGGCTGCATCGTTTGGTGGTTTAATGAATGCTTTTGGTGTGCGTGCGTCGGATGCAGATTTAGCAGCAAATTGGCAAAATGTGGTGGGGCGTGATATCGCAAATATTTCAAAAGTAGTTGCAATTCGGACATTAAAAAATAATAAGTTTAATATTGTGTTGCGCCCAGCTGTGCCTGCGTATGCGCTGGAATTGTCGTATAAAGTCAATGAATGTATTGAAAAAATAAATAAATATTATGGTCGTGACGCGGTTGCTAAAATTACAATCAGGAAATAAAAATGAAACGTATATTGGGAATAGATCCAGGACTTTTACATACAGGTTGGGCGATAATAGATGTTGCAGGGGCTTCGCGGACTTATGTTGCCAGTGGTGTTATTTTGCCACCAACAAAAATAGATTTGTCGCAAAGGTTGGCTTTCATTTTTAACAATGTTTCAAGAATTTGTGAAGAATTTCATCCAAATGAATGTGGTATAGAGATTATATTCGTAAATAAAAATGGAAAAACAACATTGCTTTTGGGACACGCACGTGCGGCCGCCATTACTGCTGTTGCTATAAAAGATATTCCTGTGTATGAATATGAACCTAATAAAGTAAAAAAGGCTTTGGCATGTGCGGGGCATGCGGATAAAGAACAAATTTATAAAATGTTGTCGATTTTGTTGCCGTCTGCGCATCCAAAAACAGCAGACGAAAGTGATGCGATAGCAATTGCTTTAACGCATGCAAATACATCTTTTTTTGGTTGATGTAAAATTTAAGTTTATAAAATATTTTTTTGTGATATATTATATGCTACGCAGGAGAGATTTCCATAAATGAAAAAGAACGGGTATGCTTTTACAAATATTGGTTTGTTCACTGGTTTTGGCAGTGGTGTTGTAAATGCAGTTTATTCGTTGGTCGTATTTGATATATTCAGAATGTTTTTTAAAGCAGAAACTGCATCTGCTGCCGTTGGGGCGTATGCGGCGGTTTATGCAATTTTTGCGGGGCTGGTTGGAATTTTTTCTGCTGAATTTTTACATCGATTTACAAAATCCAGTTTGCTTTATGTTTCAATGATGATTTTGGGATTGTGTTATGCGATGATGAGTTTTTCTGTAAAACCTGGCACTTTTATCACATTAGATTATGTTGCAAATTTTGGTTTAACTATGGCGGGGGTTTTAATACCTTTGTTTTTGTCTGATTTTTCCAAAGGAATTGGTATCGCAAATTTGAATGCCAGATATCATTTATGGTTGAATGTTGGATCGCTTTTGGCGCCAATGTGTGCAATGATAATAGTGAGTAATTTTGGGGGTAATTACAGGGCACCACTTTTGATTGCTGGGATAGTATATTTTTCAGGGATGTTGTTTTTTAAACGTTTTGGTGTTGTAAAACAAGAAAAAGATTTAAAGCGTATAAACTTTCGTCGAACATTGCGTGCGTTGCGCATAAATGCTCGTCAGTTTTTTTCAAAGCAAGGAATGTTACGTGCATACGTTGTAAATTTTGGTTTTTATGCTTTGCGTGCTATGCGGTTGCTTTATGTTCCGATTGTTGTTATTGAAAATGGTTTTTCAAATGATACGTTGGGTCTGGTTTTATCAATTGGTATTTTGCCGTATATCATAATTGATTTGTTTATTGGTGGATGGATAAAGAAACATGGAATCAAACCTTTGTTGACTTTGGGATTTTTATCGTTCGCGGCGTTTTCGTTTTTAGCGACGTTTTTAACCGGTTATGTTTTATTGGCTATCTTTATTTTGTGGCAAATATCTGGCGCGTTTATGGAGGCTTCACACGATTTGTTGTTTTTTGACGGCATGACCAAGAAAGAACAATCGCGGTTTTACGGGGTTTTCAGAACAAGTGTATATTTCCCCAGTGTTATTGCGCCAATCTTTGGATCTGCGTGTATAGCTTTGTTTGATTCTACGGCGGCTGTTTGGTTGATAACTGCTGTGGCGGGTGTTTTGTCAACAATTGTGTTGTGGTCTGGACGCAGATAAATACGCCTTGCGTTATAGCTTTTTTCTTTGTATGATTTTGGTATAAAAAGAAAGGGGTATTTTATGGCAAAGAAAGAAGTTGCAAAAGAAACAGCGCCAGTTAAAAATCCAGCTTTGGAATCGGCTTTGGCGCAAATTCAAAAACAGTTTGGCAAAGAAGCCATTATGAAAATGGGTGATGGTTCGCAACAAAATATCGAAGCTATATCATCTGGTTCATTGGGATTGGATATTGCTTTGGGTATCGGTGGATATCCACGTGGCAGAATTGTTGAAATTTATGGGCCTGAATCTTCTGGTAAAACAACATTGGCCCTGCATGCTGTGGCCGAAGCACAAAAGAAAGGTGGTACATGCGCATATATTGATGCTGAAAATGCGCTGGACCCAAGTTATGCGAAAAAATTAGGTGTTGATGTTGCGAATTTAATTATATCACAACCTGATTCTGGGGAACAGGCTTTGGAAATCGCAGATACTTTGATTAAATCTGGTGCAGTCGATGTTGTTGTTGTTGATTCTGTGGCGGCATTGGTGCCAAAGGCTGAATTAGAAGGGAATATCGGCGATACATTTATGGGAACGACCGCGCGTTTGATGTCACAGTCTTTGAAAAAATTGGCTGGGTCTGTTTCGCGCAGCAATACGCTTTTGATATTTATCAATCAAATTCGTATGAAGATCGGTGTTATGTTTGGAAACCCTGAAACAACATCGGGTGGTAATGCGTTGAAATTTTATGCTTCGGTGCGTTTGGATATTCGCAGAACTGGCGCAATCAAAGACAAAGAAAATATCATTGGAAATGAAACACGGGTCAAGGTTGTTAAAAACAAAGTTGCACCACCATTCAGAACTGTTGATTTCAAAATTATGTATGGTGAAGGTATTTCCAGAATTAGTGAAATTTTGGATATGGGTGTTAAATATAACTTTATTGAAAAAGCTGGATCGTTTTATTCATACAACAATGAACGAATTGGTCAGGGCGAAGCAAATGCTCGTCAATGGTTGAAAGACCATGAAGATGTTCAAAAAGAATTGTTGGATAAAATTATGGCACGGGCAAATGGTATTGCCGAAGAAATGACAACTGGACCTTCTGATGAAGACGAAAGTATTGTTATAGATGAATAAATAATGGGGCGGCACATTGTGTCGCCTAATGTTTAATAACCAAAGGGGTTGGATATGAAAATTGCGCGAAATTTTGCTTTGTTCAAAATTGTTTTGTTTGGACATATTTTGAACCCTTTCTGGAAAAGTCGCATAGAACGCAGAAAAACAAGGACAGATTTAACCGCAAAAATTGTTACAAAATATTTCAAACGTTATTTGCCGGCTGTTAAGAATGTTGTTGAAACAGAGCCGATAAAAGATGATAAAAACGATAAAATCTGGACGCTTTGGTTGCAAGGTGAAGATAAAGCGCCTGCGTTGGTCAAAGCTTGTTATCGCAGTGTGCGCCGTCATTGCAAACAAGAACTGGTTGTGTTAGACGTCAAAACTGTTTTTGATTATATTTCCCTGCCTGATGAAATTGTAAAAAAATATAAAGCTGGCAAAATAGGGCACGCACATTTTGCAGATATTTGTCGTGTTGAATTACTTTATAAATATGGTGGATATTGGTTAGATTCAACTGGATTTGTGACTGCGCCAATTCCGGATTGGATAGAAGAACAAGATTTCTTTGTTTATTTAACAGGTGATAATTATAACATTGGTGGCAGTCCGTATAGTTTTATGCAAAATTGCTTTATTCGTGCCCGCAAAGGGGCTTATTTGTTGGCTGCTTGGCGTGCAATGATTTTAGATTATTGGATGCACGAAAATCATATCTTTGATTATTTTATGCATCAATTATTGTTTAAAACTTTGGTTATGGGAAACGAAACCGCCAAAAAATATTTTGATAAAATGCCCCATGTTGATCAAGATCCAACGCATGCACTTTGGTGGGCATATCAGGACAAACCTTTTGACCAAGGAACATTTGATAAAGTGACCAAAGATTCGTTCTTTCAAAAAACCACATATCGTGGATCTGAAAATCCTGTGCCAGGTTCGTTTGCAGATGTCATGATAAATAAAATGTAAAAATGGGGGATATAATATGCGTCCAAAAATATCAATAATTATTCCAATGTATAATGTTGAAAAATATCTGCGTCGGTGTTTAGACAGCGTATTAAATCAAACTTTTACAGAATGGCAGGCAATATGTGTTGATGATGGCAGTCCTGATAAATCTGGTGAGATTGCAGAAGAATATGCAATGCGTGACAAACGTTTTGTTGTTGTTCACAAAGAAAATGGAGGGCTTTCTGATGCACGTAACGCAGGGTTCCCGTGTGCTGATGGTGAATATATAATGTATTTGGATAGTGATGATTTTATTCATCCACAAACTATGGAAATTGCTTATGAAACAGTGAAAAAAAATAAATCTGACATCGCATCCTTTGCATACGACAGATTTTACCGCCCACAATTGATGGTGCGTCATGTTTTGCATTTAGATACTGATAATGTTGTGCCATTTGGAATTAAAAAAAGATACAATATTGATAAATTGAAAACACGCACTGTGGATGATGTGTTTGAACTGGCAACAGAACGGACGCATAATAAAACAAATCCAAATCGCAAATGGTTAATTAAACATTGCCAGGTTTGGAAAAATATTTATAAAAAATCTTTAATTAAAGATACTCCGTTTATCAAAGGGATTTTGTTCGAAGATTTTCCGTGGTGGTCTGCGATTATGTTAAAACGGCCACGTGTAACGGTTGTGCCTTTGCCTTTGTATTATTATATACCAAATTTTGGTGGAATTGTTTTGTCAGCAAAACAGTTGAAAATCATGAAAAGTTTATGTGTTGGGATTAAATCTGCCTATCAATTATACAAAGAAAAAGCAGATGATGATCAAATGAAAAAATGGCAATCTCAATTTATGTGGTATTTTGTGAATTGGGCATTTCGTAAATTAAAATATCTTAAAACAGATGAAGAAATAAATTCTGCACGTGATGAATTTATTGAAATGAATAAATTAGGTGTCTTTGATGATGTGCCAAACGAATGGTATGATTTGCGTGAAAGAATTTATAAATTTATTGGTGCGTGATTTTTATGAAAAATATAAAACTGGCTTTTTGTTTGCGTGATATGCAGCTTGGTGGTGTGGAATCTGTGTTGATTCGGACACTGGATAAATTACAAAAATATAAAAATATTGATATATCAATAATAACATACGTTGATGTCAAAGAGCCTTTGTACAAAGAATATTTTAAATCACATTCTGATATTAAATTGTATTCGCTTTATCCATGTAAATGGTTGGGAACCAAATTGCCGCATTTTTTTCTTTTTCGTATTTTTATTCATTTATTACGTGATGTTTATCGTAGTGTAAGGCGTCAATTCGTTATGCGGAAATTTAGCAATATTGATGTCTTGATTGATTATCATGATTTTTGTTTTTTTGATGAATTCAAACATCTCAAAAACGTGAAAAAAATTGCATGGGTTCATTCTTCTATAGATGTATTTATTAAACGCAACTTCATAGACAGATTAAAAGGGTATGATAAAGTTGTGGTTTTGACCGATGAATTTATAGAAGATTTTAATAAATTGTATGGCGCGAACGATAAATTGGTTTGTGTTTATAACCCGATTGATATTAAAACCATAAAAACTTTGGCAAACGATAAAAAGAACTTTGATGAAAATAATTATTTTTGCTCTGTGACGCGTTTGACTCCGGACAAAGATATAAAAACCCTATTAAATGGATTTGATGTTTTTTGGAATAATGCTGGCAAGCCGGATGTTAAAATGATTCTTGTTGGTGATGGCAATAAAAAATCCGAATATAAAGCGTATGCCAAGAAATTGAAATCATCAAAACAAATTTTATTTGTTGGGGCAACTAAAAATCCGTTTGTTTATATGAGAAACGCACGGGCAAATGTTTTATCCAGTTTTGGTGAGGGGTTGCCGACTGTGTTGATTGAATCCGCTGTGGTTGGAACATTGAATATTGCATCGTCTTGTAAATGTGGGCCACGTGAAATTTTATTAAATGGTCGTGGTGGCTTATTGTTTGAACCAGGTAATTCAAAGCAACTGGCACAATGTATGTTGGATGTTTATAATAACCAAATCAATATCAAAAAAATGGTGAACGAATCTACAAAAGCGTTAAAACGTTTTGATAGTGATATAATCGTAAAACAAATTATATCCCTGATTTCTTAAAACGATTGGGAATTTTAACAACTATTTTTAATCCGAACATTGCTGGTTTGCGCAGGGCGTAAATTGGACGTAAATAGGTTTGTAATATGCGTGCAATCGCCAACCATTTTTCACCGTGCGCTTTTTTGCGTGTGACAGCATTGATTGTTCCATTCCCCCGACGTTTAAGGTGATTTAACCAATCAGCACCACGTTTTTTTGCTTTTGTTTCTAACATATCCATATCTATTGCACCAAAATGAAGCAAATATAAATTTTTATCTATGTGGAAATTGTGATGCTTTATACTGTGAAAACCGCTGCCCCAAAAAACAGGTTTGTTTATCACGACTGGTTTTGTATAGCGAGTGGAAAGCAGGGCGTATTCACGTTGTTCCAGAAACGGGGCGTGTTTATCTAAAATTGCTTCGCGATACAAATGTTGTCCGATATCTAAACCTAAGCCTGAAAGTGATGTGTGAATTTTTTTATTTGATAAATATTCAGATAATGTTTTATTTTTCTTTGGGTCAACAATTAAAAATTCATCCGCATCACAACCGATAACTATGTCGTATTTTTTTAATAATTCGTGTGCCAATTCTGAGATTTTATTTATTCGATATTTATCCCCGGCTGCGCGTGACAAAGGTGTGTGTTCAAGTTTTGTTATGTGGGCACTGCCTGCATTTTCAGGAATGTTTTGGTCAATGCCATCCAATAATATATATAAATTTTCAGTTCCAAATTGTTTGCCATAATATGCAATCCAACGTGATAAGAATAAATCATCATCACGTGCCATTGTGATTGCTGCTATGCGTTTAGTTGTTTTCATATTTGACCACTTTTTATTTTTTGTGTTGCGTATTTTATTTTGCGTATCAATATTTTTACCAGGTTAGATGTCAATAGCCATTTCATATGTTGTTTGCCATAAACACGATTTGCCGTTTTTAATACAGATTTTGATGCGTTCTTGTTTGCGTGTTTTAATACATATTTAATTTGGTTTCCGCAACCCCCATTGTGACGCGCAAAAGAAGCTTTTTTTATAAATGGACATCCCAGTTTAAATAAACGTTTTGGGTTGTTGTATGTAAAACGACCATAAAATACAAACAAACCCGACCATGAACAATTATGATTTTGTATCAAATTAGTTAAACCGTGTTCATATTTGACTGTGATAATATATTTATATTCTTCAGATTTAACATTGGACATAAATTCATCAAACCAAGCTGATGTAAATATTTTTTTATTTAAGGAAACAAACCAAGATTCCATAAATTTGTGTGTTTTGTGTTTTGAAACC
>Ga0310786_10008366_pt1 | contig 13291 bp, 7 predicted proteins | sample AusTroGonzalo_MG_FD_203881 | JGI IMG/M metagenome (GOLD analysis project Ga0310786, IMG submission 203881) | Bovine rumen microbial communities from tropical cattle in Woodstock, Queensland, Australia - Gonzalo_03 (v2) (version 2) | ecosystem: Host-associated > Mammals > Digestive system >... | reverse complement strand
TATGTTAGTATTAATATCATTTGGGCACAAAGATACGATTAATATTTAAAACCAGCAAGAATAAAAATGTTAAATTTGAAATAAAAACGTGAATATTCCACTGTTATTACATAGGGACGGTTCTTCCGTTATAACAAAAGAACCGTCCCTATGTTATGCGGGGGATGATGTGGGGCGATTTTCACAACTGTAACTGTCACGCCGTCACAAGTCACACACAAAAAACCTGATAAAAGTTTGGTGTTTTCGTAGAAAATGCCTAAATTTGCAGCAGAATAATCAAACATAAGCAACGATATGAAAATTAGAAACCTATTCCAAATCTTTCTGGCCGTGATGATGCTGGCCATGTTTGCCCCTGCCACCCAGGCACAGGCACAAGAGACTGGCACCCAGTACACCATCAAATTTGTAGATCAAGACGGCAAGGTGTTGCAGAGTAGTAAGTGGAGTTATGGAGATACGCCTTTATATAAGGGAGAGACTCCCACGAAGGCTGCTGATGTAGATTACACCTACACATTTTCAGGGTGGTTACCACCTATTTCGTCTGTAACGTGTGACGCGACCTACTCCGTATGTTTCACAGCGAAAAGAATAATTAGTACTGGCGGTGGCTCTAATGAAGGTGGCACTGGTGACGGCACTAACCCCAGCCAAGGCGAAGGCACTGGCGGTGGCGAGGGCACGGGCACTGGAACCTCCCCAGTCAACCCGGGTACAGGTACTGACACCCCTGTGAACCCAGGCACAGGTACTGTGCCCCCAGCCGAGACGGGGACTAAGATAACGTATGAAAATGGCACGGTGACAACCGACAAGATGAGTGCCGCCGAGGGAGAGACCGTCACCCTCACCGTCACTCCGGACGATGGCTATCATCTGGCATCGCTGTATTTGGTTGGAGATAATGGTATGGTTTATTTCCCCACGCAATCCACCACCGACCCCAGCAAATACACCGTTATACTCTTTCAAGTGAATGCATTTACCACATTGCGTGTTCACGCGACCTTTGAGAAAGATAATGATAACCCCAGCCAAGGCTCAGGCACGGGCGGAGGCTCTGGGGATGCTAATACGTTCTCTATCACTGTCACGGCCGATCCTGCAGAGGGCGGCACGGTGACGGGCGGCAGCAGCGGCAGTTATGCCAAAGATACGCAGCTGGAATTCAAGGAGACACCGAACGAGGGCTACCGTTTCAAGAACTGGACGATCGACGGTATCCCCGGCGGTTTGGAGGATACCTATCCGTTCATCGTCGACGGTAACTTCAGCACGGTGGTGGCCCACTTTGAGCGCGTCTACACACTCTCGGGCAGCAATGTGTTCTTCTTCCCCGAAGGCAGCTACGACCCCATCACTGAGGCTGCAGAGGGTGAGACGGTCGTCGTCAGTGCCAACCCTGAAAAGATTCCTAACGGCAAATACCTCTCAGGCTATACTGCCCCCAAAGGCGTGACGCTGACGATGGGCGAGTACGACGCTACGTTCACCATGCCTGCCATGGATGTGACCGTAGATCCCGTGTACACAGACCAGGAGGAGTACACCGTCGACCTGACCACATCCACGTCGGCGGCCGTACCAGATATGGTGTTTTTCATGCTGCAACGACTTGGTTCTGATTCCCAATACCTCGACCTGAACGGCGACGGCACCAATGATTTGGAACTGACAGTGAATCAAGATTTCACGACCTTCTACGTCACCAAGCTCAAAGGCTGCATTGGCGGAGAATTCCACGTAGCCCTGCCTGTCGCCACTGGAGAAAACGCGATGTACAACAGCGTGTTCTTCAAACTGGGCAACGAAGTCGGGGGGGAGGCGAAGGATATAAAGACCTTGACCATCACCCTCAGCGGTACGGAATTCACCTACACAGGCCAGCCCATCGAGCCTACGGTCACCGTGAAGGATGGCAACACCTCTGTTGCCGTGACCCTGGAATACAGCAAGAATAGGGACGCAGGAGAAGCCACTGTCACCGTGACGGCCAATGCCGCGGGCTACACCGGTTCGGTTATTAAGACCTTCACCATCAATCCGAAGCCCGTGACCGTCACGGCAAATGATGCTACGAAGTTTGAAGGCGATCCGGATTCAGAGCTGACAGCGACCATCGACGGTATTGTCAAGGCTGATGAGGACAAAAAGGATCTTATCACATATACCATCAAACGTGCGGTGGGTGAGGAATACGGCAAATATCCCATCACCGTCTCAGGCGCTAAAATTCAGGGCAATTACACAATTACGTTCGTTGGGGCAGAATTCACCATCATCCCCGTCCCCGCCTCCGTCCCCGTCTTGGATGAGAGTAACCCCTTTGTTGTCTCTGAGGAAGAGGGAGGTGCTGCGGCTGGTACTTATTATGCTCTGGAAGAAAGCCTTGCAAGGTCCTTTATAAAGAGTATCAAAAAGAGCGCGGCGCGATTAATGTTTCAAGCTGGTACTACCGTTAAAACAAAAAATGTTAATGGAAAAAGAAAAATTACAATCAATTTATCAAGAAAAGAAGTTGGACAGATAAATGCAGGAAAAGTAAAAGTTAAAGCTTTTATTAAGAGTTTACCTAAGGGAGCCACTGTCAAGATTATTGTTAACAAGAAAGTCTCTACGTCCAGATATAAAAAACTTGTGAATCAATTAAGGAAAGCCGGCTTCAAAGGCAAGATCAAAAAAAAATCTCGCGCTGCTGAGGGAGACGATGTCGATGAGGACGAAATCGAATCAGGCGTGGAGTATGAGGTGCTTGAAGACTGTGACCTCTTCTTCGATATTATCTCCGACGAGGATGATGACGAAGACATCGAGTTTGAGAGCATTATGATCCGCAAGCCCGGCGATGCCAATGGCGACGACAAGGTGGACGCTGCCGACATCGTGGAGATGGTGAACGCCAAGGAGGGCAAGCCCACCAGCGAGAACTTCAGTCTGCTGAATGCCGACATCAACGAAGATGGTGAGGGCGAAGTCGATCAGAACGACATCGACATCGTGGTCGACATGATTATGGACTACGAATTGAAATAAACCACAGATTGCACAGATGACGCAGATTATAAGATTAAGACAACGGATCAAACGGATTAAACGGATTATTTAATGAAAGTAAATCTGAGAAATCTGCGGTAGAAAAGACAAAAAAACAACAAGATATGAAACAGATGATTTCGAAGCGAGTGAGAATCGGGATGCGGGCAGCGATGATGCTGGCCGTAGTGATGACGATGATGTTTGCTACAACCACTGAGGCGCTGGCACAGACGAAGTACAAAATCACCACCGACGGCAATTGCGAGGTGTATTACTACGACAATTTTGAGAGAATTGTCGTGACAGAGGCCGAAGCGGGCAAGGAACTGTCTATCTGGCTGAAAGAAGACGCAAATCCCGGCAACGGCAAATATTTCACGGGCGAATTCACCATGAACGGCACCAGCCTCGGGTCGAATCAATGGAGGTACAACGAAGGTTTCACGATGCCTGCCGAGAACGTGACCATAGCCGCCGTGAAAGCCGACAAGCAGACGCTCTCGGTAGACCTGACGACCACGACACGACAGGAGGTGCCATCTGCAGCGGCCCTGCTGTTCAACGGTGATGACAGACTAAACTATAAAGATGAATTGGAAGGCTACGACGTGGATAACAGCGGCGTGGCAGACATGGTGTATACCACGAGCGAAGACGGCATGCACATGTACGTGCAGCGCCTCGCCGGAGCCGACGCCACAGGCACTTACACGCTGACCTACCCTGATAACACGGCCATGTACGGCTCCATCTCGTTCGTATTCCCTGAGCCGAAGAAGGCCATCCAGTCCACTTGGATCACCGTCAACGGCGGTCCCTTCACCTATACCGGCCAGCAGATCAAGCCCGCGGTGACGATAAAGGACGGCACGAAGGATATCACCCAACAATTCAACATTTCTTATAATAACAACCTGAACGCAGGTGAGGCTACCGTCACCGTGACGGCCAATGCAGAGGGCTACACCGGCTCGGCCACTAAGACCTTCACCATCGCGCCGAAGCCCGTCACCATCAGCGGTGTCAAAGCCAATGATAAGGTTTACGACGGCACTACCGACGCCACCATTGATATCTCCGGAGCTACAATCGACGGCAAGGTCGGTAACGACGAGGTGAATATTGTTGCTGGATCAGCCGTATTTTCAGATAAAAACGCAGGCGATGGCAAGGACATCACAATCAGCGGTATCACACTCTCTGGCACCAGTGCAAGCAACTACACACTCGTCGCCCAGCCCGCAAGCGTCACGGCCACTATCTATAGGAAGGCTTTAGAGTTAGTTGCCGATGCCGTAACCATCCAAGAGGGCGATGCGATTTCACCAACCTTTACGGGTAGTGTCGCGGGCTTCGTTGCGGGTGAAACTATCGGCTCTGGCGAAACTTTATTATTCTCACTCTCCGATCCGTCCGCTACCGCCGCCGGCAGTTACGGTATCACAGGAACCCTTAATGGAAGTGCAAGTGGCAACTATGGTCTAAACTATACTTTCTCAAATGCCGCCTCAAACGCCAATGCATTCGTCATCACGGCCAAGCCTGCGTCCACGAAAACAGAAGTGATAACGAATCCTGATGGCTCAACTACCACCACTGTAACCCAGACATTAGAGACAGATGGTAGTTCTTTTACTATAGATGCCGAAGGCGGGGTATCTATCGGCGACGGCTCTGACGTGTTTTCTGGATTGTCAAAGGGTATACAAGAATTATTAAATAGAAATGTAATCGCCAATGCAGCCTCAGGCTCGAATATCCTAAATCCAATCTTAGTTAGAACAGGTGACGCATCGAACTTATTGATAAAATCGGTGACAGAAACAGACGCTCAAGGCCAAACGACAGCGACATCGTCAAGTATGACTATCAAGCAAAGCGGCAGCACCGACGCTTCCACTGGCAAACCAAAACCAACAAAACTCGCTTTTTCTTTAGGCGGCGCTAACAGCGACAAGTGCGGCATAAATTTGACATGGAAACTCTCGAAGAGCGATGGCAGTAACGTTAAGGACGTCCTCACCATCAGTGGCAGCGGTGAGATGGATAATGTGGCGACAGGTTATGCCTGGAGCGGCTATTGCAATCAGATCAAGACCGTCATCATCGAAGAGGGTGTATCGAGTATCGGCTCCTTTGCGTTCTCTGGTTTTGAGAGTCTCTCCTCTGACATTACCATCCCCGCCAGCGTGACGAGTATTTGGAATGGAGCTTTTGGAATAGTTTCAAAGAAAACGACAGCCGGCATCAGCATCACTGCCGCCGCAGGCAGCCGGCTCTCGACCATCCGCGAGGGTGCGTTCACTTTAGCCAACGCCAGCATCGATCTGAGCAACTGCACCAAGCTGAAAGCAATCAGTGATAATTCTGTATTCAGAGAAGTCCCAGGTGATGTCACCCTGCCCTCCTCGGTGACCAGCATCTGCCAATATGCGTTCGGAAACCTGCACTCTTATCCTTACTCGGGCGAACATGTCTATGTCGTTGTGCCTAAAGGCAAGGCGCTGAAAGTGACGATTGAAGGCGTGACGGATCCCGTGGAGATCACACCAACCGACGGCAAGGCCGACATCCTCGGTTGCCTCTTTGAGGACCCATCGAACAGAAAAACCAGCCGCGAACTGACCTTGGCGCTGACGGACACCTCCACCGGTGGCGAAGGTGGCGGTGATAACGGCGGCGGCGAAGACCCTGAAAACCCGGACGCCCCCACCAGTGGAAAGTTTGGCAATTTTACTTGGGAACTCTCGAAGAGTGATGCCAGCAGCACAGTTTACGACGTGCTCACCATCAGTGGCAGCGGAGAGATGAATAGTATGTTAGGCGGATCTCCCTGGAAAGACTATAAAGATCAAATCAAGACCGTCTACATCAATAAGCCCGTGACGAAAATCAATGGGAGCGTGACGAAAACCGATGAGGGCGTGACGGTAATCGACGAGGACATGATGAAAACCGATGAGGGTGTGACGAGTATCGGTGAGAATGTCTTTGCCGGATTCAGTGGCGATCACGTGTATGTCACTGTGCCTGAAGGCAAGATTATGAGTATGAATTTTGACTGGAATAAGAGTCCAGAAATCATCAAACCCACAGACGGTAAGGTCGACATCATCGACTACCTCTTTGCCAATCCATCGAATAGAACATCGAGCCTCGCCTTTCCTTTAGTGGTGGGTGATATCTATCCCCATCTAAAAGTGGGCGATACTTTCACCTTGGCCTCCGAAGACATTGAAATCACCAATACGGTGAGCATACATTATAAATGCTATCACAACAAGGATAAGAATGGTACGATCCTGTTGAACGAGGTGGAGAAGGAAACTCTGCTCTCTAATAATTCGAATAGAGATTTCGAGATCGGTTTGATGGTGGATGCCACGCTGACCGCCGAGCTCGTTGCGGGATCGAGCGACACCTATGAGGTAAAGGAAAACAAAGCCACGAAGCTGACTTTCAAGACAATACCAGCAAGTATCGCTAACGGAGATACGTTTTTCAATCGACCAGAAAACATTAGTTTTGAAGGGGCTGATATCGATATCGAAAACATCTATTCTATAGGTGTTGATTTAGCTAAAGGCGATAAAATAAAACTGGTCGTACCCTTCGGTGATAAAGTCGGAAGTATTAATGGTTCAAAATCCGAAGACGGCCAGTATAATTACCATGCTTTCTTAGAGGGTTCCTCAGAAGATTCCGTCCTCATGCTCGAAATTGATTCCAAGAATAGTAAAAATGACCAAGGACAAGAGCCATCTACCCGAGATAAAAACGACCGAGCAGCGACGACAATGATAGTGAATTATGAAACTAAAAAAGAGACTGACGGTGGGGCTGCTACTGGGGATGTTTCTGGTGGAGAATTTAAAGTCACAGCGTACAATACTAATATAGAAAGTTTTAAAATAGTACATTGTTCCAGGGCTGCGACTGCTGAGGAGGAACAGGAAGATGATGAGATCGAGATCGTCTCCGGCCAGGAGTACAGGATCCTTCATGACGGCTATATCGTGCTGAACTTCTACACCCCTGACGCTGCCATCACCGTGAAGAGCATCGTGTTCCGCCGCCCGGGCGATGCGAACAACGACGGCTACGTGGATGCGGCCGACCTCGTGGAGATGATCAACGCCAAGACCGGCAAGACCAGTGAGCGCTTCAACCTCACCAACGCCGACATCGACCGCGACGGGGACATCACCCAGGAGGACATCGACGCCGTGGTGAAGATTATCATGGGAGAATAAGATAACATGATAACAGATAACATCCTTTTTCTATGTCGCATGAAGAAGACGCACAGGGGGGACAGTGAAATCGTGTGAGTTGGAGTCGTGTGAGTTCTCATCGCCCTATCAGTGGTAACTTTCTGAGCCTCTGAGGCTTGACATTCATTAACACAAAATTCTTCCTGCAGAATGATTGGTTCTGCAGGATTTTTTATACCTTTGCATCCGTTTGGCTAAAAGCCTTTAAGATCATGTCCACACTAAGGTTGAACATAGTAGGATTCCCTTACCGAAAGGATATCGAGGGGCACGTCAGCGAGTTTCTCGCCGATGCGCCCGGACATGCTATGACGCTTCGGCCACACAGCGGGAATGATCATGACAAGAACGCTATCCGTGCCTTCGACTGGCAGGGACGTTTCGTAGGCTATGTGTCTCACAGGGATTTGCCGATGGCCTGGGGCGCACTGCGGAGCAGCGGAAGCAAATCTCTTCGCGGTATGATCATCTCGACCAACATAGAGCATCCGTGTGCGGTCTTCGAGTGCGTGGCGCCTGTGTATGACGGCCCTGCCGAAACCCTCTATCCACAGAACCATTTCCTCAACTGGCCTTATAGCGGGCCCATATTGAACCTGCCCGACGAACTGGACAACCTGGACTATATGATGGGCGAGATAGGCGACCGCTTAGCAGAGCGGGATGAGTGGACAGACGACGATCTGCAGGATTTCCTGATATTGGCAGAGCGCTTTGCACGGTACTCCAAATATGACATATCGGGCGAGATGAACGACTATCGCCGCAGTCTTATCATCAAACTGCGTGACACCAACATCGAAGAGCTGGAGGATGTGACGGAAGAACTGGAGAGGGCTTTCGGGCGGTCGGGGCGTGAGGCGATGGGCGGCGAGGTGCTTGATTTCTGGATGCGACAGATGCAGTCGACCGAGACCAGGCGCCAGCTGATGGTTCACCGCAGGGAATACGATGTGGCTGCGATAGAGCGTGAACTGGAATGGTTTCCCGAGTCGATGTACTACGTCTGGAAGGAGAATCGTGAGCTGTTCGTGTCGAAGGTGCTCTACATGCACATCCCGCGTGAGGCACTATGGCGCCTTGTGTCGGGCATCGCTTTCGTGGAAATGACCAAACCCTGTGTCAGGTGCATTGACATCTCTGCCGTATCACAAGTGATCGATACCGTTCTGCCGTTGGATGTGAATGAGATGAAGGAGGCGGAATTGCTGCTCAGCAGAATCAACGACCGTCACGGTCATGTGTATGACGCTGAGCTGGAGCGTCTGCGGAATGCAAGGGACGCAAAGGTGGCACAGAAGGCAGAGCCTCGCAGGATCGGTCAGGTGATAGGCCGTCAGAACAACTTAGGCGACCTCAGCGGTCTGGAGTCGCTCTTGCAGTCAAAGGAAATCATGAAGTTATTAGAGTAGTTATGGCTGAAGGCGAGAATCTGGATCAGGTGTTTGATGCGATGGGCAAGAGCGGCGCGCGGTTTGTCATCGGGCAGGTGATTGGTTCGCAGACCAACTATTTCGGCGCAAAGCATACCGAGGAACCGGGTGAGGCGGATGCCGTGAAGCCCGGCGACGGCAGTGGAGCGGGCCTGCATACTGATGTATGTGATGAGGAACTCTTCAGGTTTATCCACCCGGCTATATCAGGCGAAGAGGAAAGGCAGATTCACGAACAGATAAAAAAGCTTGTGGCTCGCCAGGGAATACAGGAGATTTGTAAGTATCTGAAGTTGTTGGAGTCAGAAGATAAGATATTCCTTCCGCAGAGTGCCGACATGGCATATCATGAGTTAATTCGCATGGGTATGCCCAGCGGGGAAGGTTTCAACATAAAGACTTTCATGAAATACTACAGGAAATAAGCTCTTAGGAGAGCCTTACAGCCTTATGTCAAGCATCAGAATCAACGCGTTCTGATGCTTTTTTTTGTCTTGACGGGGAGAAAAACGGAGAATATCAGAGAAAAACGGAGAATTTCAGAGAATTTCAGAGACAGCCATTTTCAAAGTCATCTGCCTATAAAACTTTGTGTCTAATTTTGCCGCTGCAAACAAGTTGCGTAGGCAAGTGCTCTTTGACATATTGACACACACGACGGCGGGAAGGCCTGCCGGGGCAAAGACCATGAAATAACACGGCAAGGACCATGAAAGTACACAGCCTTGATGGTCTGAGACCATGAAACAACACAAACCATGAGAATTGTTCACATTCATTTATTTATTAAAGACAAACTTAAAACCATGAAAGAAATTAGTATTTTTACAGTTAGCGAGGCAGAGCCACAGCGCATGACCTCGCTGGAGATTGCACAGCTCACGGGCAAGAACCATTATGACGTGCTCAAAGCCATTCGCAAGATGGAGCCGGCATGGGAAAAAGTGCAAGGCGGCAAATTTGCCTGCTTGCAGAAAACCTACGAACTGCCGAACGGCGGCACGAAGATGATGCCCTACTACTTGCTGACCAAAACCGAGACGCTCTACATCGCCACGAAGTTCAACGACGAGGCGCGGGCGAGACTGGTGATCAGATGGGAGGAGCTGGAGCGCGCTCACAGGGGACAGTGCGCACACAGGGGACAGTCCCCCTGTAATTCAGTCGCTGCCACTCCTTCCTCACAGCGGGGACAGTCCCCATGTGCGCTGCCGGCGCAGAGGATCCTGGCGATGGCCGACAAGATCATCGGCGAGGGACTGAGGATGGTGAATGCCGAGGCCACGGACACACTCACGGCGACACAGGTGGCCAAGACGTTCAACATGACGGTCGGCGACTTCAATGCCGTGGTGCGCGACATGGGTATCCAGTACAGGCGGTTCGGACGGTGGAACATCAGCGACGACCTGGCCGACCGCGGACTGGTGAGCCTACGCACCCACGTGTCGTACTCACTGAAGGGCGAGAAGAAAGTGCGTACGTATATGACGTGGACCATGGCGGGGCTGAGATATCTGAACGCGAAGTTGGGGTATCCGAACTTTTAAAAAGACAGAGTAATTTTAAAGACATAGTACCATATTAACATAATTATTATGAGAGTAAGTGATATTTGCCTGGAGAAACTCAAGGAGTTCGAAGGGCTGAGGACGGAGGCGTATTACGACGCGGCGGGCGTGCTGACCATCGGCTACGGACATACGGGCCACGATGTGAGACCGGGCGACGTGATATCGAGGTACTGGGCGGAACACCTGTTGAAGGCAGACTTGTATGATCTGGAGAAGGCGGTGGAGAGCCTGGGCGTCGCCAGGACACAGCCGCAGTTCGACGCGCTGGTGTCGTTTGCGTTCAACCTCGGGTTCTATAAGTTGAAGACAAGCACACTGCTGAAGGTTATCCGGGAGGGTGGCAATATGAGGGCCATCAAACAGGAGTTCAAGAAGTGGGTGTATGCCGGCGGGAAGAGACTCAAGGGGCTCGAGAAGCGCAGAGAGTGGGAGGCCAGACGGTTCTTCGACTACGATGAGCTGGAGGCGATGAAGCGACGGGACTGGTCAGATTTTCATAAGAATATTTAGTCACACAGATCTTCACAGATCTCACAGATATTTGTGTGGCACAGATATTTATTGATCTCACAGATGATGCAGCATAAATGCTGCGCTGCGCAGAGAAGATCTGTGAGATAATAATCCGTAAGGATTGGATAATCTGTGAGATCGGTGAAGATCTGTGTGAGAAAAAAGAATTTGCAGAAGAAAGATGAATCAGTAATGAGTGTACATGTGATTTATTATAAGGACGGGGTGAAGATGATGCGCCCCGTCCTGACGAGAGAGGAATATTTGAGGCTGAGGGACGGCGGTGAGCAGCGACAGACGCTGGCGGCGGTGCGCGGGGGCGACGAGAGCCTGAAAGGGCGGCTGGTGCAGATGAACTACTCGTGCCTGCCGAATGACGACGGCTCGCTGAGGGGTTCGACGCGGATGAGCACCTCCATCGGCATGGACGTGGACCATATCCCCGCCGGGGAGATGACGGCGGTGAAGGAGCGCATCCTGAGCCTGAAGGACGAACTGGGGCTGCTGATGCTGGAGCAGAGTGCCAGGGGAGCGGGCTATCACCTCGTGTTCCGTCGCAGGCCGGAGCGCTCGCAGGAGCAGAACCTGAAGTGGGCCAGCGACCTGCTGGGCGTCGAGTATGACAAGGGTGCGAAGGATATCACGCGCGTGTTCTTCACGACCACTGCCGAGGCCGGGGAGCTGTTGTATCTGGACGATGCGGTCTTTGAGGTTCAGGGGTGTGAGGCCCGTGGAGTAGGGTGTGAGGCGCTCGGAGGGAAGTGTGAGGTTGCGACTGCCGCAGACAGCACCCTCCGCAGCCATCCCGTTCCGCAGAGCCCGACGGTGCAGACGCTGGCGGCGTTTGACCTCTGCGCGGAGCAGGCGGGGCTGAAGGCGGGCGAGATGGACGTGTGGGGCGAGCACAACTGGCACACGAACTTGATGGCCGTGCTGTCGGTGGGTGTGGCGAAGTTGATGACCAAGGCGCAGCTCATGGGCGTCATCGCCCAGCGACTGCCGAACTACTCGCAGACGGAGGACTGTCGGAAACTCGTGGACTATTTCTACGAGAAATATGATGCCGATAAGGGCTTCATGAACGCCAGCCTGAGGGAGATCAACGCCCGGGCGCAGCAGGATACTGCACAGAAGGGACCGTCGGCATCGTGCGAGAGCCAGCCGCCGGAGATGCCGAAACGGCTGCCGAGGCTGATCGAACTGCTCACGTCGAAGACACCGGGGCCGTATAAGGCTGCTGTGGCCCACGCGGTGTTCTCACCCCTGGGGACACACCTCTGCGACGTCCGTTTCCGCTATACGGACCAGGTGGAGCACGAGGCGACGCTGATGAACTGCCTGATGGCGCCCACGGGTGCCGGCAAAGGCTGTATCGACAAGCCCATCGCCCACATCATGGCCGACATCAAGCGCCGCGACGAGGAGAACGAGCGCCGCGAGGCCGAGTGGAAGAAGGACTGTCAGAAGAAGGGTGCCAACAAGGACAAGATGGTGCGCCCGGAAGGGCTGGTGATCCAGCAGATAGACCCCGACATGACCAAGCCTGCCCTCGTGATGCGCATGGACGAGGCCGAGGGGCACTTCGTGTATGTGAAGCTGAACGAGCTCGACCTCTTTGAGCAGTTGAAGGGGCAGACGGGCAAGCAGCACTTCCAGTTGATGTGCCTCGCCTTCGACCCTGACTCGGAGTACGGACAGACGCGCATCGGCACGCAGAGCGTGACGGCCAGGCCGAAGTGCCGCTTCAACTGGAACGCGTGTACGACGATCCAGAAGGGCCGCCGCTTTTTCGGCCGCGTGCTCACCGACGGGCCCATCTCGCGCATCAACTTCTGTACTATCCCCGAACAGGAGATCGGTGCCGAGCAGCCTGTCTATGGCATCTACGACGCGGCGTTCGACGAGCAGCTGAAACCCTATATCGACAACCTCACGGCGGCCCGCGGGCTGGTGGACTGTCAGCAGGCTTTCAGGCTCGCCAAGAGAATGCAGAAGGAATGTGCCGACGTGGCACGCCTGTCGCAGGACGAGACCTACTGGAACCTGTCGCACCGTGCCTGCGTGATCGCCTGGCTCAAAGCCTGTGTGCTCTACGTTGCCAACGGCATGAAGTGGGAGAAGGCGATCGACGACTTTATCCGCTGGAGCCTGGCTTACGACCTCTGGTGCAAGATGGCCTTCTTCGGGGCTGCCATCGAGGCCGCCAACAATGGTCAGGAGCGCATCGGCTCACGGGGCCCGATGAACCTGCTGGAGCTGCTGCCCGACACGTTCACCCTCGACGATGCCAAGCGCGTGCGACGGCAGCAGGGCAAGGGCAACGAGGGGAACCGCTGCATCCGGATGATCAGGACCTGGATGAACCGGGGCTACGTGATACAGAATACAGAATACAGTTTCCAGAAGAGCGACAAGATCCTCAGGAAGACGGCTTAAGACATGTAGGGGTTGTAGC